>Ga0180434_10000475_pt1 | contig 58933 bp, 53 predicted proteins | sample SS_ome_7_FD_132453 | JGI IMG/M metagenome (GOLD analysis project Ga0180434, IMG submission 132453) | Hypersaline lake sediment archaeal communities from the Salton Sea, California, USA - SS_1_D_2 metaG | ecosystem: Environmental > Aquatic > Non-marine Saline and Alkaline > Hypersaline >...
TTAAAATAAAATGCGCCCTCCATCTCTAAAAAAAGCGCCATATGGCTAAAAAATACTTTTACTGTGGACAAGCAAGCATCAGCTGGAACGTATATCCACATATCTAACCTGTCCTGTGCGGGGCAGGTATTGGGAATATGACAGGATTCCAGAAGCAATTCGGCGGGATTGCCCAGCCCATCTCATGCAAATAACAGGTCGTGTTTGCGTTTCAACATTTGTGTCACCAGTTCTTTGCTGCTCTGGCTTTGAAACGATTCGACTTCAGCACTGAATGCCTTTTGACCAGCGATCAAACAAGCAGCTGAAATTGAATAATTCTCATATTTAATGAGAGAATTTTCTTTGAACCTTGTATAGTGATGAAAAGGCTTCAATTATGCCCTACTATTCTGACACACACCCCAGGGTTGAAAAACTCCAGTTCGACCTGATGCGAAGGGTTTCAGTCAGTAAGAAGTTGATGATGGTGTCTGATCTCAACCGGGCTGTGATTGAAATGGCATGGAGCGCCCTTTGCAAACAGTATCCGCATAAAAACAAGTCATATTTGCGGCGACGGTTGGCAGATCGGATTTTAGGGAAAGAATTGGCCGAAAAAGCATATGGACCGCTTTTTCAGGTCATGTTTAGTGTGTATCATCGAAACACAGCCTGAACGGAACCCCAACCACACCAGCATGCCCTGCTTGTTCCCATCCTTGATCCGGCGCGCCGCCATTTACATTTTACGGGGAGGGTGGCCTGCCGTCAAAGTTGCAACTGCAGGGCTTCCATTTTGGAGCGAGTGCCAGAGAATAAGGCGCTCATCAATTTCCTGCGCCTTCATCCATAATGACTTCATCCGCTTCTAACCCCAATAGATGATAAGGCGGCGCACAAGACAGCTCCGATTGAGATATCATAAGGTGATTCTGCTCGAAAATGAGTTCCACAGAATCTCCTGAGATCATCCATTTCCAATTTGCCTCAAAAATTACCAGCGCTTACCGCGCGCTGACCGTCATCAACTCAGCTAGTTTGAAATCAAGTTCAGTGATACCCCCTGCGTCGTGTGTTGTCAGGTCAATCTCAACCCGATTATATACATTCGTCCATTCCGGATGATGATTCATTTTTTCGGCATGGAGGGCAGCGGCGGTCATAAAAGCAAAAGCCGCAACGAAATCGGCAAATTCTAACGAAATGTGTAGTTTGCTATCTTTCAGTTCCCAGGCCTGGCCTGAAATAGTCTCCAATTGAGCCATGCGGGTTCCAATTTCTTGTTCTGATAGTCGATTCTTCATATTTTCTCCCTTTCTCAACAATCATGAGTTTAATCTAATTATACCGATGCGGGTCTCCATTTGCGTTTTTATGAGAGCGGGAACACACCGCCGGTTCCCATCCCTCCAGTTCAGGCCCGTCTGCTCCTCCGGTACGGGCAGCCACTTCGCCCTACGCAATACCTCCGCCTTCCCCTGCGTGATGTGCGCGCCCACAACCTTCACCGTCCCTATGTTCTTCGTTACCGATCTCGGCACCAGTTTCTCGCATTCAACGTTGCTAGAGTTTGCCACCGGCGCATCCAGGCGTTCATATTCCTCGATCGTTCGCTTAATGACCTTTTCCCGTGTATTTATCAAAATTATTTACCTTTAACTATTTTTATTCCCTTTCAAATTCATGAATAAAAATAATTACAGATGCAAGGCATATTGAAATTTTCGCAAAGAACAGAAAAAGCGTTCTCAATTTTCAGAGAACGCTCTTCAATTTACTTCTTATTTACTAAATTACCCCATCACCGGCCTAAACTTGTACCCATACACCAGCATGCCCTGCCTGCCCCCATCCTCCTTGATCCGGCGTGTCACCATCTCCACCGGCATCCCGATTGCCACTTCTTTCTCGCCCAGGTCGGTCAGCTGCGCGGTCACCGTCGGTCCTTCATCCAGCTTAACCAGCGCAATCGTATAAGGCAGGCTTTCTTCAAAACCAGCTGGCGCGTTGTTCATCACAGTGTAGGAATACACCGATCCCCGTCCGCTGAAGCGGTACGGTTCTTTCGCTTCACCGCCGCACTCGGGGCATACGTCCCGCGGGGGGAAGATCTTCGCGTTGCAGTGCGGGCATTCTTCGCCAACCAGTGCGTAGCGCTGCTTTTGTAATCGCCAATGTCGTGGAATTTCCATAATTTGTGCCTCTTTCTGCACCCATTGTAGGGGCAGCGCGCTATCAGAAGCTATCAAATTGATTCTTGCGAATATTAGTAATCTAAACAGTCCGTGCCAGGATATGCGTGATCACGTTCGAAGCAGGACCACCCAGCGCCTGGATCATGGCTCGTTGTGCACCCCTGATCTGATTGTTTCCCGCTGCTCCACGCAGTTGCATGGCCGCTTCAACGGCCTGATACACGCCCGCCGCGCCCAGTGGAAAGCCGCGCGCCTTATTGCCGCCCATCGTCACCAGCGCCAGGTCCGCGTTATCCGCTATCCAGCGCCAACCCGCCCCCATCGCAGCCAGTCCAACCGCCTCCACGCTCAATACGCCGTAAATAGAGAAAGCGTCCCACAGCTCATACAGGTCGATCTCCTCCAGGGTCATCCCGGCCAGCGCCAGCGCCTTCTGGGTCGATGCCGTCACCGCGCTGAATACCAGCGCATCCGCCCGATCATGCAGTGCCAGCGTGTCCACTGCCCCGGCGGAAGCTGCGATTTCCACTAATGGTTTGTCATTTTTACGAGCGATAGTTTCATCCGCTGTTAACATGATAACCGCCGCGCCATCCGCATAGGGTGCCACATCCATTAAATTGAGCGGATCGCACACCAACCCGGCACGGGAATAAGTCTGATCGGAAATAGCCCTTCGGAACATGGCAAACGGATTATGGACAGCGTTGGCATGCGCCGTGATCGGCAGCGCACACAAACTCGTCCGCGGTACATCATACGCATGTATATAGCGCTGCATCAGCAAACCAGCCAGCGTTTGCGGTGTCATCCCTTCCATGGCTTCAAAGTCATAATCCACGCTGTGTGCGATCACGCGATCGATATTGCTTCCTACCATATCGGTATATTTCTCTACCCCCACCACCAGCGCCGTGCGCGCGTAGCCCGAGCGCACCGCCAGGTAACCCATCCTCAGCGCAGCGGCGCCCGATGCCTCGCCGGCCTCCGCGCTGAATGTTTCCACGCCTGTCAGGCCGGCGTTGCTGGCAATCATCGATCCGATGTTAGATTGTTTGGAAGCGGAAGACGCCAGCAGGTTACCCGCGTATAACGCATCCACAGCCACATTATCTCCAGCGTCATGCATCGCAGCCAGGATCGCTTCCGCCGACAAGTTTCTCAGCGACCGGTCCCAGTGTTCACCGACGTTTGTCTGTCCGATACCCGCAATATATACCTTGTTCATCACAACCTAATCCATCCGCAGGATGCCGCGGTAGCGTGCGTACACCGCGTAATCGATTTCCACCCGCCGCGCGATGTAATCAGCGGTACACAGCGCTGCTTTTCTGTGATTTGCGATATTATCTGTCACGCGCAGGTCCAGCGCGTCCGATCCCGCACCGGAACCATACGACACCATCAAGATGCGCTCGCCGGGCTTGGCGATATCTAATATCGCTGTCAGGCCGATCGGTGAAGCGCCCGCGTAAGTATTACCGATCACTCCTGACAGCAGTCCGGCTTCGATCTGTTCTGTTGTAAACCCCAGACTTTTAGCTGCTTTTTTCGGGAATTTAAGGTTCGGCTGGTGAAAAACCGCATAGGAGTAATCTGAGGGCTGCGTGCCGCTTTCTTCCATCATCGTGCGTGCCGCGGTCAGCACATGCTTGAAATACGCCGGCTGCCCGGTGAAACGCTGCCCGTGCTCCGGATAGTGCTGATAGGCGCGCCGCCAGAAATCAGGCGTGTCGGTAACAAAAGAATAGGTCGAAACAATCTCCGCCACGGATTCGTCAGCCGGGCCAATCACGAATGCCGCCCCACCCGCCGCCGCGGTGTATTCCAGCGCATCACCCGGTTTTGCCTGCGCGGTATCCACACCCAGCGCTAGCGCGTATCTTCCCATACCGGAACCCACCAGCGCGATCGCCATCACGATCGCTTCCGTGCCCGCTTTGCAGGCAAATTCCAGATCTGCTGCCTGAATATGCACCGGTGCTCCCACCGCCTCCGCGATGATGGTCGAACTTGGCTTCACCGCGTACGGATGCGACTCTGACCCGGTCCAAACCGCCCGCAGCAGGGATGGGTCGATTCCCGCCCGCGCAAGCGCGTTGCGTGCCGCTTCGATCCCGATCGTGACCGTATCCTCATCCAAACCCGGCACGGCTTTTTCTTTGATCGGCACACTCTTCGGCGAGCGCCCCCACACGCGCGCAATCTCCGCTGCTGGCAGGCGGTATTGCGGGATGTATGCCCCGTATCCCACAATCCCGACCCCGCGCTCTGGTTTGAGCAAGTAACTGCCAATATCTTGATTTGCCATGCCTACCTCGTTTGCCATTCTTCTAATATCTCCACTGCCCGTTGCACATGGATGTTGTTTTCATTCGCCATCTGTTGTGCGATTGCGCTGACCCATTCCGGCGGTGCACCGGCGGCAATTGCCACTTGCCGTGCGTGCAGCGCCATGTGCCCGCGCTGGATGCCTTCGGTTGCCAGCGCCCGCAGCGCCCCCAGGTTCTGCGCTAATCCAACCGCCGCGATCACCTGCGCCAATTCCGCCGCCGTTTTCACCCCCATCAGCTTCACCGCGGCTGCTGCGCCAGGGTGTACTTTCGTCGCCCCCCCCACCATCCCGACAGCCATTGGCATTTCCAGTTCCCCCACCAGCTCACCCTGCGGTCCTTTGGACCAGGTGCTCAGGCTGGTGTAACGCCCTTCTCTGGCTGCATAAGCATGCGCCCCCGCTTCCACCGCGCGCCAGTCATTGCCAGTTGCCACCACAACAGCGTCCACCCCATTCATGATGCCTTTGTTATGTGTCGCTGCCCGGTAAGGATCCGCAGCAGCAAATGCCCATGCCTCAATGATACGGTCACGCACATCCTCGCCCGTGAAATCATTGAATGCCAATTGGTCAACCGGGATCACACAACGCGCTTTTGCCAGGCGTTTATCAGCCAGATTGCTGAGGATGCGCAGCAACACCCGTCCGCCGCTGATACGCTCCACCGTGGTGGTCATGCGTTCCAGGGCGGTGTTGACCGCGTTGGCGCCCATCGCGTCGCGAACATCCATCACCAGGTGCAGCACCAGGAATGGTCCGATCGGCGATTCTGTGATCTTGCGTACTTTGATGGCACGCGGTCCGCCCCCCAGTTTTATCAGCAGCGGATCCGCCCTGGCGGCGATCGCCAGCAGTTCATCCGCTGCCCTTTCCAGCTTTCCCGCAGCGGCGTCCAGGTCATCCGTATCCAGTATCTGGATCTGCCCGATCATCTCCTGAGCGCTCGCGCTGGATGTAAAGCCCCCGCCCGCGCGTGCCAGCTTAGCCATAAAAGATGCCGCAGCCACCACAGAAGGTTCTTCGATCACCATCGGCACCAGCACGTCTTTTCCATTCACCAGGAAATGCTGTGCGACACCGAGCGGCAGTGCGAAAGTGCCGACCACGTTTTCGATCATCTGGTCCGCCTGTTCGCGCTTCAGCCCGTTTGTACCAGACAGCGCTTCGGTGTCATCGACGTTTAATCCGCCAACCTCCCGCAGTGCATGCAGGCGCTCTTCCAGGGTTAATTGGTAAAAATTACGCTTGTTTTCAGCCATATATCTCCCCATATCATAAGAGATGCTCTCTCGCAAAACCTATCAGGCTCATATCTCCACGCTGCCATCCACATTCAACAGCATCACTTCAGCGTCCGAGACCGCTTCCACACGCGCCTTCCAGGCAGCAACGTTCTGCTCGATCATCGCGAAGGTATCATAGTGCATCGGGAACACAATCTTCGGCCGCAGGAATTCGACCGCTTTGAGCGCGTCATCCGGACCCATCGTAAAATTATCTCCAATCGGAACCGCCGCCAGGTCCAGGCCCGTATCGCCAATCAGGCGCATGTCGCTGAACAGGCCGGTGTCGCCGGCAAAGTATAGCGTTTTGCCCTCATCCAGCTTCAATAAAAATCCGCCCGGGTTGCCTCCGTAGCTTCCGTCCGGAAGCGATGAACCGTGCAGCGCCTGGGTCAGTTTCACATACCCAAACGGGAATGGATACCCGCCGCCGATGTGCATGGCGTGCGTCTCAACCCCCTGCTTGCTCAGCCAGCGCGCGATCTCCGCGTTGCTGACTGCTACCGCGCCGGTACGCCGCGCGATCGCCACCGTGTCGCCGATGTGGTCGCTATGGCCGTGCGTCACCAGGATATAATCCGCTGTCACATCATCCACGCTGGTTTTGGCAGCCGGGTTACCGGTCAAAAAGGGGTCGATCAAAATGTGTGTACCCGCTGTTTCCACTTGAAAGGATGCGTGTCCGTAATAAGTAAGTTTAGCCATCGTATACCTCAAATCTTAATACTTGGATATGTGGATTTATTTAATTCTACAATACGATATGGTTGAAAACGTCAATAGAGTAAAATACCTTAAACAATAATCATTTCAGGAGATAGCATGCATGATCCACGCACCGAAAAAGTAGCCGGCCTGATGGTCAATTTCAGCCTGGGCGTCCAGCCCGGCGATCGCGTCATGATCCAGGGCGGGATAGGCGGTGAACCACTCATGAGCAAGATCAGCAAGAAGGTCATCCAGGCAGGAGGATTTCCGATGTTCGTTCCTTATTACAGCGAGTACTTCGAGAACATATTCCAATACGCCAAACCGGAAGATTTCGACGCCCTGCTCAAGCCTTATCTCGATATGGCCAGTACTTTTGAACATCGCGTGTATGTCTATGGTGCCAATAATACCAAGTTCGCCTCCCAGTTCGACCCCGACATCACCAGCAAGTACTATGCCGCCGCATCCAGGGTGACCGATGTCATGCTCAAGCGCGAAGCGGAAGGGGATATGCACTGGGTGCTGTCCTTATTCCCCACCAACGCCTACGCCCAGGATGCCGGTATGCCCCTGCGCGATTACGAGGATTTCGTCTACAACGCCATTCTGCCGGATAAAGATGATCCGGTTGGCTATTGGGAGCAGGTCAAAGCCCGCCAGGACAAAGTCGTGGCCTGGCTCAAGGGCAAAAAACAGGCCCACATCACCGCCCCCGGCACCGATCTGACCCTCAGCATTGAGGGACGCCCCTTCATCAACTGCGCCTGTGAGGTCAATGTGCCCGATGGCGAAGTGTTTACGTCACCGGTTGAGGACAGCGCCAATGGCTACGTCCATTTCACCTACCCGACCGTGTACCAGGGATATGAGGTCACCAATGTGCGTCTGGAATTCAAGGACGGTAAGGTCGTCAAAGCCACCGCCGATAAGAACGAAGACTTCCTCCTCAGCAAGCTGGATACCGATCCCGGCGCGCGCTACCTGGGCGAGTTTGCCATCGGTACTAACGAAGGCATTGACCGTTTCACGGGAAATATCCTCTTTGACGAGAAGATCGGCGGCAGCTTCCATCTGGCCGTCGGACACGGCTATCCCGATGCCGGGACGCAGAACAAATCCAACATCCACTGGGATATGATCTGCGACCTGCGCGAAGGCGGTGAGATCAGCATTGACGGCGAATTGTTCTATAAGAACGGTGAATTTGTGATCGGCTTTTAGGAAAACGAGTAAAGGCAAATAATTATGGAACTCAAACTGGCACTGGCGCAGATCAACACCAAATTGGGTGTTGTCAAGAGCAATCTCGAAAAACACCTCATGCAGATTGAGCAGGCTGCCAACGACAGCGCGCAGCTGATCGTTTTTCCAGAGCTTTCTCTGACCGGCTATGTTCTGCAAGACCTGGTACCGACTGTTGCCCATCGGGCAAACGTGTCTGACCCTGTCTTCAAACCGCTCCTTGCCGCCAGCCAGAATATCGATATCGTAGTCGGTTTCGTGGAAGAGGATGTGCGCAACCGTTTCTTCATTTCCAGCGCCTATCTGTCGCAGGGTGAGATTCTGCATGTCCACCGCAAGGTCTATTTACCAACCTACGGCCTATTTGACGAAGGACGTTTCTTCGCCTGGGGTGATACCACAGCTGCTTTTGACACCCGCTTTGGGCGTGTCGGCATGCTCATCTGCGAGGATTTCTGGCATATCTCCCCGCCCTATCTGCTCTGGCTGGATGGCGCCGATATCTTCATTTTCATTTCCGCCTCACCTGGCCGCGGCCTGTCCAGCGCGCCGCAACTGACCACCGTGCGCTGGGTTGAAAGTCTCAATCGTGCTTATGCCAGCTCATTCACATCCTTCGTTGTGCACTGCAACCGCGTTGGCTATGAAGACGGCCTGCACTTCTCCGGCGGGTCAACTGTCTTTGACCCGGATGGCGACCTCCTAAACCGCGCACCCTATGATCAAGAATCTCTGACAACCTGCACAATGGATCTCAACCAGCTGCACCGTACCCGTGCGCGCCTGCCCCTGCTGCGTGATGAGCGCACCGCGCTCACCCAGCGTGAATTGAACCGCATCCTCAGCCGCGATGGCAGCGCTTCCGGAAAGTAATAATAAGGAGATCAAAATGAAAAGTCTGGAAATCAACACGGATCTGGCTGCTGAGATCATCAGCGGATTTATTCATAGTATCTCCACCCGGGCTGGATTCAGCAGGGCAGTGATCGGCGTCTCCGGTGGGATCGACTCCGCTCTGTCCTGCTTCCTGGCTGCGCGGGCGCTTGGCGCCGAGAATGTACTTGCCATTCGCATGCCATATAAGACCTCCAGTCAGTCCAGCTATGACGATGCCCAGCTGGTGATCGATGCCACCGGCGTTCAGACTATCACCATTCCCATCACCGATATGGCTAATGGTCTCATCAATCAATTTCCTGATATGTCCCGTCTGCGCCAGGGCAACATCATGGCCCGCTGCCGCATGATCGTACTCTATGACCATTCGGTCGAGTTTGGCGGGCTGGTAACCGGCACCAGCAATAAGACCGAGATCCTACTCGGCTATTCCACGCTCTACGGCGATGCTGCCTGCGCCTATAACCCCATTGGCGATCTGTATAAGACCCAGGTGCGCCATCTGGCGCGCGCACTGGGTGTACCGGACATCATCATTGATAAAGCCCCCACCGCCGACCTGTGGGTCGGGCAGACCGACGAGGGCGAGCTCGGCTTTACCTATGCCGAAGTGGACAAACTGCTCTACCTGCTGGTGGATGAACGCTTCACACCCGAGGAATGTGTGAATGCCGGCTTCTCACGCGATTTTGTCGAAACGGTGGTGGACCGCATCCGCCGCTATCATTTCAAGCGTGTCATGCCGCCCATCGCCAAAATCAGCAACCGTACCATCGGCTACGATTTTCTATATCTGCGTGACTGGGGTACGTAGCTAATTTGGTCATTGCAAGGAGCGCGGTGTACAATAGCGTAATATACTCGTGAGTACGTGGCAATCTCCCTCTCCCTTTGAAGCCCATGATTAATGGCATTTTTTGCCTGAAATAAATTGGCATCTTTTATAGGAATTTTTTTATGATCCCGCCCCGCTTAGAAAGCGAAAGACTTATCGTACAGCCCTTGAATCCTGCGGATGCGGATACGCTGTTTGCATACCGCTCCCATCCCAATGTTGCCAAATTCCAGTCTTGGCACCCGGAAAATGAATTGGAAACACTGCAATTTATCCAAAGTCACGAAGGTCTTGATTTTGGCATCCCTGATACCTGGTTCCAATTAGGCGTTCACCTTAAACCAGACATTGATTTAATCGGAGATATCGGTTTGCATTTTCTCAAAGAGAACCCAAAAACAGTGGAAATTGGGTACACGATTGCACCTGCCCATCAGCGAAAAGGCTATGCCTCAGAATCGGTAAGCGGAATTCTTGCTTATTTATTCACTGTTCTACAACCAATCCTAATCATAGCAGTTACTGACCCCCAAAATCATCCTTCAATAAAATTTTTAGCCCTGCTGGGTTTTGAAAAAACCGCACCCGAATCATTGCCTTTCACGATCGAAATGCTGCCCGAAGATGTGCTCTTTACCCTTTCACCGGAAAAATGGGCAGCCACATAACAGTTTTTCTGTTTCCTGCACAAACTGAACCCACCGTTAATCAACGCTTTTTTCAAAGCACCAATCCATAACAATCCATGACAATTACTTTTCTTAGGCGATTGCCTGCATGAAAACATCATAATAGTCACCTGTTTTGGTGGGTATTTTTGCTGTGAGTATGTAATACTCATATTATGCCTAAATTTTTGATCTTAATTTTTTGTCTATTGCTATTAACGTCCTGCGTAGTCCAGCCCAGCCCGGCGGAAACCCCTACCACGGTGCCGGCTGCGACGGTTGTCCCCAAGCAAACCGCCACGCCTGTCCCACAACCAACCCTACCGCCCACATCCACACCGCAGGGCCTGGACCGGGTCAATATCTATCTCGTTGCCAGGGGCGACAACGGCGCATCCGGAAAATACATCGGCTGTGGAGATTCGCTGGTGCCGGTAGAAGTGCCGATTGAGCCCACCCTGGGGGTGCTGCGCGCAGCCATTAACCAATTGCTGAAACTGGAAAGCCAGCAAACCGATAGCCAGTCCGGCCTGTACAACGCCCTGTATCTATCTGATTTGAATCTAGAAAGCGTGGCGGTAATTGACGGTCAAGCGCATATTGCATTAATCGGGAAACTTATTTATGGCGGTGAATGCGACATCCCCCGCATCGAAGAACAGCTTCACGCGGTGGCGCTGCAATTTACTACCGTTAATACCGTTTCAGTAACGGTCAATGGAGAACCCCTGGAAAAGCTTCTCGACCTGCGGGGATAAAATATATACCAATCAACCAGGTCTATCTCTGCTAAAAACCAGCACCGCCACAACCTGTCCTTCTGGCACCCCGGGCGGGGGAAGAATCTCGGCCAGTTAGGCCAACCTTTTTGGCCCTGAGAAACCATCAGGGCAATAGTGCAATTTCCTGACGGTTAAGCAGCCCCCAACCACGCCAAAAGCGCCGCAAACAACGGCGCCAGGAACAGCGCCGGCAGCGCGTTGCCCGTGCGTATTTTGCGGATTGCCAGGATATTGCTCAGTGCGATCCCGATCAGGATCACACCGCCCGCCGCACTCATCTCTGCGATCATCGCCTCCGTGATCATGCTCTGCACCTGTACCGCCAACAGGCTGATGCCGCCCTGGAAAGCCAGCACGACCAGCGAAGAAAAGATCACCCCCGCCCCCATCGTGGAAGCGAACGCCAGCGCCGCAAACCCATCCATCACTGCCTTGGTCGCCAGCAGCGAATAATCTCCGCTCAGCCCGTCCTGGATCGAGCCCAGAATCGCCATCGGTCCCACGCAGAATAAAATAGATGCCGTCAGAAATCCTTCCACAAATCGGGTCAGGTCCTGGCTGCCGGAAACCCGCGAAAAACGCGCTTTCAGCCGCTCTCCGAAACGTGACAGCCCTGCTTCGATATGCCACCATTCACCCAGCAGGGTGCCGACCAGCAGCGCTGCCAGCACGATCAGCGCATTGTTCGTCTCCAGGAACATCTGCATTCCCAGCGCCATTGTGAACAATCCCAGCATCGAAAGTACCGCGCTTCGGAACCGATCGGGTAATTTGGTGCCGAACAGCAGCCCGAGCAGCCCTCCGACAACCACAGTAATCACATTAATGATCGTTCCTGTCATAGGTTCTCCTTGTGCGCTTCCTTAATCGGTGAACAAATCATGCCATTCCTGCCATTTCGCGTCCAATTCTTCCTGCAGGCCTACATAGGCGTTCCCCAGTTCTTCCACACTTTCCGCTGCCTCCAGTGGATGCGCCAGTTTCTTTTCCACAGCCGCGATCTGTTCCTCAATTCCAGAGATCGCTGCTTCCAGATTCCGCAGGATGCGCGGATTGATGTGTTTACTTTTCTTTTTCTCAGTTGTGGCTTTATCGTTCTTCGTTTTAGATATTTCTTCTGCCTGTGCTTCCGCTCGTTGCGATTCCTGTTCCGTACGCAGAGCGCTGTAGTTTCCTTTGTACACGATCAGGTCTTTCTCCTCCGGCCGTACCTGCCAGACCTGTGTGGCGATCCCATCCACCAGGAAGCGGTCGTGCGATACCAGCAGGATCGTCCCTTCGAATTCCGCCAGTACACGCTGCAGGATCTCCTGTGAAGGCAGATCAAGATGGTTGGTGGGTTCATCCAGCAGCAGCATATTGGCGCCCTGCAGCGCCAGGCAAGCCATCGCCAGCCGTCCGCGTTCTCCGCCTGAAAGCACATTCACTTGTTTAAACACATCGTCACCGGTAAAAAGAAAGGTTGCCAGGTAAGAACGGATCTCCTCTTCCAGCATCTTCGGCGCCACAGCCTGGATCTCTTCGATCAGCGTCCAATCATCGTGCAGGTCTTCATGCGCCTGCGCGAAATACCCCACACGAACGCTCGCGCCCAGTTCCGCTTTGCCGCCCAATGGCACAAGCTCTCCCAGCGCTGTTTTAAGGAAGGTTGTTTTTCCCGCTCCATTAGGCCCGATCAGCGCCGCGCATTCTTTCCTGCGTAATACAATATCCGGCACATGAATCAGCACCTGCTTATCATCACGGTAACCGACCTTTAACCCGACTGTACGCAGCACCAGATCGCCGGATCGGCCACCCGCGTCCAGGTTCAAACGGATGCGTTTGGTATGCTGCGGCGGCGCCATTCTGGCATCGCGCAGCAGCCGCTCAAGGCGGGTGCGCCGTCCCTGTGCCTGGCGCGTGTTCTGCCCCGCGATATTACGGCGGATATACTCTTCCTCTTTCTCAATGAATTTCTGTTGTTTTTGATATTCTTTAAGCTGGTGTTCATAGCGTGCTTCTCGCTGTTCAAGGTACGCGCTGTAATTACCGCGGTAAATCTCGATCGTAGGCGTCATCTCCCAGATCACATTCGCGGTCTGGTCAAGGAAATAGCGGTCATGCGAGACCAGCAGCACCGCCCCTTCCCACGTTTTCAGATATCCCTCAAGCCATTCCATTGCCTCAATATCGAGGTGATTGGTCGGCTCATCCAGAAGCAATAAATCCGGATCGGTGAGCAGCAACCGCGCTAATACAGCCCGGGTGCGCTGCCCGCCGGACAGTATGTTTAATGATTTTTGATGATCCTCCGCTGCAAAGCCCAGACCGGTCAGGGTACGTTCAATCCGATTCTCGTATGTATAACCACCCAGGCGTTCGAAGCGGCTTTGCAGACTGCCGTAACGGTGCAAGAGATCCTCATCCGCGTTACCATCTGCCATCCGTGCTTCCATCTCCGACAGCTGGGCTTTCATGCGGGTAATATGGGAAAGTGCTTCCCTGCACTCCTCCCATAGTGTTTTTTCAGATTCGAGTTCAGATTCCTGCGGTAAATATCCGATCGTCAGTGTTTTTGACTGCTGTATGTGTCCTTCAGATGGGCTTTCTTCACCGGTCAAGATTCGCAGCAGCGTGGTCTTTCCAACACCGTTAATGCCAACCAGCCCAATACGCGCATTCTTCGGTATGCTGATACTGACCCCTGAAAAGATATCTTCAGGGCCATATGACTTGCCGAGGTTAGTCGTGCTGATGAGTGACATATCAGTGCATGATTATAACTTTTTAATGATGCAGCATTATGCAGGTAAAATACCTGCATGAAAACACCACCTGTCATTGACTATGAAGGGTCTGATTACCAGCAAGCATTCTGGGAAAAGGGCGGACGCGCTTATGAAGATGCCGCGGAAGCGATTGCCCTCAAACGCCTGCTGCCGGTTGGCAAAGGGCGCCTGCTTGAATTAGGCGCGGGAGCTGGACGCAACACCCATCGCTATCACGGCTACGATCACATAACTTTGCTGGATTACTCTTTTACCCAGCTTGAACAGGCACTGGAGCGCCTGGGTACGAGTGAGAAATACCGCTTTGTTGCAGCAGATGTGTACCGCCTGCCATTCGCGCCCGGCGTGTTCAATGCTGCCACCATGATTCGCACCCTGCATCACCTTGCCCAGCCGGAGATCGCCTTTGGGCAGATCGGCACGGTGCTCAGCCATCAGTCCGTTTTTCTGCTGGAATTTGCCAACAAGCGCAATATCAAGTCCGTCCTGCGTTACTGGCTTGGGCGCCAGGACTGGAGCCCTTTCACGCCGGAACAAGTAGAGTTCGTCAAGCTCAACTTTGATTTTCATCCCCGCACGGTCAAACAACACATGCGCGCAGCTGGCTTTGTGATCGAGGATCAAATTGCGGTATCTTACCTGCGGGCAGGATTTTTCAAAAAAGTCTTTCCACTGGCCGTCCTGCGGATGTTAGAAAACATCCTGCAGCGCACCATGTCTTGGGCAGCCCTCAGTCCCTCCATCTTCCTGCGGTCCAGCGTTGATAATAAGCAGCTGCCAGCCGGAGATGATGTTTTTTTTCGCTGCCCGGCCTGTGAACATTATCCTCTACCTGATACACCGCCAACTATCGAATGCGAAAATTGTGGCCGTAGGTTCAAGGTCAAAGGTGGGATTTACGATTTTCGACTGGATGCTTGATCGCGCAATATTAATGCTTCCGAAGCACCCAGAAATGCGACAACCCCAGGCGATTAAGCGGGGTTTTTTCCAGCAAGTGCAGCACGCCGCGCAGCAATTTTCCAAAAACAGGTTTTTTTTGGATGATATTATCATAGGCGCCAAATATGGTTGTGACCTTTTCTTTGCGCAGCGGTAATCCGCGCACCAGCGCATCCAGGTTTTCGCGGGTGTAAACGCGCACATGCGGGGCCAATTCATCTCTCCATTTTCGGGGCAGGTAATTGACAAATAATTTATTGCCAAATCGGTATTCACCCTTCCGATAAACACCATGTGTCTCAAATGGATATCCCCGGTTGGGGCAGAAAATCAAAAAACGCCCTCCGCTGGAAAGCACGCGGTTTACTTCACAGACCGCTCGCCGGTCATCAGCAACATGTTCCAGCACCTCGTTGCTCAACACCCCGCTAAAACTTCTTTCAGCAAAGGGAAGCTCTTCGCCAGCTGCGCAAATCAGGTGTTCGTTTTCTGTTTTTGCTTCCATCAGGCGGGAAAATTCAATATCCAGGCCGACAATAAATTGTGTGTCTGCTGCCAGTCGTGATTGGTAAGCGCCTACGCCGGTACCGTTTATCAGCACCCGGCCCTTAAAGCTCTCCGCGCCATATTCTCTGATCATCTCCAGCCGCCGTGCCTGCCCCGTGCGCCACACCGCGGAAGGTTCACCCCGGGAAGCTGCCTTGTCGCTGTCCAGAGAATAATATTGTTCAGGCATTTATTACTTCCTGCTGGATGAAAGGCATCCATGCGGTCAATGTCGTTCCCTGCCGTCGGATGGATACCACTTCTAAACCCCCGCCCACGCCTTCCGCGCGCGCCTGCATATTGGTCAATCCATGTCCCACGCGTTTCCGGTTCTGTTTAGATTCCTCAAAGCCCACGCCATCATCCTTAATACGCAGGAACACACGCTCATCCAGCCGCCACAGGCGCACAGATACATGGGTCGCTTTGGCATGTTTGGCGGTGTTGGACAATGACTCCTGGAATATATGGTACAGCGCGTCTAATTGTGGTTTGGCCAGCCCTTCCACATCCTCCGATGACCCGGACAGATCCACTTCGATCATCGTGTTTGCCCGGAATTCCCGGATCAAGCTGCGCATCCCTTCCAGCAGATTGCTGTGCCGCAGCTGGCGGGGACGCAGATCCAGGATATAAGCACGGATATCAGCGATCGCGTCGTCAAGTGCTTTTTTTGAATTCTCGATCTCTTCAATCGCAATGCTTTTTTTATTCATATATCCAAGGCGCGCATTTTCCAGCGACAAACCGATCCCATAAAGGGATTGGATGATTCCATCATGCAGATCCATCCCGATCCGCTCGCGTTCTTCAGTGATGATCTGTGAACGAACGCGCTGGTTTTCCTGTTCATAATGCATCATCCCCGCGATCCAGTCAGTGATGGTTTCCAGAAATTGCAGTTCTTTTTCTGAAAAAAACTTTCGCCGGGTATGCGCGGCGCAGATCACACCCACCGGCCGTTTATTCTGTTTGATTGGCAAGCATATCACCTGGCCAAATGCCTTCTCCTTCAAACGCCTGCCAAGCGCTTCCAGCCGCCGGTTGGGTAAATTCACTACACGTTGCTCTCCGCGGTAAAGCGATTTGTACAGCAAACTGCCTTCCACATAAGCCGCTTCGGTCCAGATGGCATTCAATTTTCCCGTGTGGAATAAGCGCTGCACGCGTTTTCCGTCCGGTGTTCGAATATACAGCTCAAAACCATCAAAATCCTGCATCTCCGACAGCGCAGTTAAAATCCGCTCAACATACTTCAAAAACAGCGGATCGCCCTGCCCCCCTTTGATCGGCATAGAAGAAAAATGGGGGTCTATTATAGGTTGGGTAGCTGGTTGATCGTTATTTTGTTTTTGTGTCATCTCTGCTCTTGATTGTAAACCAGCCGGCATATCCGGTCAATTAATACTCTGCCTGGCCAGCGAGTATAATTCCTGCATATATGGCAAACACACCTTCATTAGCGGAAAGAAAAAAACGGCAGGAAGCGATGAGAAAAGCCGGACGCCTCCCGCCCGGCCAGGCATTGACAGAGAAATTTCCGGTCTTACATTACGGCGCAGTTCCTAAATTTGATCCTGATGCATGGGATTTCACCGTCTGGGGAGAAGTAGAACAACCGCTGCGATTGACCTACCAGGAATTCATGGATCTACCGCGCGTGGATGCCGAATTTGACCTGCACTGCGTCACCCGCTGGAGCAAGTTTGACACCCATTGGAGCGGCGTGCGCTTCAACACCTTGATCGAAGCGGGGCTGATCACGCTCAAACCATCTGCAAATTTCATCCTCCAGCATGCCGAGAACAGTTACACCACCAACATGCCCATTGAACTGGTCAGGGCTGAGACGTTTGTGCTCGCCACTCATTTCAATGGTGAACCGATCACGCCAGAACATGGCTTTCCGCTGCGTGGTCTGGTTGGCGCGATTCCCGACAGAAATGATTTGAAGGATGTCTATCTCTGGAAAGGCGCCAAATGGCTGCGCGGTCTGGAGATCCTCCAGGAGGATCAGCCGGGTTTTTGGGAACAGGCCGGATATCATAATCAGGGTGATATCTGGAAAGAACAGCGCCAGGCATAAAAAAAACACTTCAAGTGTAGAAGTGTTTCTTTTGATTTTCAACCGGTCATTTATCGCTGCATTCGCCGCACATAGAACCATAAACCCACGCCAACTGCGATAAAAAATAGTCCCACACCTAACAGCAGGATGGAGGGTGCTTCTTCACCAATAGCAGGGCGCATACCAGACCCCGGCTGGGCACCAAAATCGACGGTGGAGACCTCACCGGCACCGATCGTTAGCCCATAATTCATCACCGTTGTGGGGTTATATCCTTCTGGGATAGCCACGCTGATATTGTAATCACCTTCAGGAACATCGGAGAAACATAATGGTTCTTCCCCATCATCCGTCGTACCGGTCAGGTTGATCGTGTTAAGGCGGTCGATCACACTCACCTCGCCCCCCGCCAGCGGAAGTTCTGTTTCCTCTGCCAGCGCGTTCCCGTTCTCATCATTGAATAAATACACACAAATACTGCCATTGCCCTTGAATGGTGTTGCTGTCGGGATTGGCGTTGCTTCGGTGGTAGGAACCGGCGTATCTTCCGGTTGTACGCCAACAAGCAGTTCCTGCCCGACAAAAAGGAATTGGCAGTCCTCAGCCTCCAGGTTATTCAACTCACGCAGTTCCTGCTCAGAGATACCCATCAAAAGCGCGATACTGATACAGGTATCATTTTCTTTTATCGTGTACAGAATACGCCCGTCCTCCTGGGGTGTGGGTGTTGCGATCGCCGCCTGCGGCGGCGGTGCGCTGGCGGTTGTTTGGATCAGGATCACAATTGAAACAAAAAGTACGGTAAAAACGCCAAAAATGCGTTGAAATTTCTTTTCCATGGTTATTCTCACTTTATTCGCGATTATAACATTATCACATCACAAAATTTTATGTCGGAATCTCCCAACCCTCGTTTAATATTTGGTTTAGTGCTCAACTACACGTATAATAAACACAGAATTAAGCATCTAAAGCGAAAGGGATTTGATCATGAGTTTTCATACCATAATTATCGTTGGCAATCTTGGGCGGGATCCGGAAATGCGCTTCGCACCAAACGGCAATGCAGTTACCAGTATGAGTGTTGCCAGTAATCGCCAATATACCGATTCCTCCGGTCAGCGCATAAAAGAAACCACCTGGTTCCGTGTTTCTGTCTGGGGAAAGCAAGCCGAAAGCTGTAACACCTATCTGCAAAAAGGGAGCAGCGTTCTGGTCGAAGGCGAATTGCGGCCTGACAAAGAAACCGGCAATCCGCGCACCTACACTCGCTCTGACGGCACGACAGGCGCCTCGTATGAAGTGACAGCGCGGACTGTGCGGTTCCTTTCCTCACGGGGTGGAAGCAATTCCCAGGACAGCGGTTCCAGCGATAACGCCGAAGATATTCCCTTCTAGGCAGCAAAGAAAATCAATCGATGTTTGAAAAACTGACCGATAAAGCACATCAGGACTTTGAAGCACGCCATCAGGTGCGCGAAAATGCCCTCAAGCAAACGCGAAAACTGACCCGCTACGCAGCCAATGCGATTCGAGCCATCCATCGCAATGAGCATGATACCGCTGAAGACAACATGAAAGAAGCGCAGACGATTGTCAGGGGATTATTGGCATCGTTAAAGGATTTCCCTGAATTTTATTTTTCGGGGTACACGCAGGACGCGCTCAAGGAATATATTGAAGCGCGACTGACGATCAACCTCCTTGAGGATAAAGCGCTTCCCTCGCCGGAAGACATGCAGGTCGAATATAGCACCTATCTACGGGGTATGGCTGAAACGATTGGCGAAATGCGCCGCCGCTGCCTGGATATTCTTCGCCAGGGATACTCAGATGAAGCAGAACGGTTGTTGGATGTGATGGACGAGATCTATACCATGCTGGTTACCATTGACTACCCCGACGCGATTACCTACGGACTGCGCCGCCAGACAGATATGGTACGCGGCATTATCGAACGCACACGTGCGGATCTGACCATGAGCCTGCGGGAGCAACACATGCAGCAGGCGCTCAAGGATTTTGAAATGCGGGTCAACGCCAACGGTCCAGAGTAAGCGCACGGTTGGCCCCTAAAACACAATAATCTTCTTTTGTGCCGCCGCGCCTGGTGATATTGAAAAAATAATTTTCCAACTATCAAACCGTCCGAATTTGCTGGCGGTCAGGATTTTCACTGCCAGCGTGTCACCCACAGCTATATAGCGCGTTTTTAAAACATTTGTCTTGATCCTCGTGTTAATTGCGGGAATTCTGGTTGTTTTCGCCATATTCAATCAGACACTGGCGCAATAATGGGCCTGTAATTTCCTGTTCTCTATCTGGCTGCCGCCCACCACATTTCTTTTTCAAGCAGTTGAATCGTTGATATTAAATATTGATCCGCACGCCCTGCCGTTGGTGAAATCAGGAGGGAATTCTGCGTTTCCACAACAGAGAAATGCGCTGCAAGCACCGTGGTTTCTGAAATCCATATGACCGACGTCTGTGACGCATACAATCTATGCGTATAATTGATATGTGGAAAATGAGAAGAAATTAAACCAATTTACAATCGTGTATAACGGGCAGATCCCTGATTCAGGCAATATCGGGGAACAAGTCCGCAGTTTTCTTGTGAAACACGGCGCTTCAGTCAACCGGTTAAGCAAAATTGATGATCAGGCGCTCGTCCCCTGCATGGATACTGAAAAGACCGATGCGTTGATCGTGTTGGGAGGTGACGGAACCATGCTGCGGGCTTCGCACCTTTGTTCTGCGTCAAACATTCCCATCCTCGGTATAAACCTGGGAACAATGGGATTTCTAATCGAATTACAGCCCGACCATTGGCGTGAATATCTCCCCAAACTATTGACGGGAGATTATCGCATCGAGAACCGCATGATGTTGCGTGCTGAACTTAAACGGGATGGGGAAGTCCTGGGCGAATGGCAGGTTGTTAATGAAGTCGTGGTCTGCCGCGGACAATATGTCCGGCCAGTCCGGCTCACAACGGAAGTGGATGGCTATCCCATGGCAAGTTATGTCGCAGACGGCATCATCACCGCCACGCCAACCGGTTCTACCGCTTATGCGCTCGCGGCAGGTGGTGCTATTCTTCCGCCGGATATCCGCAATATCATCATCGTACCAATTGCGCCGCATCTCTCCCCGGATCGTCCGATCGTGCTCTCTGAAGGAGCGCGGGTTCGCATAAAAGTACATGCAGCTTATGAAGCGGTCCTAAGCATAGACGGCCATCCACCGGTGATCACGCAGGAAAATGATTGTATTGATGTGACTGCCAGTAACCACAACACCTCATTCATCCGATTCCATGATCCCGGTTTCTTCTATCGGTCTCTCAATCGCTATCTCGAACAAAATCCATCCTTCCCACACTTTTAGATCCAACATTCCATTAATCACGCACGGGTATAATTGCATCTGTGGAGAAAAATATGACTGAGTCCGATACGCTTTATTGTGCCAATCACCCCGATCGTGAAACCCTCCTGCGCTGCAATCGCTGCGAAAAACCAATTTGCGTTAAATGTGCCATTCAGACGCCGACCGGTTATCGCTGTAAGGAATGTGTGCGCGGACAACAGAAGATATTCAATACTGCTAAACCCGGTGATATGGTCTTTTCACCGCTGATCGCAGCCGTGATTGCCTATATCGGTGCCAATGTGGTCGGTTTTCTTGGTTTCTTTACCCTGCTGGCCGCACCGCTTGTCGGTATGGTGATCGAAAAGGCCATCCGCCTTGTCATCAAGAATCGCCGTTCAAATACGCTTTTCCTGCTGGCAGCAGCAGGTACCGCCATTGGCGGATTACTGCCCCTGATAAGCACACTGCTTTCTTTCCTCGTATCTTTATCTGCGGGCAGCATCAATGTTTATGGCATCCTGCCGCTTATCTGGCGTGGAGCATATGTTGTGCTTGTCACCACAGCCGTTTACTATCGGTTAAAGGGGTTATCGTTTAAATAATACGCCTATGTTAAAGGAACTGCGAATTACCAATTTTGCTATCATCGACCACATTGAGCTGCTCTTTGGCGGCGGTCTGACTGCTTTCACTGGCGAAACCGGTGCTGGCAAATCAATCCTGCTTGATGCCCTCGAAGCGCTCATGGGCGGGCGCGCGGAAAACACGATGATCCGTACAGATGTGGACCGCGCCGAGTTGGAAGCAGTTTTTTCCATACCGGAGCAAAATCAGCAGGAGATCCTTGATATCCTGATCGAGGAAGAATTACTGGATAATGAACACAATGATCTGGTATTCAACCGGGAAATTCGCCGCAATGGGCGTAATTCCGCCAGGATCAATGGCCACGCAGTCAGCGTGACACTGATGCGGCAGATCGGCAGTTTTTTGGTTGATATCCATGGCCAATCCGAACATTTATCTTTGCTGACAGTCCGGCAGCATCTCAATCTGCTCGACCGCTTTGCGGATAACGGCCATCTGCTGAAGAATTACCAGGTAGTATTTGAGCAGGTCAAGCAAGTCCGCGCAAACCTGGAAACACTACGCCAGGCGGAACAAGATGCAGCCCGCCAGATCGACCTTCTCACCTATCAGATCCAGGAAATCGAAGCGGCAAATCTGGAACCGGGACAGGAACAGGTGTTGCGCAATGAACTCAGCCGCCTGGCAAATGCTGAGAAGCTGGCTGTGCTGTCACAAAACGCATATACCTTGCTGGAAGAGAGCACACCCGACGCACACGCGATCAGCACGATGCTGGGCGAGGTCACTAAATCAATTCATCAGCTGGCGCGCATCGACAGCAGTCTGGAAAATCTGATAGACCAGGCTGAAACAGCCGCCGCGCAGCTGGCGGATATCAGCCTGTCTCTGCAGGATTATATTGACCAGATCGAATTTAATCCACGCCGCCTGACAGAAACAGAAAACCGTCTCGCGCTCATCGCGACGCTCAAAAAGAAATACGGACCCGACGAGCAGGCTATCCTGGACTTTGCCGACCGCGCGCAGGAAAAACTTGAAAACATATCCCACGCCAGCGAACGGATTGAAGAGCTGGAAAAGCGGGAATCCGTGTTGATAGAAAAGCTCAGCGAGTCAGCGCTCGCACTCTCACGGTCGAGACAGTCTGCCGCGCAATCCTTGGGCAGGCAGGTCGAACAGGAACTAACAGACCTAAAAATGTCCGGTGCACGTTTTTCCGCCAGTATGGCCTATAAACAGGATGAAAATGGCGTTGCCATAAATGAAGGGAAAACCGTGCGGTTTAACCGAAAAGGCATTGACCATGTGGAGTTTCTTATCGCGCCTAACCCGGGTGAAGGGCTTAAACCTTTGGTCAAGATCGCTTCGGGAGGCGAAACTTCCCGGCTGATGCTCGCGCTGAAAAATGTACTCGCCAAAGCAGACACAATCCCAGTCTTGATTTTTGATGAAATTGACCAGGGAATTGGCGGTCGGGTCGGCGCGATTGTAGGAGAAAAGTTATGGCAGTTGGGTAGAAATCACCAGGTTTTATGCGTCACGCATCTGGCACAACTGGCAGCTTATGGCAATCAGCATTTTCATGTCTTCAAACAGATCAGCGGGGGCCGCACCCATACGGTCGTAGAAAGCCTGTCAGAAGACCAGCGTTTGAGTGAACTGGCGTTGATGTTTGGCAGCGATTCAGAAGTTAATCGTGTCGCAGCAAACGAAGCACTGCAATCCGCTAAGCAATTCAAGTCTGTGCATCAAAACGGATCTAAAATCATCGATTATTAGAATCTTGTAAATTCTCATTGCAGAAATCCGTTTTTTATGTTATAAAACATCTACCAGACGTTTGGGTGCCCCCCTCACCCAGGCGTTTGGCTTTTTAATCCTGTTTAAACATCCCTTTTTGTATATAATAATTAATGAGTAAGCTTTAATTATTTATTACCACACAGGAGATAATGATGAAAAAGAGATTTGGAGTACTTAGGGTTCTTGCGACTGTTCTAAAGGTCCTGGGAATTATCACAGCAGCATTGGCCGTGCTGGGCGCACTCGGCACGCTGATTGCGTCTTTTGCCGGCGGCAATCTATGGTCAATGTTGGGATACGATGCCAACACGGGCTTCTTCGTTGGATTGTTAGGATCTTTTGGCATGCTTATTTTAGGTGTGCTTTATGCCGCGGTCATGTTCGGCTACGGTGAATTGATCATGCTTTTCATCTCGATGGAAGCAAATACGCTTAAAACCGTTGCATTGCTTGAAGATGTGATCAAGGACGACAAGGCATAATATTTAATGCCTTGGCACATTAACCACCTGTTGTCTCGCAGGTGGTTTTTTATGATGTTATACATACAGCAATCATAGGAGCGTCTCATGAAAAAAATGGATATTGGCTTAATTGGATTAGCGGTGATGGGCCAAAATCTGGTCCTTAACATGAACGACCACGGATTTTCAGTGGCAGTGTATAACCGCACATATGCAAGGACCGAGGATTTCATCAAGGATCGTGTGGGCGATCGTGAGATCATCGCTGCCGCATCATTGAATGAATTGGCTGATCATCTGGAACGCCCCCGAAAGATAATGCTGATGATCAAATCCGGAAAGCCGGTTGATGTGACTATTGATGCTTTGATCCCCATGCTTGATGAGGGTGATGTGATCATCGATGGTGGAAACTCTTTTTTCCAGGATACCATCCGCCGTTATCGTTTCCTGGCGGAAAAAGGAATCCACTACATTGGTGCGGGAGTCTCCGGCGGTGAGATTGGTGCGCGCCGCGGTCCGTCCATCATGCCCGGCGGTGCTAAATCCGCCTGGGAAGAGGTACGCCCGATTCTACAGGGCATCTCCGCCAAAGTGGATGGCGATGTTCCCTGCTGCGATTGGATGGGATCCGACGGGGCGGGCCATTATGTCAAAATGGTGCATAACGGCATAGAATATGGATTCATGCAGTTGATCGCGGAATCATACGCGGTCATGAAAAACATCCTGCAGCTTGACTATCCCACCATGTCGCAATCCTTCAAGGAATGGAACCAGGGTAAGCTCAGCTCGTATTTAGTGCAGATTACGGGAGACATCCTTGCCTATCGTGACGGGGATGGCAATCCGCTGGTTGAAAAGATCCTTGATGCGGCTGGGCAAAAGGGTACCGGGCGCTGGACATCGGAGTCCGCCTTATTGCTCGGCATCCCGCTTACACTCATCAGTGAAGCGGTTTTCGCCCGTGCCTTGTCGGCATTAAAGGATGAGCGCGTGCAGGCACAGCCGTATTTTGAAACTCAGAAAGCAGCGGCGGTCGCAGATAAGACTGATGTCCTGCGTGATCTGGAGAATGCGCTTTTTCTGGCTGAGATCATCTCGTACGCGCAGGGTTTCATGCTTTTCCGTGAAGCTGCCGGGGAATACCAGTGGGACCTGAAATATGCGTCGATTGCCAATATCTGGCGAGATGGCTGCATCATCCGCTCCGCGTTGTTGAAACATATTCGTGATGCCTTTTCACAGCAGCCGGATCTGCAAAATCTCTTGCTCGCGCCATATTTCCAGAAAGTCGTTAATCAGAATATCGATTCTCTGCGCCGCATTATTGTCTTAGCCGTGCATGCCGGTGTACCGGTCCCTGCTTTCTCTTCCGCGCTGGCTTTCTTTGACGGCTATCGCTCCGCTGTCCTTCCGGCGAATTTGATCCAGGCGCAGCGCGATTATTTCGGCTCGCACACCTATGAACGCACGGATAAACCCCGCGGACAATTCTTCCACACGAATTGGACCGGTGAGGGAGGAGATGTGACCGCTTCTACGTATACCGCCTGAGTATCACCATCAAATTAGGATATCCGTCATTGGCAATGGCGGATATTTTTTGTTATAGTTTAACTGGTAAGACCTCTAATCAGTAGGACTAAAACATGGTCGACTGGAAACCAATTCAAAAACCCGGTCAATTATCGGAATCACGGCTGATCAAAGCGTTTTTAGATGGCACCTTTCCAATTAACTCCCATCTCCCCGCCGAACGAGAATTGGCTGAATTATTGGGCGTTACCCGTCCCACCCTGCGTGAAGCATTGCAGCGCTTGGAAAGAGACGGGTTCATCGAAATCCAGCATGGCAAGCCCACGCGCGTGCGTGATTTTTGGATAGAAGGTAACCTGGGTGTCACTATTGCGCTGGCGCAATATCAGCATCCCCTTCCGCAGGATTTTGTTACCAACCTCTTTTCCGTCCGTATCCTTCTCGCGCCGACTTACACCTGTGCGGCTGTGGCTCAGGCGCCTGATGCATTGATGCAAAAACTCATCAAAGGAAACAACCTGCCCGAGGAAGCACCGGCATTTGCGCTCTATGACTGGGAACTGCATTGGCATCTGACCATATACGGCGGTAATGCCTTTTATACCCACTTCATTAATAGCGTAAAAGAACTTTACCGCATCATCGGCATTCCCTATTTCAGCCATCAGCAAACCCGTGACCATTCCCGCAAGTTCTATAACGACCTCTTCCAATGTGTGAAAGCGAAGGATGGGAAGCGCGCGAAAAATCTGGTTGGACGGGTGATGCAAGAAAGTGCCGATTTATGGGAACAACTCTCAAAATGAAAAACATGGTCTGGAATCAAGATTGGCGGCGGGCTCTATTCCCACAATTAAAAAACCAAAAATGGGATCTGATCGTAATTGGAGGCGGGATCACCGGCGCTGGCATTTTCCGTTCTGCAGTATCCGCAGGCATGAAAACGCTGCTGGTGGATGCGCGTGATTTTGCCTTCGGAACATCCAGCCGGTCCTCAAAACTGGTACACGGCGGTTTCCGATATTTATATAACAATCAATATCATGTCACCTTTGAATCAGTTACGGAAAGACAGCGATTGCTCAAAGAAGCGCCCTGCTTGATCGAACCCCTTCCCTTCAACCTGCCAAATTACCGATCCTATCATTTCCCGACCTGGATGTTCCGGGCGGGATTGGGGGTATATGACTTGATGGCGGGAAAGTGGGACCACCACCGGCTGCCATATCAAGAGGTTATCCAGCACATCCCCGGGTTGAACAAAAAGGGTTTCTTATGCAATTTCCGTTATAAAGACGCGGTGCTGGATGATGCGCGCCTTGTTTTTCGTATCATTCGAGAAACGGTTCGCGACGGTGGGACAGCGTTGAATTACGCCCGGGCGGAAGAAATACTATTTGATGCCAGGGGGTTGGTAAACGGTGTCGTTTTACGGGATACGTCATCCGAGAAACCTTCTGTCATCGAGATTAAAGCAAATGCCGTTGTGAATGCATCCGGACCCTGGAGCGATCAAGTCCGAGCAGATTTGCATGCTCCAGACAAATTACGCCCCCTGCGTGGAAGCCACATCATCTTACCCTTTGCGCGCTTGCCAGTCACACAAGCGGTGACCTTTTTTCATCCACGTGATAAACGCGCCATGTTTGTTATTCCCTGGGAAGGCACCACCATGGTTGGCACGACAGATATCGATCATGGTGGAGATGCATACCATCCAGATCATGAACCATACGCTGCGCACGATGAGATTGTATATATCCTGGAAGGTGTTGCCAAACTTTTTCCGCAAAATAACATCAGTAAACAGGATATCCTCTCCACATTTGCCGGCCTGCGGCCGGTCGTCAACACCGGCGCGGAAACACCTTCCAAAGAATCACGGGCGCATCAGGTGTGGGTAGAAAAAGGGCTTGTTACCATCAGCGGCGGTAAGTTAACCACTTTCCGTGTCATGGCGCGTGACACGTTGGATTGCGTCAGCCAGACGATTGGAAAGCGTATCGCGATCGATCGAAGATCTCCGATGCTCAAGCCGGTCCAGATGCCACCTGTATTAGGGAGTACGGCGGCTCAGCCTCGTCTGCTCGGCCGGTCCGGTCAAGAAGCGCAGCATATTCTCCGCGATGCGATCGATTCCGATTTACAATCCGTGAATGGATTGCCGGCGCTGTGGATCGAATTGGGTTTTGCGGCGCGGGCGGAAGCGATTCTGCATCTGGATGATCTTCTTCTGCGTAGAACACGGATCGGCATGCTCCTGCCTGAAGGAGGCCGGTCTTCACTCCCTGAGATAAAGGAATATGTACAGGACAAACTGGGATGGTCACAGGCACGCTGGCAATCTGAGCAGGAACGTTATCTCAATATCTGGAAGCGGGCTTACAGCCCGGACCCAGGAAATTAATTATGCAGGAGGTTTTTGATGGATAAAGAAAAGGATTTTACACCAGAGTGGTATGAGGGCAGCCTGCCGCCCAGTAGTTTCCGCTCACTTTTCAAATGGCATCACCCGGATGCATTCAAACACCCTAATCGGGGTTTTTACACGCTCATACGCGACACTTTTGGCTTGGAAGATGCAGATTTCATCCAACCGGATCTTTGTCTGGACAATGTGCCTGATAACCTGCCGATCCAACTGGAAAACAAGCACATCCAACAATTTGAGCACATAAGCGGGGAGAAAAATGTTCATACAGATGCTTATAACCGGGTTCGCGCCAGTTATGGCGCCGGCATGATCGATGCCCTGCGTTTGCGTGAAAAGATCATTGAAAATATTACGGATGTGGTCATCACGCCGGAAGACACCGATGAAATCCGTGATATTGTCGCCTATTGCGATGCACACCGTATTCCGATAACGGTCTATGGAGGCGGGTCAACCGTTACCCGGGGGACCGAAGCGCCGCTTGGCGGTATTTGTCTCGACATGAGCCGGCATATGGTTCGTGTCCTGGATTTTGATGAAGTAAACCAGACCATCACAGTTCAGCCCGGCATCTACGGCCCGGCGCTGGAAGATGTACTCAACCATGCCCCGGAACATTTCGGCGCAGGCGGCCGCTATACCTGTGGTCACTTTCCGCAATCCTTTGAACATTCCAGCGTGGGAGGCTGGGTCGTTACGCGCGGAGCGGGACAGAATTCCACTTATTATGGCAAGATAGAAGACCTGGTCATCTCACAGGAGTATGTCACCCCGATCGGCACCTTTCGGACGCAGGATCACCCGCGCACCGCGACGGGACCGGATTTTGACCACATCATGATCGGTTCAGAAGGGTGCTTTGGCACCCTTACCGCCGTTACACTACGCATCTTTAAGCACCAGCCTAAGAATACAAAACGCTTCAGTTACCTTTTTAAATCCTGGCAGGAAGCGGTACATGCCTATCGTGAGATCATGCAGGGCGAATTTGGATATCCATCGGTTTTTCGGCTGTCAGATCCAGAAGAAACGGATACCGCCATGCGCATCTATCATATTCACGGCACCATCGCGGATAAATTGTTGCGCTTTTTAGGATATCAGCCCATGCAGCGTTGTTTATTACTCGGCACAGTTGATGGGGACCCGGATTTCACGCGATTGGTAAAAAAGAAAATTCATACAATCTGCCGCCATAAACAGGCTTTCCGATTAACACCTTTCGGCGTTACGCAGCGCTGGGAGCATTCCCGTTTTACCGATCCGTACATGCGGGAAGATTTGAATGATTTCGGCGTGGTGATCGATACCCTGGAATGCGCAGTGACCTGGGAGCAGCTTCCCAAAGTCCACGCGCAGGTGCGCTCATGGGTTAAACAGCACCCCGCCACGATTTGTATGACACATATCTCTCACGCTTATCCGCAGGGCGCTAATCTCTATTTCATTTTTATCATCCGCTATACGGGCATCAATGACTACTTATCCCTGCAGTATGGCATTCTGAGTGCGATTCAGGCATCCGGCGCAGCTATGAGTCACCATCACGGCATTGGAAAACAAACCGCTCCCTGGTTGGAAGGCCAGATCGGAAAGAATTGGATGGATGTTATCCGAGTTCTCAAGAATCATTTTGATCCCCATTATATAATGAACCCGGGTGGCACCCTTGGCCTGGATATGAACCAGGATCAGCGCGCGAAACGCTGGGGGTTCACACAAGAATAATTTGGAGGAAACATGGGTGAGCATATCATAGCGATCGATTGTGGGACCCAGTCTGTACGGGCGCTTTTATTTGATATCGCTGGGAATCTCATAAGTAAGAAGCGCACCCCGATTGAGCCATATTATTCCACCGCACCCGGTCTTGCTGAGCAGGACCCGAGTGTGTTTTGGAACGCGCTTTGTGATGCCTGCAATGGATTGATGCAGGATAGCCAAACAGACCCTGAAAATATCGCGGCAGTCTCTCTCACGGCGCAGCGTGCGACGGTTGTTAACCTTGATAAACATGGCAAGCCGCTCCGCCCCGCCATTATCTGGCTTGACCAACGCCGGGAAGATGATTTTGAACGCGTGGGTGGTCTGTGGGGACTGGCTTTTGACCTGATCGGTGTCCGGTCAACGGTCAATTATCTGCAGGCAGAAGCGGAAGTAAACTGGCTGGTAAAAAACCAGCCCGAGATCTGGAATCAAACCTACAAATTTACTTATTTATCGGGTTATCTCGTACATCAACTCACTGATCAATTTATCGATTCGGTTGGCAGCCAGGTGGGCTATATGCCGCTGGATTATAAAAAGCAGGAGTGGGCATCGCCTTCGCATTGGTATTGGAAAGCACTTGCTATCGAACCGGAAAAACTCATTGACATTGTACCGGTAGGACAGGTCTTAGGACAGATAACAAAAACAGCGGCGCAACAAACCGGACTTCCACGGGGATTGCCATTAATTGCTTCCGCGGCGGATAAAGCCTGTGAGGTACTGGGTTCAGGTGCCCTTTCCCCTAATGTAGCCTGCCTAAGTTATGGTACAACCGCAACCATCAATACCACGCATAAGAAATACAACGAGATTATCCCGCTCATTCCGCCTTATCCAGCTGCTGTACCGCATGCGTATAATATGGAATTGCAGATTTATCGGGGATACTGGATGGTCAGCTGGTTCAAGCAGGAGTTTGGATTGCGCGAACGCCAAACCGCTCAGGGACGCGGTATCGAACCGGAAGACCTGTTTGAAGAACTAGTCCGGCAGGTACCGCCGGGCTCGCAGGGCCTGGTTCTGCAGCCATTCTGGTCGCCTGGCTTGCGCTATCCCGGTCCAGAGGCACGCGGCGCGATCATCGGCTTCAATGACACCCACACCAGAGCCCATGTGTATCGAGCCATCCTTGAAGGGCTTGCGTATGCACTGCGCGACGGTAAGGAACGTACAGAAAAACGCTCCCACGTTACCATTGATCAATTAAGGGTCGCAGGCGGCGGCAGCCAGAGCGATGCAGCCATGCAGCTTACGGCGGATGTATTTGGTTTACCAGCTTCCCGTCCGCATATCTATGAAGCGTCTGGGTTGGGCGCGGCCATCAATGCCGCGGTGGGCGTCGGTCTGCACCCGGATTACCCCCACGCCATCAATGCAATGACCCGGCTGGGTGAGACCTTCCAACCAGATAGCGAAGCCCACACGGTATACAACCGTCTCTATCATGATGTCTATCTGCATATGTATAAACGTCTGCAGCCCTTCTATAAATCGCTGCAGAACATCACCCTGCCGCATAGGGTGATCAACCATTAATCCATTGCGTTTTTCGTTCTCTCCTTGACTGATTGATACCCCTGCGGTATAGTATGGCACAACAATCCTCATGCCCTCGTAGCTCAATTGGACAGAGCGTTTGCTTGCGGAGCAAAAGGTTGCAGATTCGAATTCTGCCGGGGGCACTCACTAATTTGGAGCGGAAACACCCCGCTCCATGTTTTTTAACCGAAGGGAAAACATGAATAAAAACCAAAACCAGATTCTCTTATCAAACGATGATGGCATTGATTCACCCGGCCTGTGGGCCGCAGCGGAAGCGCTGGATGATCTGGGATACGTGACTGTTGCCGCGCCGCGCGATCATATGTCTGCAACCGGTCGCGGATTCCAAAAAAATTCAGACGGGACCATTACGACCAAAAAATTGATGGTCAATGGCAAAGAATGGGATGTCTTTGCGGTTGGCGGATCACCTTCCCAATCGGTAGCGCATGGCATTCTTGAGATCGTCCCGCACAAACCGGATCTGGTCGTCACCGGTATCAACTTTGGTGAGAATTTTGGCACCGATGTCACCTATTCCGGGACAGTTGGTGCGGCGATTGAAGCCGCGTCACTGGGCATACCCGGTCTGGCTATGTCGCAGCAAATTCTATTTGAAAGCTGGGACAAACACCATGATGCGATCGATTTTACAGTTGCCGCGCACTTTACTAATCTTTTCGCGCAATTAATGTTGGAAAAAGAGATGCCGGAAGATGTCCATGTTCTCAATGTCGTTGTTCCCGCCGGGGCAACCGTTGACACACCCTGGCAGGTCGCACCATTGGCTGATTTCAGGTATTTTCGGCCGTACATCATCCGTGAAGGGCGTTTCGAGGATCGGGGGCGCATCACATCCCACATACTGGCTGAGGACAAAATCACGCCAAATAATGATGTCCACACAGTCCGCATTGAGAAAAAAGTGGCCGTCACGCCGCTCAGCATCAACCTGACTTCGCGCACGGATCTTTCTGCGTTTGAGCGCTTCCTGAAGGAATGACCGGCAGCTAATCGCTGAATCGGATGGAAATGATATCTCCATCCTGTACGCGATACCCTTTCCCCTCCAGGCGCAGTTTCCCCTGCGATCGGCCTTCTGCCATACTGCCGCATGTCATCAGGTCATCATAAGTAATTACCTCCGCACGGATGAAGCCTTTCTCCAAATCCGTATGGATCGTACCCGCGGCTTCCGGTGCCAGCGCGCCGTCTCGCACAGTCCATGCCCGCACTTCATCTTCGCCGATTGTAAAAAAAGAAAGCAATCCCAGCAGGTCATAAGACGCGCGGATCATCCGGCTTAATCCCAATTCTGCAATGCCATATTCCGACATAAACATCTCAACATCGTCTTCGGGCAGCTGGCCCAGTTCCATTTCCAGCTTGCCCTGCAATCCAATCATTCTGCTGCGCTGGTGGTCATAGGAAATATCCGGTTGCGGTTGTCCGTCTCCCAGATTAAATAGGATCATCAGCGGTTTTCTGCTCAGAAATCCAAATCCAGATATGATCCGTTCTTCTTCGTGTGTGAGTTCTATATCGCGTAAAGGTGTCCCTTCACCCAGCATAGTTTCTAAACGTTTAAATAGCCCCGTCTCCCGCTCAATAATCCCTCTATCACGGCCGCCGCCTTTTTTTTGTTCCTCCGCCAGGCGTTCAAGCTTACGCTCTACCATAATCTGGTCATTCAGCAGGAATTCCATATCCATATTCTCAATATCGCGTTTCGGGTCCACATTGCCATGCACATGCGGAACCATCGCGCTTTCGAAACAGCGCACCACCTCGATGAAACCGTCCATCTGCGTCAGCTGGTTCAGCAGCTGCCCGCTGATTTCACCACTATCCTGTGTGCCGTCTAAACCAGCGATGTCCGCGTAGGTCACCTTGGCATAGATTGTTTTTTTTGGTTGAAATATCGCGGATAGATCATCCACGCGATGGTCTGGTACATCGATCACGGCGGTATTAACCGCCATCCTTCCAACCGAAGCGCCTATCGGTTGGTTGCCGCGTGTCAGCGCGTTGAATATGGTTGTTTTTCCTGATTGGGGTAAACCGATGATGCCTAATCGCATATTTTCCATTTTCCTATTTTTTCACCAATTATATGCCCATCCGCGGATTACGTTATCTTGACCCTGAGAATTTTCTTCGATATACTTTCTTCACATCAGCCGAAGTGGCGGAACTGGCAGACGCGCACGACTCAAACTCGTGTTCCCCTGGGATTGTGGGTTCGATTCCCACCTTCGGCATACAAAACCGCATCAGCGGTTTTTTTTGAAGAATGAGTTATTGACAACTTACCGAGCGGATATGAACTTAAATGATTCCTTGCACAGGACGATCAAGATTTTACTTTTCGTATCCCTTATCTCAGCCCCGTTTTTATCCGCACAATCCATACCAGTTGCAGCAGATTCGCTTGTTAAACCGCCTATTGCCCCTGTACCGGGTATTAGTATAGATATTCCCGATTCATTGCTCATCGGGGAAGATTTTAGTATTTCTGTTACTTTCGACAACACCTCCGCCACGGATGTCGGTTACGGTCCCTACATTGATGTATTCCTGCCGCAATCAGGCGCGGATGACAGCACCGCTGGTGAAAAGGAAGATGGGATAACCTATACCAGCGTGGATTATCTGGGAAACAATGTCCGCTCCTGGGATGGGACCTGCTCAGACAGTGGTTCGTTTATCCATCCGCTGACTGGGTTGGCTGTCACCTGCCCGACAGCCCCAGCCGGCATGGTTACGCCTTTCACCTGGCAATATCTGGTTGTCGAATTGCCTTTTGGTAGTTTCGCCCCGGATCAGCCGGCAGCACCGATTTCGATTGAAGCGCAGATGAGCGATTTTGCGGACCTCAGCCTTGACCTGCCAGTATACGCGCAGGGCGGTTTTCAATTCGGTGAAGACGCACTCGATAATCCCTCGACTGACCCGCCTATCATTGGAACGCGAATCTCATCCGTAACAACTCCTGCGCTGTTTATCCTCAACAAGGAATACCTTTGGCGTGAAGATGAAACCCCCTCTGGCCCAAATTATCCCCGTCAGTATCTGCTGACTATTGATATCCCGGAAGGACAGACAATCACTGACCTTGTTATCACCGATACACTGCCCGGCAATATGCAATACTTATCGATAGATAGCACCAGCCCGGCTGCGGTCGGTTGCGCGGTCCCTTCAACAACAATCCCCGGCGGTTCGATTGCCTGCACTTTTGCAAGTGTAACTGGAACAGCAAGTGATGTGGATGCCAGCGTCACATTCTCTTTCTATATTCCCCTGGACGATGTCGCTGATGCACGCGTCATCCCTCCGCTAACCGGCGGATGTGTCCTCTCTGAAAATATTGTCAGTGCTACCGCGGATTGGGATCCGCTTGACCCGCGCGATGACCCCGTCTCCCCCACTGAAATCCTTGATCCCGGTCATGAATTAGAAGATTGCTCCCACACTATTCAGAAATTTCATGAAATCCACAACGACGTCAGTCCGGACTCCTATAGTCCGGGTGATACGATCGAATACCGCCATGAATTCCAGATATCGGACTTTTTTGCAGAGGATGATTTTACGGTTACTGACACCATCTCCGATGGCCAGCATTTTGATGACACATTCATCCCGACCCTGAGCATCAATGGCAACACCTACACTCTGGCACAAGCAGATTTCGATGGCGCAAATTTCACTGTTGCCCCGGATTATACGCCTGCAGACCCAGCGCCAAATACAGGTGAAACCGTTATCACCTTCCGTGTCTCAGATGAGATTATCACCCGCGGCCAACCCAATGGATATTTGATTGGTGGTTGTGTCCCACTTGCCGGCACTGGTGGTGCTGATCCGGATTGCACCTCGTATAATGATGGTCCAACTACCGGGATCATCACCTATCGGGTTTACATACTAGAGGACCATACGGATTACTTCCCGTCCGGTGATCCCTCAGTTGACCAGGGCGACCTTTTTTCAAATAGCGTCATCGCTTCGGCAACCATTCTTGATAATGCGGATCTTACATCAACAGGGAATACAGCAACCGAAGACAGCGCGCAATCATTTGTTATTCTGTACGGTGAATTGGCAAAATCAATTTATGCAGTTAATGGAAGTACATCTTTTACATCACCCGTATATTTATCACCATCTGAAACGATCACCTACCGCATCAAATATACGCTCAACACCTCCGATGTTGAAGATCTTGAAATTGACGACTATCTGCCTCTGCCAGTGTTGGACGCGGATGAATTAACAACGTTCGATGATGTAATCTCCTTGGATGTGCCTTCAGCTGGACATGCGAAATTTGGTCCCGATGATACTTTCCGTAATTATTCCGGGATTGTCCCAACGCTGAGTGTCGATTCTTTAAACAATAGCTTTGCGTTTTTCTACGGAGATTTCGACAGCACGCTAAACGAAAGCAAAGTGGTAGACCTTTTGTTTACCATAACAGTATCTGATGATCCCTTCGCGGATCAACTCTATCTCACTAACCAGACGCGCGTTTATGAGAGTTCAACCAATCACCTTGAAGCAGATGCCACATCGCTTGTTCAATTCATTCTCCATGAACCTGAATTATTAATAACCAAAGGTGTCGTCGCCAGTGACCGCCTGGACGTAGAATTCGATCCCGACCCACAGGCACCATTGACCTTCACAGCACCTGGCAGTGTCTGTCCACGATTCAGCGGCACAATTGCATCTCCGGATTTACTTTCCAATCCAATCACCAGCAATATTAGCGGTGTGGATAGTGATGATCTGGTCACATTTGCCATCACTGTAGAAAATGCAGGCCATTCCAGCGCATATGATGTGCAATTGCAGGACAACCTGCCAGCAGGATTCCAGATACCCGCCGGTGGTATCAACCTGTGCGTCACCGATGGCGCCGGCACGCCGCTGACTTATTCCGATTTGGGCGGCGGGTTCCTGGGAAGCGGTATTGAATTGCAAAATACGGTCGGAGGTGCTTTACAACCGGGTCTGGATGACGCGGATCAGGTTCTATTGACTGGCCAGAATATTGCCATAATTACATTTGACCTGGAATTAGCAGATAGCGTTGAGCCGGCAGATATCATCACAAACACCGCAACATTATTCAATTATTCAGGCGCAGAAGGGGGAGGCGATTTTACTGCTGAAGATCAAACAGATGATGCCAACACCACCGTACGGCTACCTTCCGCTGTAAAAACGTTTGTTGATTCAAATTACTCGCATACAGCTTCAAACCAGGTCACTATCGGAGAATCTGCAACGTATACACTGACTGTGGCATTTCCGGAAGGGGAAATATCCGACGCCTCCATTACCGATAATCTTCCGCTTGGGCTTGCCTTTGTTGATTGCCTATCGATCTCTGCGTCATCTGGAGATCTGACCACAGATCTAACAGGTGGCTTCCCAGCGGCATGTGATGACCCAACGAACCCGGCCATCGATTCGGATGGTGGGGTGGCTTCTTTTACCTTAGGCGATGTCACAAATAGCAATACAGATAATTCAATACTTGAAACATTGACCATTCAGTTCAGTGCAGTCGCGTTAAATATCATCGAAAACCAGGATGGGGATACGTTGACAAATAACGCTGTGTTCACATGGGATGGAGGAAGTGTAAATTCCACATCAGCTGATGTGATCATAGTTGAACCGCCTGTGGACGTAAATAAAACAGCTTCACCCACAACCGGTGATGCTGGAGATATTGTCACTTACACTATCACTGTATCTAATCCAATTAGCGGCATCGATGCGTTTGATGTCACGCTCGATGATATTGTCCCCGCCGAAATCACATACCAGGCTGGATCGTTTAATAACACTGCCGGTTTAGCGCCAGATACAATCGACGACACATCTGATCTGAATGCCTTTTGGGACACATTCCCCGCCGGTTCTTCAAGTACACTCCAGTTTCAGGGAGAGATCAAGACCAGCATTACGCCGGGTGATGTGATCTTCAACGATGCGATTGTCAAATTCACCAGTCTGCCAGACACCCCCGGGCAACAATCACCATATAATACCCTCTCTTATGAACGCACAGGGAACCAGAGCGGTCCCGGCACAACCGCAAATGACTATACTATCACCGATCCTGCGACCGTCACGATCAACATCCCCACCCCGATCAAATACCTGATCACAACCTCAGAAGATCATACAACCGGTACAGATGTCGCCATCGGCGAGATCGTACGTTACCGCATATCCACCACTATTCCAGAAGGTACCGCTGCGGATTTCGTTATCCGAGACTTGCTGCCTTCCGGGCTGCTTTTCCTGGATGACGGTACCGCGCAGTTTGCCTTTATTTCCAACGAAACCGGAATCTCGTCTTCCACGCTGGTTTGCACCAATGATACCGGAATTTATGGCGATCCGGGCGTGATCGATACATCACTCATTGACTGCCCGGTTCCTGCCAGCGCTCTTACCAACGAAGGGACTACCGACAGTTTCACGCAGGGGGATGACCCCTGGTTCGCGCTGGGCAATCTGGTCAACGCGGATAATGATAGCGATCGTGAATATGTCGTTATCGAATTCAACGCCCTGGTTACAAATATTACCAGTAACCAGGCCGGGACTACCCGAAGTAATGATTTCCGAGTCTATGAGGGCGGCGCGCAGGTTGCAGACGCACAAAACCTCTCCGTCACCATCGTCGAACCGGATATCAATCTCAATAAATCGGTCAGTGCTGGGCCATACGATGCGGGGGATACGATCACATACACCATCATCATCTCAAATGATGCTTCGGCCAATGCAACAACAGCATTTGACCTGGATTTTGAGGATATTTTTGACCCGGCGCTGCAGGTACAATCCCACACCGTTATCGTACCCGCGTATGCGGCCGAAAATGATTTTTCCTCCGGGAATAATATCGCCGTTGATGTGGACCGGCTTGATCCCGGCGACAGCATAACCATTTCTGTGGATGTGCTCATCCCTGCAGATACGCCAGCTTACTTGGATATTCCAAACTCATCCGATCTCACCTATACCAGTTTGCCGCTGGATAATGGCACAACGACCAACCCAACCGGATCAGAAAATACTGGTGTTCCAGGTGCAGAGACTGGCGAGCGCAATGGCGACGATGGTGCAGGCGGCGCTCTTAATGATTACGCCGCGCAGGATGAAGCCGACATTACAATCACGCAGCCAGGGATAGACAAACAGGATGCCAACCCAACGGTTTACACAATCGGTGAGGAAGTCACTTTCCCCATCATTGTCACCCTGCCAGAAGGTGAGACCCGCGACCTCCAGGTGATCGATGATCTGCCTATCGGGCTCGAATATGTCAGCTATTCTCTTATAACAACATCAGCTGACAGCAACGGGTTACTAAGTGCCGATTATGCCGGCAGTGCGTTATCACCAGCCCTCACTGCTCCCGGTGGCAGCGGCGCAGACGCCACCTTCTCCTTTGGTGATGTCCTCACAACCGCTGATGGCAATCCTGACAACAACAGTTTCCTGATCAATATCACCATGCGTGTCATGAATATTCCTGTAAATGATGGGGGAGACACGCTCGATAATACTGCCTCTATCACTTTCACCAATCCCAACACAGGCGGCACAGACACCATCTCCGACGATCCTGTTTCCATTGACCTGATCGAGCCAATCATGCAGATCAGCAAGACCTTCAACCCGAACCAAGCTGCCATAAATGAGACCGTACAGGTCGAGCTGGTCGTGACCAATATCGGTACATCGCCAGCGTACGATGTCATCATCGATGATCCCTATCCCACATCCATTTTCCAATCTGTTGCCGAAGCCACCACGCCGGGCGATTTCACTTTCAGCAGCAGCACCGCAGGCGGCTTACATACAGTGACCTATTCAGGTGGACCGGTTGAGGTAGGCGGTTCCCGTACCTTCACCATCAATGCCGCCGTCGGCAGCGTCTTTGCTGCAGGGGACACCTATCAAAATACAGCGACAGTCACCCAGGCAACGACCATTGAAGGCCCCGATCCTTATGAGCGTGATGAGCCCGATGTATCTGCAAATGATACGCTCACGGGGATCGCGCCAGACCTGGTTCTCAGCAAGGATGATGGACAGGCAACTGCGCAACCCGGGGAAATCCTGGTTTACACATTGACGATCGAGAATGTTGGCCTGCAAGATGCCGCAGGTTTGATCGTCAGCGATACAATACCGGTTGGTGCTACTTATAATGCTGCCAATAGTGACCCCGCTTGGTCTTGCAGCGATGGTGATCCTGCAGGAACAGTCTGCACCTTGTCAATAGCTTCCCTTGCCAGCGGCACCCAAACGCAAGTCTTCTTCGCACTGGAGGTTAATAACCCAATTCTCAGTACGACAGATAACATCGAAAACGTAGCTTCTGTGGCTGATAACGGCATATATGGCATCGATCCGACACCGGATAACAACTCCGACAATGATATCGATACGCTGAACGCCTCACCGGTCATTGAAGTGTATAAAACAGATTCGTTCCTGGTTGACGCCGATAATTCAGGTAACCCCTCAGCCGGCGATACTTTGCGCTACACGATTACTATCGAAAACACAGGCGACCGGGGTGCTGGCAATGTCCTCTTCAGTGACGCACCGGATGCAAATACAACCCTGGTTGTTGGCTCTGTCTCTGTTTCACAGGGAACAGTGACCAGCGGTAATACAGTGGGCGATACAGATATCACCGTTGAATTAGCTGAGATAATAGGCGCCGGCGGTTCGGCGGTGGTCACATTCGACGTAACCATTAATGATCCCCTCCCAATCGATACAACTTATGTGGAAAATCAGGCCGTTGTTGGTGGATCCAACTTCCCGGATGAACCCTCGGATGATCCCGATTACGCGGATGAAGATGACCCCACCATTACTTTGCTAGATGGCGCCCTCATGAAACTTGTCACCAGCACAAATCAGGCCCATACCCTCGGAAATGATGTCGCTATCGGGGAAATAGTTGAATATGACCTGACTTTGTATATACCGCCTGGTGGCACCTTATCCACCGAAGTGACCGATATACTGACGGAGGGCTTGGCATTTGTCGACTGCGTGTCCATCACACCGGACCCATCCTTAACAACAGACCTGGTAGGTGATTTTTCCGCTGCCTGTTCAGGCGCAAGCGTGAGTGAATCGCCTGGCGGCAGCTTGGAACAGGTCGATCAGGGCAGGCAGATAATATTCGACCTGGGTAATCTTACCAATTCCACAAACAACGCGGTACCGCTGGTGATCAATTACCGCACCGTGGTGTTAAATGCAGCAAACAATCAGGATGGTAGTCAGCTGCAGAACGCCGTTACATGGAGTTTCCAGGGAGGTTCCCTGACTGCGTCAGCCATCGCTCTTGAAATTGTAGAGCCGGATCTGAGTATCACCAAAAGCGCGGACCGTACGACGGCAGCGAACGGCGACACGATCGCCTTTACACTGCGAGTGGACCATACAGCGCCCAGTTCTGCGGATGCGTTTGATCTGGAGATGACCGATGCCCTGCCTGCAAACCTCGTCTATGTGCCTGGTTCACTCGCATATGTGTCCGGACCAGCAGCCACCGTGGACGATAGTGATCCGCTGATCCTGCGCGCCGCCTGGGTGGAATTTCCACTGGGTGGGGCGGAGACCGTCCTCCAATTCCAGGCACAGGTCACCGGTCTCAACGCCGGTCAGAGCACAAGCAACACGGCCTTATTAGCCTGGTCCAGTCTGCCGGGAAATATCACCGCTCCGCAAAGCATCTATAACGCGCTTTCAATAGAACGGGATTATGATCCGCCTTCACTTATAAATATTTATGGTGATTCAGATTCCGTCACGATTGGGCGGCCTCTCCCCACGCCGCAGCCAACACTTCCTGCGTCAAAATAGGTGAAAAGAGTGTATTAATATGGTTCTTTTATAAATGGACGCTTACATAAAACACCTTGAAAACAGGCACAATTTTTGATATGGTTAAAGTGGTATCACCGTTTACAAAGTGTGTTTAATAGGTATACATGATGACCGACTATGAATTTAAGCCATATTTCATGATGATTAATGATCAAATTGCTTGTATAATTACTTACAGATAAAGCGAAGATAAACATGGATCAATACTCTGGAACCCTTTCAACGCTATTTTCTTTTATATGGATTCGCCAAATCCATATCATAAAACATGCCAACACCTTGCATAAAGCGCAGGGTGTTTTGTTTTCTCGGCAATTCGCACTTATCCCTTCATAATTATTAAAAAATTCATGCTAAAAGGAGGTGTTCAGGAAAACCATATAAGAGTCGTAAGAATCGTTCGATTTTTTATCAATCTTATTTATATATAAAGGAGTAAGTTAAATGCCAGAAAAAAAGAAAAATTGGGCAGATGCCATGACCGGCTTTATGGAGAAATTGGCTCCCGTTTTCGATCAGCCGATTTTAGCCTCCATCCGCGATGGTTTTGTCGCCCTCATGCCGCTGATTATTGTCGGCGCGCTTGTATTGGTTGTACTGCAATTCCCGCTTTGCTTCAGGGATGAAGCAGCATGCTATTTTGAAAGTGTCCTGCCGGAAAATATCGCCGGTTCACTATGGAGTGTCTTCAGCGTCACCTTCGGGCTGCTGTCACTGTATGTAGTTCTTTCAGTGTCCTATTCATTAGCCCGCCGCCGTGGTCTGGATCCTCTCATGCCGGTGTTCTTCTCATTTATGTCCTTCATCCTGATCGCCAGCCCCGGACTTCCGGATGGCGAAGCAGGCACGTTCCTGGACAACTCCGGTATGTTCACAGCCATCGTTGTTGCCGTTGTTTCGGTTGAGGTGTTCAACTTCTTCATGAAACGCGGTCTGACGATCAAAATGCCCGATGGCGTACCACCGGCAATTGTCGCTGCCTTCGCAGCGTTGGTGCCTGGCGCAGTGTTAGCTTTCGGCTGGTGGCTGATCCGCTTCGTGCTCGGCTTTGACCTTGCGGCGGGTCTCTTCGCAGTCCTCAGCGCAGTCGTTCCTGCTGCCTCCACGTATGTCGCGGCGGCCATCGCTGAGACCTTCCACGCTTTCCTGTGGACACTGGGTATTCACGGTGACCTGACCATCGGTATCGCGCTGCAGCCCGTCTGGCAGGCAAATATTGCCGCCAACGCGCAGGCAGTGGCAGATGGTATGGCCCCCACCGCGATCTATACCGAGCTCTTCCGCTCATTCGTGGTTCCCGGCGGCTCCGGCGCAACATTGCCGCTCGCCATCTACTTCACCCGCTCCAAATCAGAGCGGCTCCGCAGAGTGGGTTGGTTGGGAGTTTGGCCCGGCATCTTCAATATTAACGAACCGATCACCTTTGGTGCTCCGGTTATCTTCAACCCCGTCCTGGCAATCCCGTTCATCGTGATCACCTTCCTGAACACCACGGTTGCATACCTTGCCACCGCGGCAGGACTGGTCAGCCCGACCTACATCGCGGCGCCATGGACACTGCCGACACCGATCCTGATGTTCCTCGCCACCGGTTACGACTGGCGCGCGATCATCCTCGCGATCATCGTCGAATTTGTCATTCCAGGTATCATCTGGTTCCCCGCCTTCAAGGCCTGGGAGAAACAGGTACTGGAAAAAGAAGAAGCAGCCGTCAAGAGCTAAAACAGCTGTTTCAATGTTAGGCCAAGGGGATGTGGAAAAACCACATCCCCTTTTTGGATGGAGGAATGATGAAATTAACATTTATTGGTGCCGGGGGTGTGCGTACCCCCCTTGTGATTCAGAGCATCCTTAGTTTTCAGGATCAGCTGCCGCTGGACACTGTTTGTATGATGGATATTGATCCAGAGCGGTTAGATCTGATCAAATTAGCATGCAAACCCCGGCTGGTTAAAAAACTCAAGTTTAACCTCGAATGGACAACCGACGCGCGTAAAGCCATTCAGGGAGCCGATTATATTGTCACCACATTTCGCGAGGGATCAATCGCCTCGCGTGTGATTGACGAACAGGTTCCGCTCAAGTATGGGGTTCTCGGGCAGGAAACAACTGGTCCCGGTGGTTTTGCGATGGCGCTCCGTACCATACCGGCCATCCTGCATTATGTGGAGTTGATCAAAGAACTGGCGCCGGATGCCTGGCTGATCAATTTCACAAACCCTGCCGGCATCATCACAGAGACCATCACGAAGGTAGCCGGGTTTGATCACACCGTCGGTATTTGTGATAATCCGGCCAATATGATGCGCGGCGCGGCGCAGCTTCTCAACGTGGAGATAGATCGCCTGTTCCCGGACTATTATGGGATCAATCACCTTGGTTGGATGCGCGCCCTCTACCTGAATGGAGAGAATTTACTGCCGCAAATTTACAGCGATAATCCATTAGTGGATGAATATCTGGAGCATCTGCATATCACCCGCGAAGAGATCGCGGTGCGTGGTGTGCTGCCGAATGAATACAACTACTTTTACTATCACCCGCGTGAATCGGTAAAGAACCTGGTTGCATCCGGAATCAGCCGTGCACTGCAAATACAGCCGTTCAATCAGGAATTGTATAAAAGCCTGTCCCGTATCCGCGATGAGGAAGAGGATCCCGCGAAGATCCACGCCCTCTATTTGCATTACCTCGACCAGCGCCAAGGCACCTATATGTCTTTGGAAACCGGAAAAACTGTGGGATCGGAAAACATTGAAGCCATCAAATCGCTGGACGTGGAAGAAACCATGGACGAATCCGCTGAAGGGTATTCCGCCGTTGCATTGAATGTCATCAAGGCGTTGACAGACACACCAAGACTTATGATCCTCAACGTGCCCAATCGCGGGTCTATCCCGGGTATGGACGACAATGCCGTCGTGGAAACAACCTGTCTTGTTTCGAATGGTGTCATACGTCCTTTCGCGGTTGGCAGCATTCCATCCGAGAATTTAGCGCTGCTCAATGCCGTTAAAGCATATGAACAGCTCACCATACAGGCAGCAGTGGAAGAATCCTATAGTAAAGCGCTCAAAGCATTGACCATCCATCCACTCGTTCCTTCCCATCAGATCGCTGAATCAATTCTTGATGATTACCTTGAACAACATGGAGATTATTTCCCTGCGCTTAAATGATATACTTTGAATCAAATTAATTATTTTTCAATAAATAGATTTTTGGAGAAAAAATGGCAGAAAAAAAGAAAATCCGCGTCCTGATGGTATGCGCAATTGGCATGTCATCTAGTCTGATCGAACAGAAAACCACCAAAGTAGCACAGGAAGCCGGCGTGCCTTTTGAGATCCAGGCTGTCGATGTGCCGGAGGTTGGCCGCTGGAACTTTGAAGAAGATCCAGTCGACATCGTACTGATTGCGCCCCAGGCACGTTTCAAAAAACGCAGTGTAGACCAGGCAGCCAACCCGCATGGCATCATTGTAGAAAATATCGATTCAGTAGCATATGGCATGATCGACGGTGAAAAGATTTTTGAACAGATCATGAATGCGATTGAAGAACGCGATAAATAAAATTATATTGATATTATCTACCCAAAAGAAGGGGCTTTTATGTTTGCTCGTGCCTTGCTGGTAATTGCCAGCGGTTTTATCTTCATCTTTTCACCGGGACTGCCGATGAATCTCATCAGCCGTTACGATCCGGATTACAAACGCAATTTGGTCTATTGGGGAATTGGAGGGTGGATTATTGCCACATTTTTATCCTTGTTTATTAACAATAATCTTCTCATCGAGGTTCTCTACGACAGAAATGGATTTTCTGGATACTCAGGACAGCCCCTGGATTTTGTGCATATTTTCGCGAGATCAATCATTTCTAGCATACTCTTAGGTTACTTGATGCGCACCATTTTGAAAAACAGGATCAAAATTGAATCCTTTTTTAAACGCATCTTCAATGCACTGAAAGGCGGGAGCAATCAGGCGGTTGAACCGGATAAATCAGGTGATCTCATCCCGGACGGTCTCGCGCTGGGCTTTGGTGCTGGTTTGATAGCGCATGTTTTTACCGGCATATTAATGGTTGGGGCTGGTTTTCAGGTGCTTTTTGGTAATATTTCAGCAAATATTACAGTAGAAGCGATCGCCAGCAGCAACGCACTCCTCCTATTCGCCAGCATCATTACCCTCATCCTTTTCCGCATTGCTCTGCTCGCTGTCAGCGCGGTGCAGGGTGTATTAACTGCCGGATCAACGGCAGGAAAAAGTGGGAAATTCTGGATTGGCGTGATAACCATGGCGCTCTTCAATGCACTTATCTTATCCATCCAGTTGTTGATGGGCGGGTTGGATGCGGGTCAGGTATCAGTGGGCATCACCCCGGCACCTATTTCAATTGTGACCGGACTGTATTATTTAGCAGTTTTTGTTGCTGCTTTTTATTGGCTCGTTAGAACTTTGCAAGGTGATAATATTTAACCGATTAGGAGAACAGTATGGCAGAAAAAAAGGTACCGCTTTTTAAAGCGGGTGAAGTAGAAAAAGCAATGGTAAAGATCCCGGCTGGAGAATTCCTGGTTGGAGAAGATCAGGAAAAGATAGAAACGGGTGAATTTTTTATCGACCTGGCGCCGGTTACTAATGCAGAATATAAAGCATTCGTGGATGCCACCGGCCATACGGATCCGCAGCATTGGCGCAAAGGCACCTACCCGGAAGGTAAAGCCGATCATCCTGTCACTGAAGTCAACTGGTTCAGCGCCACAGCCTATGCTGAATGGGCGGGCAAACGCCTGCCAACCAATGAGGAATGGGAGAAAGCCGCGCGGGGTACCGATGGCCGCAAATGGCCCTGGGGAAATGAATGGAGCATCAAAAATGCCAATGTCTTCTCCGGCGATACGACCCCGATCGGGAAATATTCGCCGCAGGGTGACAGCCCTTATGGCTGCCAGGATATGGCTGGCAATGTTTGGGAATGGATTGGCGGCGGGCAGCCCTCCCAATTGCGCGCACCTTTACGCGGCGGCGATTGGCTGGACGGACCGGAAGAAGCGCGGACCTTTCATATCCGTATGCACACACCCCGCAGAAAAAACCCTTTCGTCGGGTTCCGGTGTGCGTCAGATTCGGCTGATCCCTTAGAATAATCCTTTTAAATTCATGCATAAAACCACACAGGTTGTTTTAGTTCGGCACGCGCAAACGCAGACCATCACCAGCCAGAAGATTCACGGACAGACAGATGGTCCGCTATCAAAAAAAGGATTGCGGGACGCACGTAAAACAGCAGCGCGGTTCCGCGGCCAATCCTTTGATGTGTTCTACAGCTCACCGCTCGGTCGGGCCATGCACACCGCATCAATCATCGCGGAATCGATAAACATGCAGCCCACGCCAGAGCACGGATTCAAAGAACGGTACTATGGCTGGTTGGAAGGCAGATCGATGAAATGGTTTGAACCGGATCTTTCTGGACCCAGGATCACCCTGCCGCTGGTGAAATTTGCCTTATGGGCTTCTGGTGAGAGCGGAGATGATTTCGTCAATCGGGTCACCAGCACCTTTGATGCCATTGCGCATAAACACGTCGGCCAGCGTGTGCTCATCGTCCTGCATTGGGGCATCCTCAGTGTGTTGACGCAGCACCTGCTGGAGAAAGATCTTTCCATCTGGCGCGCTATCGGCCCATGGACGGCATGCGGTATTTCCGAATACCATCGCTCAAACGGAAAATGGCACCCGCAGTATGTAAATAATAGTAGCCATTTGCTGTAAAATGGAAATATAAAAGGAGATTTATCGATGGCAATTACAAAAGAAATGGAACAGGTTCTTTTTCAGCTGATTCTTCATGCCGGCAGCGCGCGTAGTTTTGCAAAAGAAGCGGGCCAGTATGCCGAGGAAAATGATTGGGAAGCCGCTGAAAAAGCACTTGTTGACGCAAATGAGGAGCAAAATCAGGCCCACAAGATCAACACAACTATCATCACCAAAGCGGCGCGCGGGGAGGAAATGGAGCTTTCTGTGCTCCTGATCCATGCGCTTGACCTGCTGATGCTCGCCTGGAGCGAGATTGACTATACGGAACAGTATATCCAGGTATTGAAAAGAGTACAGCGATTGGAAACGGAGGTTGCAAAATGGAAAGACCAGGCATCGAAAAAATAACAGTCATCGGGGGCGGCAGTTCTTACACACCGGAATTGATTGACGGATTCATCCAAAATGAATCCAATCTACGCGTGGAGGAAATCGCTTTATATGATATCGATAAGGAACGTTTGGATATTGTTGGGGGAATGGCGCAGCGTATGGTCAAATACGCGGAAATGGATACAAAAGTAACCCTCAGCACCAATCGCCCCAAAGCAGTTGAGGGAGCGAAGTTTGTTTTGTCATCCATGCGGGTTGGCAGGATGGAGGCTCGTATCCTTGATGAAAAGATCCCGCTTAAACACAATGTGATCGGACAGGAAACCACCGGACCAGGAGGTACTTTCAAAGCCTTCCGTACCATTCCTGTCACCCTGGATATTGCCAGGGACATGGAAAAATATGCGCCGGATGCATGGTATATTAACTTCACCAATCCATCCGGGATTATGACTGAAGCCATCCTCAAACACACCCATTTAAATGTGGTCGGCTTATGTAACAACCCCATTAATATGATTGCCGGAATGGCTGAAGTTTTTAATGTTGAACCGAAAGATGTCTTTTTGGAATGGATGGGGCTGAATCACGTCAATTGGATCCGTAGGGTGTATATCAAAGGGCAGGACATGACCCAGACACTGATGGATAATCTGGAGAAATTTGCGGAAAATGAGGAAATGCCGCGGCTGGAGCCAGAGTTGATCCGCACCCTGGGTGTCATTCCAACCTATTACCTACAGTATTACTACTATCATCCGGACCGTCTGGCAGAAGCCAAAGCGGCAGAAAAATCCCGTGGTGAAGTTGTGCTGGAAGTAGAGAAGCAATTGCTCAAAAAATACGCGGACCCACAGGTGCTGACAAAACCGGAAGAACTGGCCCAGCGCGGCGGCGCCCGTTACTCGGAGGCAGCCGTCAATCTTATCCTCTCGCTCATGCTTGATCGGCGGGATGTGCAAATCGTAGTCGCCCGTAATGGTGATAGTATTTCTGATCTGCCGCCAGACGCATCCGTTGAGGTGCCGTGTGTGGTGGGAGCGCATGGTGTCACGCCGCTGGTAATGGGAAAATTACCCGCTTCGATTCGCACCCTTTGCAGACAGGCCAAGGCCTGGGAATCGGCAACCGTCAAAGCAGCGGTCTCTGGTTCTCGTAAAGATGCCATTCTGGCCATGCTACAGAATCCGCTCGTACCCGATTATCCAACGGCGGTAGCGCTTGTGGACGACATGCTGGAAGCCCATAAGCCGTATCTGCCGCAGTTTTTTAAATAACATAGGAGATGATGAAATGAAAATAGATCTGAGTAAAAAAATCGAGATACCCGAATGGGTCGATGCCCTCATGAAGCCTACCAAACTGGGCAGCGGCCATCTTGAACGCCAGTGGGAAGAGATCGGTGATGAGGTGTTGGAAGCAGCCAAAAAGGTCTTCCCCACTGGAAAATACACCCTCGGTCCATATCTGAAGAAGTTTGAAGAACAATTTGCAGAATTCAGCGATAGTAAATACGCCATCGGCGTCTCCAGCGGCACCAAAGCGCTGCACATCATTCTTGAAGCCATGGATATCGGCCCGGGCGATGAGGTCATCACCGTTTGTAATACCTATGTAGCCACCGCGTTTGCCGCTTCCTATTGCGGTGCGAAGGTGGTCTTCTGTGATGTTGATCCAAAAACTTTCAACATGACTGCCGAGCTGGTTGAACCATTGATCAATGAAAACACGCGCGCCATCATTCCCGTGCACCTCTATGGGCATGTGGTTGATATGGACCCCATCATGGAGCTGGCAGAAAAACACAACTTATGGGTCATGGAAGATGCCTCCCACGCGCATGGCGCCACCTATAAAGGGCGCAAAACCGGCTCCCTCGGGCATGCAGCGGCTTTTTCCTTTTACCCCGGAAAAAATTTGGGCGCCTATGGCGATGGCGGCATCATCACCACCAGCGATGAAGAATTACTGGAGAAGATCCGCATGATCCGCTATGTCGGACAGCGCGTTAAATTCATTCATGAGATCATTGGTTTCCAGGATCGGCTGGATGAAATCCAGGGTGCCATGCTCAGCGTCAAATTAAAATATCTGGATGAATGGAATAACCGCCGCCGCAGGATCGCGGAGATCTACGACAAAATGCTCGCCGATACCCCGTTGCAGCTCCCCTATGTGGCAGATTACGCCCGCCATGTCTATTATTCTTATGCTACCATTGCCCCCTCAGAAGAAGAGCGCAAGCAGTTGTTGCTCTATATGGCAAATCATGATGTTGGCGCGTTTGCTATGTATCCCATCATGGTACCCATGCAGGGTGCTTATGAACACCTGGATTATAAAGAAAGCGATTTTCCGGTTGGCGGTCCGTATGCACGCCGTGTCTTCAACCTGCCCTGCTTTGAAACACTCAGGGAAGATGAGGCTGAAAAGATCGCACAGACAGTACTTGGATTTTACGATCGCGCCTGATCCCATCAGGCGGAAAGGATCATATGCAGGATAAAGTGAAATTAGCGGTGCTCGGCGGCAGTTCAATCGCTTCTCCCATCCTGGTTCAGGATCTGCTTGACCGAAAAGACCGGCCCCCTTTTGAGGTTTGCCTGATCGGCCGCACCCGGCCAAAACTGGAAAAAGTAGCAGCCGCCTGCGCAAATCTGGCGGAAAATGCCGAACCGCAGCTTACCATCACCCATGAAACAGAATTGCCTGAGGGATTGGATGGTGCTGATTATATTCTCAATCAGATTCGTGTGGGTGGATATAAAGCCCGCGCGTATGATGAACGCTTTCCCAAACAGTTTGGCATTCCCGGCGAAGAGACTTTCGGTCCCGGCGGCATGAACAATGCCAAACGCACCATCCCGGTTGTCCTGGAATATTGCAAAGCAATTGAAAAATATGCGCCGCATGCGCTGGTCTTGAACCTCACCAATCCGAACAGTTACATCCAATACGCAGCGGTAACGTATTCAGATGTTAATATCATCGGCGTTTGCGACTCGCCGGTCGGTATCGGGCAGAGCATTGCCCATATGCTGGGAATCCCTTACGAATCCCTCTGGTTTGAGTATGTCGGTATGCACCACTTTGGCTGGATCACACAGGTCTATTATCAGGGAAAAGACCTGATGCCCTCCATCCTGGAAAAGCTTGTCGATGTGCCCGGACTGCCGGTTGACCCCGAGATAGCCGCTGCCATCGGCGGTATTCCAACATCATATTTCAAATATTATTACCATGCGAACCGCATCTTTGAAAAACAAAACAAACAGGAGCAGGTGCGTGCAGAGCAGTTGCTGGCTTTTGAGCAGGATGTGATGGATGCATACCGGGCCGCGGATGGCCAGGTCCCCGATCAATTGGATGAACGCGGCGCGCACTGGTATCGCGAAATCGTCATACCGGTCATGCTGGCGCACGCCAATGACACACGGCAGGTATTCACATTGAACATGGTGAACAGGCACACTGTGAGTTGGATGCCGCCTGAAGCGATTATCGAGACGCCCACTCTCGTCGGTGCGCACGGGTTTAATCCCCTCCAGCCTGGAAAAACACCGCCTGATCTGCAGGCTATGGTCCGCCTGAACGCCGCATTTGAAATGTTATGGGTCGAAGCGGTCGTTGAAAAAGATTATGACAAAGCGCTTCGGGCGATGATGCTCAATCACCTCGTGCATGACCTGGATACTGCAAAAGGGATTCTCAAAGAGATCTGGAAATTCAATTAATTATCGATTAAGTGAAGTCGTTCAATCGGTGTTTTGTTGTGCTTGAAAGACGATAAGCACCTTGTCCACACGCCTGCCGTCCATATCAACAACTTCAAAACGAACATTTTCCCAGACAAATGAATCGCCGCTTTGGGGTATACGACCCAGCTGTGTCATCATCAGGCCGCCTGCTGTTTCATAACGCCCGATTTGTTCACCGGGTAATTCTTTCAGGTCCAGTTTGTCTTTTAAAACATCGATCTGTACCATTCCATCCACCAGCCACGATCCGTCATCACGCCTGATGATCTCATCCTCATAATCCTCGTGCTGTTCAAGGACATTGCCAATGATGGCCTCAAGAATATCATTCATGCCTGCCAGGCCCATAACACCGCCGTATTCGTCAATAACGACTGCGATATCGATCCCTTTACGCCGCAAAACTTCGACCGCGTCCAGGGCGGGTGTTGTTTCAGGAAGGAACAGTGGTTCCGTCATTGCTTCTTCAAGTTCAATTTCTTTTTCACTCACGCATTCAAGCAGCAGGTCACGGGAGTGAACAATTCCGATCACATCATCCATCGTTTCGCGATAGACGGGAAAACGTGAAAAAGGATATTTTCTGATTTTTTCAAAGATCTCTTCGTTACTGGCATTTACATCGAGAAAGATGATTTCTGTATGGGGTGTCATAAACGCGCTTACGTTGCGGTCGCTCAATCGGAATATGCGTTCCACCATGTCTTGTTCATATTCTTCTATCACGCCCGTTTCTGCGCCCTCATAAAGCAGGTGTTTTATATCTTCTTCCGTCACAGCTGGTTGATTGGAAAGATCGATACCAATCATTCTTAGCACCAGGTTTGTTGTACCGCTCAGGAGTCCAACAATTGGAGCGGTGATTTTTGATATAAAACGCATTAAAGGGGAAACCGTAATGGATACTTTCTCAGCATTATTGAGTGCGATTCGTTTCGGAACAAGTTCTCCCAGCACAAGCGTGATGAAGGTTATCATCACAACAACAATTCCCACGCTCAGCCCTTCGCTGTAACGGGCCAGCCAGGGGACTTGTTGCAGGACATTGCCCAATTTTTTCGCGATCGTAGCGCCGCCCAGCGCTCCGCTTGTTGTGCCGATTAAAGTGATCCCAACCTGTATCGTTGAGAGAAACCGGTTTGGTTCTTCAGCTAATTCCAAAGCGACACGCGCTGATTCATCGCCTTCTTCCGCCTTCATAGTTAAACGATTTTTTTTCGCAGAAACAATTGCCAATTCAGCCATTGAAAAAAGGCCATTAAGCAGAATAAGCAAAAATATTATACTGATCTCAAAAAATACCAACGATTCTCCTTGCGCTAAACTTTATTATAAGTGGCATTGCATCGTAATCATAGCAGTTAATTCCTATAATCAAGCCACCTGTTATGCTTACATCCTTTTACCAAATGATCAACAATGCGCGCATGTTTACAACCACTCCCGTCATTGGCAGCCTATAAAATCTTTCACTGAACACGAAATACGCCATCACGGCAGTCAATGGCAGATCAATAGTCACGACCAGCTTGGTAACACGGGGTTCGAGATTCTGTAATACAAAACGGGGAAATCCATAACCCCAGCGCGTTGGACCAAATTGCAATGCGAAGCCCCTCTGTTGTTTTTTGTTTTTATTCGCTCGAAATTTGATTCACGAAGCCCAAGATATAAGGGAGTTCTGGAAATCAAGCACCAATTACAGGCAAGATATTTTAAGATAAAAGAGCACTGCAACCGGATATAATTGATGTATGAAGAATTGATTCCAACACTGGGGGTTCAATGATGCTTCAATTTTCATCAAAATTATGGAAAGGAGTATTTATGGCGCAAATTAAATTTTATTCTTTAAAAGATAAGAAAAGCGTTTTTATCGATGTCGCTGACATCACCGTGGAAACGCTCAAGAATGGTCGCAAAGCAGCCCGCGCGGTGGATCCAGAAACCGGCGCGAAACTGTATAAATTTTTATCCAAAGACGACCGCAAGCTGATCGGCGAAATGTAAATGAAATAATGATCGCCTGCCGGGTTTTATGATTCGGACAGGCGATCTAAAAGGTCTGCCAAAAATCGGGCCGGACCTTGTTCATCTACGCTGCCAATGATCAAATCTGCTGCTGTTTTCGCGCGCTTCGATGCATTACCTACGGCCACGCCCAGCCCGGTTCCCGCCAACATCTCCACATCATTATCATAATCACCAAAAGACATGACGCTTGATAGCGGTATATCTAGCCGGTCGGCTAACTGTTTGATCCCCTTTAGTTTATTAATCCCTTTTGGCATCACCTCCACCAGCACGGCACTGGTGTGCAGAACATCCACCGTATCCTCAAATGTGTTCTCGAACTCCTTACCGATCTCGATAAGATTCTTAGGGCTTGTGGTGTCTACCACCAGGCATTTATTAATAGTGTTCAGTCGCTCTGATATCGTATCCCATTCATGCACCGCGTGCATGCCCATCGTGAGATGCCCATAGACCGGGGCAATGTTCGCATTCATTTTTTTGAAATAGATTAATTCACCCGCATACATCACTAGGTCGCTTCCTCGCTGCTCACACATCGCGATCACCCTGTAAACAATACTTTCCGGAAGCGTGTCTGCATATAACACGTCACCATTCCGCTTTTGCAGAATCGCTCCATTGATTAGTACCATCGGCAGATCAATTTCCAATATGTCCGCCTGGGCGATTGTACCGGGCAGGCTTTTCCCGGTTGCCAGGGTAAAACGGTAACCCGCGTCGCGTAACCGAAATAGCGTTTTCCTCGTGGTTGGCATAATGCGATGGTCCTGCCCGCACAACGTGCCGTCAATATCAAACACGAAAAGTTGGTAATCCCGCAGATCGATCTTATAGGTTTCTCTCATTATTGCTCCAATGATAATATTTTATCCACAAATCGGAGAATAACGCGACAATTATTTTTACCGGTATCTAACATTCAGGATGTAAACATCGGAATGAAGTAAATTCCAAAAATGTGAAGCGGTCAGTAATTGTATTTGTTAAACGATAGTGCTTATTCCGTGGTTTTCAATTTTTTTTGATGTGCTTTATCGCCCAATCATAGTGGCTGGAGGTCACGGAAACCGTACAGGATCCTATAGATGTCGAACCTGTCCAGCCATACTTTTTCTTGGTGAATAATTCGATAATAGAATCGCCATCGAAATTTATCGGAATAAAAAGAGCCCTTTTTGTGAATAGCCTTATTTTTAGACTGGTTCTGGACAAAATAACAAATATCAGAAAATCTTGGGAATTTTTTATTATCTGTAGCTAATATTTAATTAATGATTGCTTGGTTTCAATATTCCGATTCAAATTAATAGTTCACATTGCGGATACTTGACAATATTGATATTTTTATATACAATGATATTGCACATATAACCTTTATTGAAATTTTGTTCATATACCATTACCCTCGGGAGGGATGGCGTGCCTTTAGCAAAGATTATTGATTACAGGCTTTTATATAAAGCAAGCGCTTTGTACTACGAAAAAGGGCTCATGCAATCTGAGATCGGTAATCGCCTTTCAATCTCACGCACAAAAGTTTCTCGTCTTCTAAAACAAGCTGAGGAAGTAGGCATCGTTAAGCATGTCATAACTCCACTGGGCGGTGTAAATACTGACATTGAAGACAAATTAGAATCACGTTTTAATTTGACCGAAGCAGTTGTTGTTGAGGTGAGTGATCCAGATTCAGAAAAAGCTATCCTTCGTGAAATCGGTTCTGCTGCTGCTTTATTTTTTCACCGTGTTTTATCAGATCCCTGCATAATTGGAATGGCGTGGGGTAAGGCGATGCGAGAGATGGTTGATAATTTTCTGATTCACGATCTAAGCCATTCTGAGCTGGTTCAACTCAATGGCGGATTAGGATCCCCGGAATCTGATACACACATCACCTATATTCTGCGAAAAGCGGTGGATCAATTGGGATGTAAATTATCAATTCTTAATCTTCCCGGTATTGTAGATACGCTAGCAGCAAAAGACATAATGATGTCGGATTCTCATGTCAAAGAAGTTTTCGATATGTTTCCAAAAATTGACCGCGCTTTTGTAGGAATTGGTGATATTGAATATTTAACAATGTCCAATATTAATAAACTTGTATCGAAAAAAGAGTTGAATAATATTATGACTGCAGGTGCAGTTGGAGAGATCTGCCTGAGATTTTTTAACATTGAAGGGAAACTAATTCCTTCTACAATTGACGATCGTGTTATTGGAATATCGCTGGATGAGCTAAAAACAATTCATCATGTCACCGCAGTCGCAGGTGGGCATCAGAAGGTTAAGTCAATAATTGGTGCGCTCAATGGTGGATTGATTAACGCGCTGGTGACTGATCGAAATTGCGCTATTAGTATTTTAGAAAACACAGAAACATGATTTGTGAAAGCAGGAAAGGTTAAACAAAGCTGCCAGGAAAAGAGTATTAATGGAAAAACAAAAAATGATAAGCAATAAGATTCAAGTATTTATCAAAAATTTAATCGATATTGAAGAAATTGGGGTGATCTCAGCCCTGATTGTAATGGGAATATTTCTGGGCATATTTACGGAAAATTTTCTTTCCGCGAAAAATCTTCTGGAGATATCTCGCCAGGCATCATATGTCGGAATCATGGCAATTGGTATGGTTTTTGTTATGTCAACCGGCGGAATCGATTTATCCGTTGGGGCAATTTATATGCTTTCTCCAATTGTTTCAGCACTGGCACTTGAGGCTGGTATCAATGAATACTTAGCAATTTTTCTTGGTCTAGCAACTGGGGCAGTGTGTGGATTCGTAAACGGTGGTCTATCAGTCTTGTTGAAAATACCGATGATCGTAATTACTTTGGGAACAACTACAATATTTCGCGGATTGGGTCTTGTTGTATCAAGCGCTCGTCCAATCTTCGATTTTTCAAAAGAAAGCTTGCTTTTCAAAATCGGAGGAGAATTTATTGGTCCATTTCCAACAAGTGCTGTAATTATGTTTGTGCTTGTAATAATTTTCCAGATTGTTTACACACTTACTCCTTGGGGAAATAGAGTCAGAGCGGTAGGCGCGAATTTAGAAGCTGCAAAATTCTCGGGTGTACGAGTAAATCGCATAAATATTTCTGTGATGGTTCTCCAGGGGGTCATGTGTGCCGTAGCAGGAATCCTTGCTATGCTCTTTTTAAGGGTCGCAGAACCCACACAGGGCGGTGGTTATGAAATGTACACAATTTCATCCGCGATAATCGGAGGTACATCACTCTCCGGTGGAGCTGGGTCAGTTGTGGGTGCATTTATCGGATCCGTCATCATCTCAGTCATCCGCAACGGACTCGTCTTGCTTGGGGTCCACTACTACTGGACTGGTGTTGCCACTGGGATTGTGATCATCAGCGCAGTCTTTTTGGACTATTTAGTAAGTTCTAGCAGGGAATAATCAATCAACATGAGGGACAAAATGAAAAGAGTTTTAGTGTATGGAGATTCAAATACCTGGGGAGCTAAACCGATCAAACGGTATAACATAATCGAACGCTATGATTTTTTAGACCGCTTTCCAGGGGTACTGCAAGATGAACTCGGAAGTAATTACATAATTATTGAAGAGGGGAATCCTGGGCGTACCACAATCTGGGATGATCCAATTGAAGGATCAAAAAATGGAAAAACCTATTTGATCCCTTGTCTTGATTCCCATCAACCGTTAGATATCGTGATTATTAATCTGGGTACTAACGATCTGAAAGGTCGCTTTTCACTAAGTGCCTTTGATATTGCACGCTCTGCCGGGGTGCTTGTGTCCATGGTGCAGCATTGGAATCCATTTGTAGGACAAAAACCGAAAGTGCTTCTGGTTTCTCCGCCACCAATAAGTACACTTCCTCAGTTTTTTCAACCGATGTTCATCGGTGCTGAAGAAAAATCTAAACGATTTTCTGATGAATTTCGGAAAACCGCGGTTGATCTTGAATGTAATTTCTTTGATGCAGGCGAATATGTTAGACCAAGCGAAATAGATGGTGTGCATTATGAAAAGGAAGCGCACCTCAGGCTTGGAAAAGAATTAGCAAAAAAAATTAGGCAAATGCTTGTGAATAGAAATTGAAATCAGAAATGAAAGGAGGTTCAATAAAAAAATAATATATGTTGTTTGCTTACTAGTCAAAAAATAAGTATTGGAGGAAAAAATGTATAAAAAAATTGTTACACTGCTTCTGATCGCTGGGATTTTGCTTGTCAGTGTGGTTGCTTGCTCACCAGCTGCAGAAGATGCGATGGAAGAAAAACCTGCTGAAGATGCCATGGAAGATGAAGCAATGGAGGAAGATGAAGCAATGGAGGAAGATGCCGGTATGGCAGCATCCGATCTTGAACTCGGCTATGTTGTGCATATTGCCGGTATTCCATTCTGTCAGCAAATGATCGCTGGTGCGGTAGATGCAGGAAAAGATTTCGGTGTTGATGTGGAAGCAACTGGACCTTCCGGTCTTGATGCACAAGCGCAGATTGCGATGTTTAATGCGCTTGTCACTGCGGAAAAAGACGGTATTGCTACCGTACCATATCCTGCCGAGAATTGGATTGTACCAATGGAAAATGCAGCAGAAGAAGGAATTCTGCTTGCAACCATGAATGTATTACCTGATCCATCTACTGGCGGTTTCTTTGTCGGTCATGATACCTTTGATGGCGGTGTTGCTCTGGGTGAATATGCTGTAAAAGCACTTGAAGGGCAATCAGGTACAGTCGTTCTCGGAATAGCTGTACCCGGCGCTCCTCCACTGGAAGACCGAATTAGCGGGATACTGGCGGCATTCGAAGGGCAAGACCAATTCACAATCGAAGGACCATTTGATGTTGGCCAGGACCCTATTGTCAGCTATGACAACTGGCAAAACCTGTATAACACATATCCAGATGCAATCGCCTTCTTGGGTGTTTCTGCACCTGATATCCCCAATCTTTCAAAGATCAAATCACGTGAAGAAGAAGATTTCTTTGTAGGTGGTTTTGACCTCGAACCAGAGACATTGACCGCAATCAAAGATGGAAATGCGGACGTCACCATTGGACAGCACCCTTATCTTCAGGGTTACCTGCCTATCAAAGGTATGGTTGAAGCACTTTTGTCTGGTGAAGAAATGGTCGAAGGGTGGGTGGATGTTGGTTCACCGATCGTTGATGCTTCCAACATTGATGAAATAATGGGCGTAGAGACCGATCCGGATGCACTCTATGATTACTATAACAAATTGATCGCCGATGAATATGCGGATCTGAAAGCAATTGCCAAACCATTCTTTGATCCAACTGATTAAAGAGTCGGTTTAATACTGCGGGGAGGGGTGTATGCTCCACCCCTCCCTCACTTACCGATACATCAGCACCGGTGACAAAATTATATAGTATTTGTGTCGTTTCTTTTGGAATCATTCACAGTTTATTTTTAAGGATTACTTTATGGAAAAATCAAAGGAAATCATTCGTGTAGAAAATATCGACAAACACTTTGGTGGAGTCCATGCCTTGGACAATGTCAATGTGACTATCAATCATGGGGAAATACATGCGCTTGTGGGAGAAAATGGAGCTGGAAAATCGACCTTAATGAAAATTATCGCGGGCGTCTATCAACCCGACAAAGGAAAGATCTTTCTAAAGAATCAAGAAATTGAACTTCCTACTCCTCGCGAAGCGCAATTAAAAGGAATTAGCATCGTTTTTCAGGAATTGAACCTTTTCCCGCAGATGGAAGTATACCGAAATATTTTTGTAAACCGCGAAGTCGTTGGAAAAAGCGGTCTTTTTGACACAAAGTATATGCGGGAAGTGTCACATCAGGTTATTGAGAAAATTGGTTCAAAAATTGACCCCGACATTAAAGTCGGCCGTCTCTCTACAGCTGAAAAACAGATGGTCGAAATTGCTCGCGCTCTCTCACAAAAATCTGACATCATCATCATGGACGAGCCAAATTCTGCTCTGGGAGAAAAGGAAACGAAATTATTGTTTAACACGCTAAACCATCTTAGAAAAGACGGCATAACAATTATCTATGTATCCCACCGACTGGAAGAGGTATTTGAAATTGCCGACCGGATTACGGTATTACGAGATGGAAAATTCATCCGCACTCATAGTGTTAAGAACACCAATATTCCGGAAATAATATCCGAAATGATCGGGCGTACATTGAATGAGACATTTCCGAACCGGCATGGGGCAAGCCAAGAAAAGAAAACCGTTTTGGATGTCGGAAACTTCTCATATAAA
>Ga0180434_10000476_pt1 | contig 58917 bp, 55 predicted proteins | sample SS_ome_7_FD_132453 | JGI IMG/M metagenome (GOLD analysis project Ga0180434, IMG submission 132453) | Hypersaline lake sediment archaeal communities from the Salton Sea, California, USA - SS_1_D_2 metaG | ecosystem: Environmental > Aquatic > Non-marine Saline and Alkaline > Hypersaline >...
ACATCGTCGGCTGGGCGTCGGGGCGTCCGCGCATCGGAAAACCTCCCATTGGTGGACCGCCCGACACTATAGCGCACCTGTTACAATACGGCAATGGATAAATCGGGGTTTTTTAGTGGCCTGTTAGGGGATGTCGGTCCGTGGGGTTGAGAACGCGAAACCCGTACCCGCAAGCAAAAGGAGGCAGCCCATGATCGAAATCGGAATTGCAAGCGATAATTTCCGCCACGAGGACCGCCCGGTCGACTACGTCTTCCGGTGGTGCCGGGAGCAGGGATGTCGGAAGGTTGAGCTCAACACGGTTAACGGATTCGATTTCTTCGAAGGGATAGGCTTCTCGCCAGCCGTTTCGCTTTCAGCCGATGCGATGGCCCTTCGTCGGCAGATCGAGGCTTACGATCTGAAGGTCAGCCAACTGGACTGCCATTACCCGATTCACTTGTGGCAGTGCATCCCGTACATGGTCAACGGCATCAAGATGGCGCATGCGCTGGGGTGCCCGTACATCGCCACGACTGACGGGGCGATGGTGCCTGAGGGGATGACTCTTGAACATGTGTACGACCGCGCAGTTTACCACATCGGGGAGGTGCTCGCGGTGGCGCGTTCGTACGGTGTCGGCGTCAACGTTGAGCCGCACGGGCCGCTTACCAACCACCGCGAAATGATGTTGAAGTTGATGAAGCATTTCGACGGCTCGGCTCTCGGTGTTAACTTCGACACAGGCAATACCTTCATCGCCGGCAACGACAATGTGGCGATGGCCGAGGAACTGCTGCCCTGGATCCGCCACTTCCACGTCAAGGACGTCGCCCCGGAGTTGCAGAAGCAGGTCGGGGCCGATACCGGCATCGCCGCCAGCGAGGTTTACGTGGGACAAGGCGTCAACGCCGACAATATTCAGCGGATCGTGGACATGCTGAAGGCAAAAGGCTGGGAGGGTGTCATGACTCTCGAAACCCGAGGGGAAGTCAACACGCTCAAAAGCCTTGAGTGGTTCCGCCAAGTGGTGCATGAATAAGGTGGCGGATGGTTGGCGAACGTGGATGATAGGACGAGCGGGTTGAGTCGGCGGCGGTTTCTCAAGGCCGAGCAACCCGGTCATCCGAAACACAGGGCGCTTGGACTCCGCACCGACCCCGCCGTCCGGGAGGGCGAAACGTGGCGCGCATAATAAAAGGGACCCTGTGGACGCTGCTTCTCTGGTCCTGCGCCGTCGGCGATGCCGAGGGGAGGGAGGCCATCGGCCCGGAGACGCTCGACCGCTGGTCGGCGCCCTACCGCGGCTGGCATTACCGGCCCGATCACGTCATTCCGGCCAGGCCGCAGATCCCCGGCCACGAGGCTTTTCGCAACACCGACGTCCCGACCGTTTTCCGGCTGCCGGGCTCCGAGAAGTGGTACATGAGTTTCATCGCCTTCGACGGCAGGGGCTACAATTCGTTCCTCGCCGAGAGCGAGGACCTGGTTCACTGGAAGAAGATGCGGCTGGCCATGGGCTTCGGGCCGAAAGGCGAGTTTGACCACGGCGGCCGCGTCCTGGGCGCCTACCTCTACGAATCCTACGAGATCAAAGCCCCGCGCGTCCTCAAGAAGCGTGACGGGAAGTTCTGGTCGCTCTACGGCTGCTATCCGCGTCAGGGCGCTTACGAGTTGCGTCCCGGCTACGAGGGCGTGGCGTGCAGCGACGACGGCCTGAGGTGGCGCCGGGCGAAGGACGCCCCCATCCTTTCCGTCCATGACCCCGACTGCGGCGACTGGGAGAAAAGTTGCATCTACCAGCCCTGGCTGCTCGAACATCGGGGCCGGTTCTTCAACTTCTATAACGCCGCCCGGGGGCACGTGGAGCAGATGGGCGTCGCCTTTTCCGCCGACCTGCTGAACTGGATGCGGTATCCGGCCAATCCGGTCCTCCGCAACCGCAAGGGCGGCTACGACGAGAGGTTCTGCTCCGACGGCAAGGTGTTCCGCGACGGCGACCACTGGACCATGTTCTACTTCGGCGTCGGCCGCGGCGGGGCGCACATCATGATCGCCTTCTCACGCGATCTCGTCCACTGGACGGCCCACCCCGAGCCGCTCTACAAGGCCGGCGGCAACCCGAGCGGCCTCGACAAACGCTACGCCCACAAGATCTCCCTCGTGTGGAACCCCGCCGACGAGACCTTTTACATGCACTATTGCGCCTGCGGCCCCAGGGGCCGGGGCATCGGGCTTATCACCAGCAAGCCGCTGTCCCGCACGGGAAAGTAACCCTGCGTTGGCCCCACAGGGCACCGACCACGGTGATGGGTTGCGAAAGGGCACTCCCCTGCGATGTGGGCCGCGGGATGAACGCTGCGGCGTCCTCGGATGAGAGGTGCCGCCGTTTCGGTAAGCAGCGCCGCAAGCGGGGAGACGGCCCACTCGGGGGGGCGACGGTACAGGGAGGCCTGGTTCGGCGAAAGCGCCTGCAGGGGAGGGGCAGAAGCGTGGTGCCGAAGGGGGGAGTCGAACCCCCACGGGGGGTGAACCCCACGGGATTTTGAATCCCGCGCGTCTGCCAATTCCGCCACTCCGGCGTGTTTTTCTAACTCTATTTTTTAGCGGCTCTTGGCCGCGTTTTCAAGCCTGTCTCCTATCCGACCTTCCGGGCCTTGGTCACGGATAGGTCACAGCTTCGCGCGCGTTTGCGCACCGTTTCAAGGGCCTTCCGGGCCGCCTCGTGCTGCCCGATCCGGACGTAGTACTCCTGCGTGGTCTGGTACGACCGGTGACCGAGGACCTGCTGGGCCACGTCCATCGGAACCCCGCTCATCGCCATCAGGGTGGCCGCGGCCCGACGGAGGTCGTGAGGTGTGACCACGGCAACGCCCGCCTCCCGGCACGCGCTCTTGAGCTCGCGCCGCATCGCCCGCTTCCATTCCTCCCGGCTCGTTCCGGCCAGAGTATAGGGGGAACGTTCCCGGAGTTCAAACAGCAACCCGGCCGTGTCCTCGCTGACGGCAACGACCCTCTCCCTCTTGCCCTTCGGGCTCCAGCCTTCCTTTGCCGTGACGCGGAGCAGCCCGCCCGACAGGTCGAGGTCCGCCGCCTGCACGTTCGCCAGCTCGGAGATACGCATCCCGGTCTCCAGGGCCAGGGACACGAAGGCGTGGAACACGGTGCCCCGGCGGCTCGCCACGTCGAGCAGCGACTCGCACTCGCGGGGGGACAGAACCGGTTTCGACTTCGCCACGGTCCGGGCGACCCTGATCCCCTCGAAGGGATTCTCGGGCAGGTGGCCCTGTTCGACCGCCCAGGCGAAGACCGCGTGCAGCGTTCGCAGATCCTTGGCCACCGTCGTTCCGGCGACCTCGCCCAGCCGTCTCGTCTTGTATTTCTCCGCCGTCTTTCTGGTCACGTCGGCCAGGAGGCGCGGTTCCGCGTACCGCTCGAACCGTTCCAGGGACCACTTCGCCAGCTTCCAGCTCTGCTCGGCGAGCTCGGCCTTCACCTTCGCGACGTACGCCTCCCTGAACTCATCGAAGCTCATGGGGGCGTCGTCGGGTTCGAGGATTCCGTTCAGGTGTCCCTGCAGGACCTGCCGCTGCTTCTCCGCGTGCCTCTCGCTCATCCGCCCTATGGTCATCTGGGCCTCGCGGCCGTTCGGGGCGCGCCAGCGCAGGACCCAGGGCTTGCCCTTGCGGTTCCGGCGTCTGGTCTTTCGAACGCGGATAACAGCAGCCATGCCTTCCCTTTCAGAAAACAGCGACCTGCGCGGGATTATCTCAGCGGGCGCGCGAGGAGTCAATCCCGCGCCGTCTCGCCCGGCGCACCGCGTCGGCCGGATCGGGCGGGGCGTACCGCGTCTCTTCGAGCAGCCGCTCCAGGTCCGCCTTCCGGATGAGCCAGAACTTGCCCGGTTTCGAGGCCCGCAGCCTGCCCGTGCGGATCAGGTAACGTACCGCACTGAGCGGCTGGGCGTAGCCCCAGTCCTCGTAGGGGATGATCTCGGCGACCTGCTTCGTCGTCAGCAGGCGCTGCCCTTCGGGAAAGCCGTTGTGTCCGTTTCCAGAATCCATCGTCCCGGTTCCATTCTCTTCTCCCGTCCGGTCACGCGCCTTCGGGCATGGAAGCTGCCACTTCGTGGTTCAGCCGTTCGTACACCTTGGCCATGACCTCCGCCTTGTCGGTCACGTCCTTTTCCGCGAGGACCTCGATCAGGGCGTTCAGCATCCGGCCCCACTTCTGCACGGCCTGGCGGTCGTGCCCCGCCATCTCGCGAATCTCCAGCATCTCCGCTGCTATGCGTTTCTCGTTCATCGCTTTGCTCCTGAAGAAATCGTTCAGTACTCGAACGGGTCCGGCGATTCCGGCCGCTGATCGGCTGGCAGCATCTCGTACAGCTCGCCGTACGCCCTTATCCTCGTCGCCGGGTGCCGCTCGGCGTAAACCAGGATGTCCTGCACGAGCAGGTCGTCCGGGCCTATCGCCTCCGCAAAGGCCTCCAGGACCTCCATGGGGATGTTCTCTCCCTTCCGCCTGTCCAGCATCCGCCTTATGTCCCGCACGTCCGGTTCGGGCGGCTCCATATCCCCAGGCCAGGCGTATCTGCCTACCCGGCGCTCGGCTCCGTGAGTCCGCGTGGGTTCACCGTCATCGACTTCCCATGGGACAGGCGTGTAGCCCTGCTCGCGCCAGTACCGTTCCCGCAGCGTCTGCATCGCGAAGGGATCGTGCATCGTCTCGTTGACGCGAACGTTCAGCAGCTTCCCCGGCACCATGTCTTCGTCCTCGATCCCGAGGTAGTCCCGCGCTTCGGGACCGAGCAGCTCGTAGGCTTCTCGCCTGGCTGCAGAATCCGTTTCGTCGATCATCTCGAACGCGGCCGGATAGGGCTTCCGTCCCTCCACTACCCCCTGAAGGACTTCCCGCACCGCCTGTGCGGTTTCGGCGGTCACCTCGTTCCGTGGCCGCCACGACTGCGCGTCGGATGCTACAGATGTGACGGTCCTGTCGAACGCCTCGTACTCCGGAGTGCCCGGCTGCAGGTCAGACTGGTAGATTGCCGTCGCGACGTACCGGCCGAAGTTCTCCCGCGTCAGGCCTCCCGCGTGTTCCAGCAGGTTCAGCGCGTCCAGCGCCGCTCTTACGCCCATATTCAGAATTGCGGCGCAAAGTATAAAAGCGCGCTGCCTGCTACGCGTCTTCGTGAAGGTCCTCACGGCGTCTCCTCCTGTCCCGGCTGCATCCCGGGCGGCAGGTCCGGCCGCTGGCCGGGGCCCTTGTCGAAGGTGTCCGGCTGCGGTTCCCAGGGGTTCGGCACTCCCGGCGGCGGCTGGAGCCCTTCTTCCGGCCACGTCTCGCGCAGGTCGTCGAGTATCTCCTGAACCGGGTCCGGTTCGCCGGGAGCCAGACCGTCCTCTTCCAGGGGATCCTCGGGCTGCATCGGTTCCCCCGACTCGCCGAAACCGGGCGGCGTGCCGTATGCCGGTCCCGGCGGAGGCCCCGGCTCTTCCCGGGCACCGGGACCTCGCGGCCAGCTCTCCCAGACCGGTGGTGTGCGCAGCCCCCGGCCTCTGCGTCTGCCGGTCCGCCAGCGGATTCGCTCGACTTTCCGCAGCAACGTCCGGTAGAAACGCTTGTCCTGCTTCATCCGCTGCAGGTCCTCGACGAACCGGCAGATCGTGCCGTCGAAGAAGTCGCAGAACATGCACCTCTCGGCGACGTCCACGGTCTCCCGGTCCATCGGGCACTCCGCCTTTCCCATGTCCTGGCCGTCGTTTTTCATTTTCATTTCCGGGCTTCTTCACCAATTACCCAATGAATCTGAAGCACCAACAAGCCGATTACCCGATAAGGGATTTCACGCAATCCCATTCGTATTCCGGCTTTACGCACGTTTCGAAGTCGAGGACGGCGATTTTCCCGCGCAATCCGGCCGATTCCGCCTCTTCCTGGGAATCCCGGCCCTTCCGCGCTCCCTCCCTGTCGAGCTCCCCGTCCAGGTGCTGCTCGACAGACTTCCGGGCCCCCTTGTTCCTGGCCACCACGACGACCCGGTCGACCTGCTCGATACGCGCGAGCGCCACCGCCTGCCGCGCCTCGTAGCCGGGCCTGTTCGTCGCGTTCACCTGCAAGGCCAGGACGCGGGGCCCGCCGCCGTCCGCCGGCTTCACGTGCACCACCGCGTCAGGCTGTACCCTGCCGACACCCAGGCCCTTTCCGGCCGACACGAAGGAGACCCTCTGCGAGAACGTGCCCATGGCGCGCTGAACCCTCGTCAGCATGAACTCGTGCCCGACCCCTGACTTGAACCGCCGCACCGGCAGCCCCAGGTTCCGCGCCCACTGCTCGCCCTTCGCCGTCGGCACGTACAGGGACCACCTCGACCCGACCGTGTCCCCCTCCTGGATCATCCCCAGCTCCTTCAGCTTGCTCCTCGCCCTCTGCTCGCGGCTCCGGTCGAGCCCCAGGCTTTCCGCCCGCTCGGCTATCAGCTCGCACGGGTTCTCGCACATCCTCGCCAGCACCCGGTACAGGTCGCCCCGGATGGCAGGTTTCTCGTCCTCTTCCTCCTTCTCCTTCCCGAGCACGACCTCGGTCACGTCCACGCCCGCCAGCTCGTAGTCGAACTGCGCAAGCGACTCGCGCTCCCTCTCGCGAAGCCAGTCCGCACCCGGCCGTCCTTTGCGCTCTATCTCGCGCACCCGGAGCAGGAACGGCTGGGGGATCCCCGCACTCTGCACCACGGCCTGCCGCCTCTCCAGCTCGGTCAGCGCTCCCGTTTGGTAGCGCTGCAACCCCATCGTGTAGGCCACTCCCTTGATGCAGGGGGGATTCGTCAGGCGAAAGCACACCCGCGTCGCCAGGTTCCCCAGCACCGCAGGCGGCAGCTCGCTGGGAGTCTGGTCCACCACCACGGTCGAGAAGCCGTACTTCCTGCCCGTCCGCATGTGCCGGACTACGATGGGCTCCCCCATGTCGTAACGGTCCTCTTTCTGTTCCGAGCAGTAGGAATGCGCCTCCTCCAGCACCAGCACCGTGTCGGTGTCGTGCACGATGTCCGCCTCCCTCACCGCCAGCAGGTACGCGAGGAACAGCGACGAGAACATGTCGCACTCCAGCGGGCTCAGGTCCGCCATCCGCACGACCAGAGACCGGCTCAGCAGCTCGGCCGGGGCGATTCCCTGCTTCGCGTTCAGCCCCGGAAACGAGAGCATCATCCCGTGGAAGCGGTTGACCAGCGTCTCCAGGTACCTCGCGTTGCGGCTCATCACGCTGAACTTGTTCGTGGTCAGCTCCCGGAAGACCTCGCTGGTCAGCGGATAGTCGCGCGAGCCCTGTTCGACTCCGCGCTTCCGGTACATGTCGCCCACCACCTTCAGCAGCAGGTTCGACCCGCCGTCTTTGACGTAGTGCACCTCCCGGATGACCGACACGGCCAGCGACAGCCACGCCTGGTCGGAGAGGTAGGACCCGCGGGGATTCTCGAAGAACGGCAGCGGGAAGCTCCTGGCGCTGACGACGGCAAGCCGCTCGGGGCCGAAGCGCTCCGCCAGCCACCCGTACTCGTCCGCCACGTCCAGAATCACCACGGTGAGACCGGCCCGGATCCAGGACTCGCACAGGAACCCGACCAGGGAGGACTTACCCGTACCGGCGGCGCCGAAGACCCCCAGGTTGCCCGGCAGCTCGGCCGCCGGGTACCTGTACGTCCCGGCCTCGCTCTCTCCGAGCAGGAGCGACCCCAGTTCGATGCCTTGCGTCGGCAACTCGTACGGGACTCCGAACGCGGGCAGCTTGGCCAGGTCGATGCCCCTCCGCCGGGCCAGCGACTGCAGGACGTAGCCGACCGTGTCCCTCGACCGGGGGACCCTTTGGGCCGTGTTCATCAGCTGCCTGACCCTCGGGTCCTTGAGTCCGAGAATCTCGGCCAGTTCCTGTATCCTGTTCATGGAGAACATCTCACCGCTCCTTTCCGAACCGTTCGTCCAGCACTTCCTTCACCGCGAACCCGGCGCCGATTCCGCCCAGGACGCCCACTACCAGGGGGCCCCAGGGAGGTACCTGCCCGGTCCCGCCTGCGGCCGTGAACGCGTAGGCCGCGACGCCGCCGACCAGGGCCGGGACCGTGAAGCGCCTGTGCCGCCAGAAGGGTCTGCGCAGGGGCCCCAGCAGCAGGACCGCCGCGATTCCAATCCACACCCAGGTCATTCCAGCGCTCCCCAGAACAGCAGCCAGTACGCGTGCCCGCGGTGCCTGGAGCAGAACGTGTGCCCCCGCACCGTGAACGAATGCCGCCTGCACACGAGGGCTCCGCACCGCTCGCACCGGGCCGAGCAGCCTTCGAGGCGGCAGACGGTCCGGCCGCACGCCGCGCACACGCCCAAAATTGCGTTGTCGCCCGCGACCAGCGCCCCGCAGTCGCACCGCTTCAGCACGGTCAGGTCGAGTTCGGTGTGGACCAGGCCGTCCTCGTAGGCGAGTTTCTCCGAGTCCGAAGCCAGTCCGTCCTCGCTGGCCGGGCCGCCGAGCACGTCGAGCTTTCTCGCGCGCATCCCGCCGCTCTCAGCGGCCGCGTCGAGCGCGCTGCGCGTATCGGGCATGGGCGGAGCTTCCCGCCTGCGCCCCGAGAACAGGTTCCGGATTGCTCGAATCAGACGTTCCATCACCACTCACCTCAGTGAACGAACCGCACCAGGAACAGCACGACGGCGCCCAGCCAGGACAGCGCGACCAGGCCCCAGGCCCCGAGGCGCACCCAGACCAGCACCCGGCCCGGCAGCCGTTCGAGCCTGACGCGGCGCAGGACCAGGCCCAGAATCAGGAAGAACAGCAGGACGCCAAGCCCGGAGCGGTACGGCTGTTCCCCGAAGGGGAGCCAGCCCTCCACCGACTCGCAAACCGCGTAGCAATCTCCTATCCCGTACACCACGACGCCGAACAACCAGAACACGCAGAGCACGGCCAGGGACCCGCCCGAGCCGAGGGTCACGAACACCGGGCTTCTCTGCACCCACTCCGCGCCGGAGCACGTCGCGGCGAGTCCCGCAGCCGGGGCCAGGAAGGACCAGGCCCGGCGAATCGAGGCCGCCAGCGTGACCTGGTCGGTCTCGGTCCGGATTTGCCCCACGCCGGGGAAGCGCGACCCAAACCCCTGCCTCCCGGCGGCGTCGCTGAGAATCTTTTTCCAGTCGAATCCGCTCATCGCTCTTCACTCCGCGTCTCCGCGCCCCGCCTGCCCGGAACAGACCGGGCAGCGCTTTCTCGCCCTGCGCGTCCAGTTTGACCAGCGCGGCACGCCTCGGGAATCGTGCCCGTACTGGAGCCACACCGAGGAAGTGACTTCGCCCCGGAGCAGGGCCCAGAACATCTGCATCCCCTCGCCCAGCACCACGTTCAGCACGTCCGCGCTCGAGCCCGCCTTCTGCTCGGTCCAGTCGAGCTCCGACCTGCGCCGCCTCTCGGCCTCGGTTCCCATCCCGAGCAGCTCCTCGGCCCGTGACCAGTCGGCCGAGCTCGTGCACGCCAGGCACGGCTGCGTTCCCGGAACGAAGATTCTGACTGCCCCGCCGAGGACCGCGTCCCCGCGCCTTTTCCGGGCCGCGCCTCCGGTGAGGTCGACGTGCACGACGTGATACCGTGCCGCAAGCACGGCCACCCCCAGCCGGGCGGCGTCCTCGTCCACGCACGAGAACACCACGTCGCTCTCCGCCACCGCCTCGACGACTTCCTCGGAGCCGAGCCCCGCGTTCAAAGGCCGCACGGGAAAACCGGGACAGAACGCGGCCGCGGTCATCGCAACCGCCTCGGCCTTCGGCAGCCCGACGGCCCGGTCCGGGACCGGCATGTCCGGCAGGTTCGCTTCTTCCAGCACGTCCGGGTCCGCGACGGTGACGCCCGCCTGGCTCCCGACTCCGGCCTTGGCCAGCCGGAGAACCAGGGCGGAACCGGCCCTTCCGGCACCGATGACCGTGACGCGCAAGGTGGAGGCCCGCCGCAAGATATCGAGGCCGCGCTGACGGTTGCCCAGCCCGATAGCGCCCCCGAGGCGACCGTACTTCTCGTCGAACTTCCTGTACTGCAACCGGGCTTCCGCCCCGTCGGGGGGAACCGCGACGCTCAGGCGCTTCTTTCCGTCCGAGATCAGCGCGACGCCCGTCTTCGACATCCCCGGACCGGGTATGGATACGTAAGGAATGTGCTCGCATCCGGGCGCGGCGCACTCGAACGAGAGGTGCTTGGCCCGGGGGCACAACGAAAGTCCGGCGACTGCTCCCGAATCCCGGACGAGCCGCTCCAGTCCCGGGGTAACCATGCTGCCCCTCTGCCTTGCCGTGACGAGCACCAGCGGCTTGCCTGTCCGTCCCGGCACTTTCTTCCCCCGGCCCCAGTGGCCGAGGACCGAGCGGAACAGGTACTCCGTCACGTCTGCTTCGCGGTCCTTCCGCACCCCGAACTCGCACGCCAGGGGGCCGAACGGCTTCCGGTTCAGCCTGCCGAGCAGGTCTTCGAGGTTCCTTTGCGGTATCCTGAATCCGAGCATCTCGTTGCTCCCTCACGGGCCGGAACCGGGCGCGCGGGCCCGGCCCCGACCCGCTTCGCTCAGTCGCCCTGGAACAGGGGAGAGGAGTCGTCGGCGGCCGTTCGCCGCTCCCGTTCGCGCTTCCGCTGCTCGGCCTCCCGCTTCCGTCTTTCCGCCTCCTGCTCTTCCCGCACCACCAGGTACTGCGGAGCCACGGTCTCCAGGGGGACCGCGTCCGACCGCAGCAGGGGCCGCTCCGGCTTGGCCAGGGGCTGCGGCTTCCTCTGCAGTGCCTTCAGCAGGTCCGCCTGTCGTTTCGTCGCAAGTTTCGTTCGCATGGCTTTCGTCTCCTTCCTGTCTTGGTTCCGGTTCACGCCATTTACGTCCTCTACTTAATCCTCGCTCATACCCCCGTCGTGCCGCTGCCCAACTTCGCGCCCAACTTCGTGCCAAGGTTTAAAAAGCTTTCCTCGGCAATATTCAGCATGGCGAGAGTTCGGAGAGAGCAGCCGGACGGCAAAGTCGGCGCGGTAATGATTGACGGTTTCGCCCCCGACCTGGACGAATTCGCGAATCTTCCCTGGCAAAAGATACGCGTCAGGACACGGATGCGCTTCCACTGGTGGCTCGACCGGGTTCGAGCGGGCGTCAAGCGAGCCCAGCGCGACTACAAGGAGACCACGTATCTAACCGCCTACCGCAACGCGGTGAGGTTGGCGATGGACGGGCTGTGCGAGTGCCGACCGCCGGAGCTTCGCCCGAAGGGCAAGCGCCCCCTCACCCCGTGTGTGTACATTGGATACGCCACCGGGGACGCGTATGTCAGTATCGAGAACCCCGAGAGGAGGACCCCGAAGTCGGCGCGCGACGAAATGCTACCCGTGCTGCAGCGCGAGTTCAGGCACGACGAAGAAGAAGGCCGGGAGCACTACCTGCAGCACGTCGTCTTGTACCCGACGCTGCCCGAGTTCACGTGCGAGCGCGCCGAGGAATGCTGCGCCGCCCAGCTGGAAAGGCTGCACTTCAGGGAGAAGCCGGAGAACGAGTACCTCGATTACGGCGCGTTCTCAGAAGCGTGGTCTGCCATTCTCGACGAGCGATTATTCAGGGAGCGTCTCTCGGATTACGAGGATAGCGTGGTATTGTACCAAACGGCCCGGTATCTGTAAGGATCCTAGCGTGGGTGCGGACTTACGAATGCGGTTCGATAATGCAAAACGAGGCAGAACCCACGTACGCAAATCCGCCTTGCCTCGTCTCGATTACACCATCTAGCTTGCCTTCGGCCGCCCGCTTCAGTTCGGAAACCCAGCGCCTCGCGGTCTTCCCCTCGTCTTCGTACAACCACGACTCGCGATTCCCACACCTCTTGATGAAGACACCATGCCTTACTCTCTGGCCCTTCATTCGGACGAGCAGCGCCAGCACCTTTCGCAGCGGCTTCCCGGCAGGTATGGCCTCGCCGTCGACGAATGCCTCACCTTCTGATTCGTCTATCCAAACGAAGAAGTCCTTTGGCGAATGCTTTCTCTTGAAGTCGGCAACCCCTTCCAGGCTCAAGTACAGCGGTTCTTGGCGCTCGTGGGTCAGAAGCGCAAACTCCGCAGCCCCCGGTTCTATGGTATCGGCTGTTCCGCTACCCTGCTCCCCGGCCTGGGAAGGGGACGGAGACGTTTCTTGAACCGCCGCACATAACCGGGGGAGATGCTCCACGAGTTTGGCCGTCAGGTCCGGCCACGCCCCGAACTTCGCCGCTGCCTTGCCGACCAGAGCACCGAGCTCCCGCGCGTCCGGCTCTTCCTCACGAAACTTCCGCAGCACTTCCGCCGTCGTGGACAGGACTATCGGCGTTACCGCATCTCTCGCGCCTTCGGCGAACCCCAGCCCGGTTCGCAGGAAGGACAGAAGCTCAGCAGGAATCCCCTCTTTGTCCAAGGGATGGCGATGCAGAAAATCCCCGAAGGCTTCCGCCGCCGAGTCGAATATCCCCGCCTCGTCCGGATACTCGTCCCGGACGAACGCCCCGGCGACCCTGCTTACGAGCGATACAAACTCTTCCGGATTCTGCTGCACGTCAACTCCTTTCTGCTCCGTATCTTGCAGCCACGCAATCCGCTGGTCAAGGTCCGGGTGCAGGTAGCCCGCCCAGCCGGGGCTCCACACCATCTTTGCAGCGTTCCAAAAGACCCCGCCGAAACCCTGGTGAGGGCTTCGTTGCGCGCCGTTGCGGTTTTTCGTTATTTCTGCTTCTTTCAGCTTCCGCAGGGCAGACAGGAAAGGCCCGGCATCCCCAACCGCGTCCACGGCGTACTCGTCGGCCCGCCTCTCATGCTCGTACAGGTCTTCGGACAGGTCGAGGAAGCGAGGAGCCCAGGGCGCCAGCAACGCAGCCAACTCTCGCCCTCTGCCCCGCGTCAGCAAGTCCGCGTGCCCGCACTCGTGCCACAACAACGCCCGCATCTCCTCGTACGACAGCCTCTTCTGTGCGCCGACCGATACCGACAGCACGTAGTCCCGTCTGAAGATTCCGGTACCCGCAATCTGCACGTTGATTTCCGGGGTAGGAACCAGCACGACTCTCAGCCGCCCCTGACCAAGCTTCTCGGACAGACGGGCCAGCGGCGCATCCGGCAACGCTAATTCGCCAGCGCCGGTGGCAAGTTCGCGGCCAAGTTTCGCCCTGCGGCTCATCCGCACCCGCGAACGCACGTTCTGCACGACGCTTAGCCAGGGTAAAACGCCTGCCAGACCTGCCGTCACGAGTACCTGTGCCGCCGCTCCCCGTCCTTCCACCGGGAACACCACGGGCCAGTACCACGATTGTGCAAGCGCCTCGCGGACCCCGAAGATCCCCAGCAGGGACTGTACCACGAGAACCGTCATATACCCCGCGCCGAGATACCAGAACCCCGTAAAGAACAGAAAAACTCCCCAGGTCCACGCGCGATGCTTCCGCAAGAGCCCTTGTGCATTGTCGCCAGCGTCGTGCTCCGACAGCTCTTCGTACCGCGTCGACGGAGGTGCGAAGTAACCACCGGGCCGCTCCACGCCCTTCCAGCCGCCCGAGATTTCGTGGAAGTGATTCACGAAGCCACCGAGTGCCTTGACGACCAATACGGCCGCGAATGCAAGCAGGACCCAATACTCGGGCCGCCAGCCGGGGTCGCTGATCGGCAACGTCGCCCTGGTGAAACCGCAGAAGCCGACCGCAAGGGCAGGGAAACACGCTACGATCCACCAACGCAGGTATACAATCCCGAACCGTGCTTTCCAGTGGTACCGGTGCGGCAAGCCCCAGGAGGACGTGAGCCATCGCAGTAAAGTCAAGGAAAACGTACCTGCGAAGAAGAACACGACGCCAATCCACAACTTGCTCGACCCAGGGGAAGGCAATTCCTCCGTCGTGACAAGCCCGGCTACTATGGCGTACATTCCGACGACGGCCAGCAACAGGCAACCCCAGGCGAGACCGCGGTAAAAGGTCACTTGTCGTCTGCCCGGCCAGACAATTTCGTGCGAGTTCGTCCCCTCGGGATCGAGGTACTGCCAGAATGCGTTTTCGTCTTCGAGGCAACGTTTAAGGAACGCTTTCGTCTTAGCCCTTGTCAAGACGCCGAAAACGGCTCCCCACGCAATGCACCCGGCCAGTATCCACCATCGCGCGCCGTCCGAAATCACGTCGCCCGGCAACATCCCCCACACCAGGAACGGTCCGAAGGTCGGGAGCACCCAGGCCCCCGTCGCCCAGAACTGAGCGCTCACCCTTGCCCCGAAAGTGACCGAGAGCCTGGTTTGTCTCTCGCCAAGGGGGTCTATCCGGAGCCTTACGCCCGGCTTGCGGGGGGCCAGGCGATTGTCTTTTTTGGCGCGCCAGGCTCTTATTACTCCGTCAGCGCCGCGTGCCCCGTCCAGGTCGTAGCCACGGGCCTCCAGGAAGCTCAGGGCCTCCGACTCGCACCAGTCAGGCTCTTTTTCCACGATACGCGTTGACATTCACCCGGTCTCTGTCGCAGCCACACGCTGCCCGTTTCATCTAGCTATCGTTCCTCGCTCTGATTTTGCCCGAATACCGCCTGGACAGTTCGGCTTCGGTCTCGCGCACCTCGTAACCGGCGGCTCCCAGCGCCCGCCGGATTCGCCTGCGGCACTCGGCCTCGTCCCGTTCGACCACGCGCGTGGACATGATGGGGCTGATTATAGCGGCTTTCCGGTTTGGATGCCGCGCTCGTCCCGCACAACCATCGCCGGGAACACGGGGAACAGTCAGGCTTTTATAATCTTCGGTCACAACACTCTTACATGGCACACAACTTCTCCAGTTTCAGCGCCCTGCCCAAGGAGCGGTATCAGGGCCAGTGGGTCGTCATGGTGGACGGCACGGTCGTCGCCAGCGGCTCCGCCGGGGATATGCAGCGGGTCATGTCCCGCGTCCGGAAGCAGTATCCCGGCAAGACGCCGTTCCTGGCCAAGGTTCCGAAGAAGATGATGCAGATCGTGTAGTGAGCGGCATGCCGACGATGAGCTTCCAGTACGTCGAAGAAAACGGGTTTCACCGTCCCAAGGTGCCCTTCACGATCACCGCGAACGGGAACACGACCGAGACCGTGGGGCTCGTGGATTCCGGTTCCGACTTCGTGCTCCTGCCCGCAGGGATTGCCCGGGCGCTGGGCATTACGCTGTCCCGGAAGAAGGAAACCGCAGGCGGCGTCGGTGGTGAGATATCGTTCAAGACCGGTCTCGCAACCATGACCGTGAGGAAAGGCAACAAGAAGAAGGTCATGCGGCAGATTAAGGTCCGCGTCCACTCCGAGGACGAAGGAAGCCAGGAATTCGACGAAATCCTGCTCGGCAGGGACCCCTTCTTCAAGTACTTCAAGATCGAATTCGACGAGAACGCAAAGAAAGTGCGGCTGCATCCGAACAGACGGTCCCCGTGAGTCAGGGCCCTTGAACCCGCGCTCCGGCCAGGCCCGGGGCGAGGCTTTCGCCTCACCCCTTGATCCACTGCTCCAGCTTGCCCGCCAGGGCGGTAATCTCGTTCACCCGCTCCTCGTAGGGCAGGTCGCTGGTCTGCAGCACCCGGGCCGCGCACTTCAGCGAGCACATCCGCGTGATCTGCCGGTCTCTCGCGTCCTCGCCGGGCTCCTGCTCCGGTTCGGGCGCGAGCTTCTGAACGCCCGTGACCCGCGGGAAGTCGCTGCCGTCGTGCTCGACGCTGACCCTGTCGCCCCGGGCAGCGAACGCCAGCTCGCAGTACCCGTCCCAGTCGTAGAAGGGCTTCGGGTGGCCCCGCAGGTGGACGGCGGCGTATGTGCCGCCGTTGCTCGCCTGCTTCCGCTCTATCTTGCGAATCGTTCCCGTTACTTCGGTCATGCTCTCACCTCCTTACGACCTCGAACCTGCTCCAGGGCCTGCCTGCCCAGGGCGAGCCGGACCTGCTCCAGCACGTCCTCGGCCTCGCCGGGCAGGAAGGACTGCCCGTCGTTCGTCCGGCAGTTGTATTCCAGGTTCCCGATGCGCTCGAACAGCTCGGCCGGTCCGAGCCGCTCCGCGGGGTCGCCCGCGGTCACGTCGAACGCCGCCACGGTCAGCGCGTCCCCGTACTGGGCGTACCAGGCCGCCCGGTTCGCGGCGTACACGGCCCGCAGGGCCCCGGCCAGAGTGGCCGGGCGCGGCCTGTTCCAGACCGGGAGCACCCGCAGGCAGTTCTGATAGACCGCCTGCAGCTCGCGCGGGGAGATACCGGCCACACTCACGCGTCCGCCTCCCCGAAATGCTCCTCGACGAGTTCCTCGTCGGGCCAGTAGTCGAGCGTCACGCTCAGCATCGCCCCGTCCTTCACGAAGTTCGTGGCGATTCTCCCGTTCAGGTAGACGCTCCCGGCGTTCTGCTGCCGCCAGCCCTCGCGCTTCAGCCGTTCGACGAGCTTTTCGAATTCTCTCATGCTCTATCACCTCCGTTTGACGAAGCCCGGCTTGCTTGCCTGCCGAGCCCCTTGCTTATCCCTTTACGTCCGCGCCGGGGTACGGGCATCGAAGCCGTCCGGCTCGCGAAGCCCGCGCTTTTCCGTCAGGGGGGCGTCCCGCCAGGGGAAAGCGACATTGTGCGCTTCTCCGCCTGGCTTGGCCGGGAGAAGCCAGCAAGTCGGTTTCAGCCGGGCGCGCCCACCGCGAAGTCCCTTGACGGCACGCGAAAGTGCGGTAAACTATTTGAAGAGATCGAGTAAAGCAGCAACGGATAAAAAGTTTTCGGGCAAAGATTTGCTTATGAAGCCACCACGTCCAATCGGCCGGTGGATCGGCAGTATCCTCGTAGCGGGAGCACTCGCCTTCGGCAGCGCCGGGAAGGCGGAGGCGACCCCCCTCCAGTCCTACGACCCGGCAGTGCCCAATTACGTTCTCATGCAGCCCGACTACTCGAATGTCCACGTTCTCGACAATTACGACGGGGTGCAGGAGCCGCCCGCGGAATACTTCGCAGTCGCCAAACCTGACGGCGGCGTGTTCGACGAGCAGGGCAACCCCATCGACGACGACTCCAAGACGGACGCGGGCTTCAGGCTCTGGTTCGTCGGGCAGGACGGCCAGGTCTGCGGTATGTACGACCCCCAGGGAAGGGGTCTTTACGATTTCGTGGACTTGCCCCAGTATGGCGACGGCATTTACGGCGACGACCTGTCAAGCGGTGACTTGGACGAGGGCTTCGTCCCGAACGAACCCGTAACCATACTCGCCCGGGATTTCGACACCGGGCAGTACTTCGACGCCTTCTTCAGCACCGGTGACCTTGCCAGCGGCTTCACGCAGTGCTACGACGAAGAGAATCACATCACCATCACGGACACCGTCGTCCCCGAGCCCTCCACCGTGGCCCTGCTCGGCGCCGGCCTCGCGGGCCTCGCCGGACTCGGCAGGCGCAAGCGCAACGGGGGTGTTGTCTGATGGGTTGGTTCGGCAAGACAATAGGGAGCATTCTTCTCTCAGGCGCACTGCTGTTCGGCAACGCAGGCAAATCGAATCAGGCAGATGCCGCGCTCCTCCAGTCCTACGATCCCAACGGAACCAATTACGTGCAGATAGAGTCTGATTACTCCAATATCAATGTCCTTGATGGTTATGATGGCATTCAGGCGCCTGGCCATGCAGTTATATCTCCGCCAAACGGCAATGTTGAAAAACAAGGCGGTGATTACATGGACGATGTGAGACTTTGGTTCATAGGCCAAGATGGCCAGGTTTCTGGTATGATAGACGCCATGGGTAGTTATAATTTCAAGGCTGGTGGTTACGGTATATTCGCAGATTATGGTGACACGCCCAACATAGACGAGGGGTTTGATACAGGTGAAGACATAATGATTGCTGCTTGGGATCCAGATACGGGAAAATATTTCGAAGGTTCCTTTTCTTCCGGTTCGCTAGCCAGTGGTTACCAGCCAGGGATAGAAGAAACATGTGATATAGCCGTTACTGATAACGTAATACCAGAGCCCGCAACCATAGGGCTTCTGGGTCTTGGTGCGGGCGCTTTGGCGCTGACCAGAAGGCGCAGGCGTTAGTCTCCGAACAGCGAAAGCTGCCGCACACTGGCCCCGCGCTTTTTCCGCCTGTGCCTCCTCCTCTTCGGCTTCGTGAACGAATCCGGATCGACGTAGAAGAGCATCCCGTCCGGCCTGGGTTCGGCCTGTTTCTCCGAGCGGTTCAGCCGCGACCACACGTCCTCGACGCCCTCTGTCTCCAGCCCGTCCACCAGGGCCTTGGCCATGGCCGTGGTCATGTCCTCGCCCTGGGTCATCGCGAGCAGGCCTTCTTCGGAGAACTTGCCCTCGATGGCCAGGCTGGCCTGCAGCTTCGAGCCCATCAGCTGCATGGCCTTCTCCTGCATCGTGGGGCGGTAGTAGAGGTAGTGCACCCGGACCGGCTTGTCCTGCCCGATCCGCCACGAACGCCTGCTCGCCTGGCGCAGCGTGAAGACCGAGTAGCCCGTCTGGTAGAACGCCAGGGTCGGGAAGTCGTACAGGTCCAGCCCGGTCTGCACGAGGCGCGGGTTCGCCAGGACCGCGTCCACGCCCGAGTCCACCCGGTCGCGTATCCAGTTCTCCCGCTTCTCGGGGGACACCGAGGCCGTCAGCACGTCCGCCTGCACCCCTTCGTCGAGCAGCAGGTCCTGCAGCCGCCGCGTCACGTCCCTCTTGCCCGTGTACTGGCAGTACGCGAAGACCTTCCGCCCGTCGGACACGCTGTCCCGCACCACGTCGAGCAGCTCCCTTTCCTTCCGGTACACGTGCTCGGGCGAAAGCTCGTCGGGTTCCGCGATCACGGAGTCGTTCCGCGGGTCGAGTATCGGTCCGTTTCCGAAGGGCCGGTCCGGGTACGACAGCAGCGCGTTCAGGTAGGTTCCCAGCAGGGCCTTGCTGCCTTTGGCCAGGGCCTCGCGCATCGCCGTGGACAGCCTCGCCTCCAGGGCAGAGTACGCCTCGTAGAGCTCGGGGTCCATCTCCACCCCGTGCACGTGCTCGGTCAGTTCCGGCAGGTCGTCGGCGATGTCCTGCAGGCCCAGGAACACCGACTTGTCGAGCAGGTGGCGGCTGAACACCAGGGGCGACACGCCCGGCTTCCGCTTCAGTGTCGTCTTGCCCTTCTTGCCCTTCGAATACACGTTGTCGCGCGGATACGTCTTGGTGACCTTCTCCAGCACGCCGTACCTGGCCATCCAGTCCTTGACCCGGCCGTAATCCAGGCCCTCCTCCCGCATCTCGCGCGGGGCGAGCCGGAACAGCACGTAGAACACGTCGTCGGCGTAGCCGCCGAGCAGCGTTCCCGTCAGCCCGAGCGTCTTGCCGCACGCCCCCGCCAGCGCACCGAAGGCGTTGCCCTGGGCGGTCGAGCCGCCCTTCAGCTCGTGCACCTCGTCGGCGACGAAGAAGTCGTAGTAGCCCGGAAGATACCTCTTGACGTACTCGGCCAGGGGGAACCTCCGGATCCTCTCGTTGTCCGCCTGCCACAGGGCGCCCCCGCACTCCGGGCACTTGCGCCGGTTCCGGGCCAGGTAATCGTAGCTCACGGGCACGCCGTCCCGGTCCACGATCGTCCCGTAGCAGTCCGGGCACATGTAGCCGTCGCGGTTCTCCAGGGCGGCCGGTTTCCAGGCGTAGCCCAGCTTGGCCCGGTCCTTGCTCACTATCGTGTACTCCGGCCTTTCCGGTTTCGCGTCCGGGTCCAGGTCCAGCACGTCGGACAGCCGCCTCGCTATCGTGGCTTCGGCTTCCGGGACGGTGTCCTCGACCTCCCGCTTCCACTTGCCGACCAGGTGACCCGGGCACATGACCAGCGACCGCACCGGCCGGTCCGAGTACACGTACGGCACCGCTGCCCCGATCATGCTCTTGCCGCAGCCCATCTCGCCCACGACCAGGGCCGAGTCGTAGTCCCGCAGGGCCTCGCACAGGCCCATCACCGCGTCGCCCTGGGCCTGATACGGCCGCCGGACCAGCGAGTACACCTTCTCGTCCCACTCCTGCCCCGGCTCGTACAACGGCTCGGCGCTCCGCTTGATCGACTCGGCGAGCGCGGAACCGTACTCGCGCAGGTATTCCCCCATCGAACCGATATTCGAAAGCATGCAATACCACCCTCAGAACTGAATCTCCTTCCGCTTGACGGCTTCGGACACCAAAGCGTCCAGCCCGGCCTCGTCCACGTCTAGGCGCACGACCTTTCTGTTTCCGAGCAGCTCCTGCGCGTAGCCTTCCTCGACCAGGGCCCGGTACAGCCAGTCCCGCCACTCCGGTATCAGAGGAACTGGACACGCCGAGCGCACCGCCTCGTACACGGCGTCGGCCGGTTCCGCGTCCCCCGCGTACACGAGCCGGGGGCCCTCCCCGGCGACCGGGTAGAACCCTTCGTCCGCGACGACCTGGTGCAGCAGCGACCCCGGTAGCTTCGTTCCCTTGATCCTGTAGTGCCTGTCGAACGGGGCGCAGAGCTCGGTCTGCTCGGCCCCGGCGACCTGCACCGGCCTGCCGCCCGTGATGGCCGAGGTGACCGCCTTCACGTTCGACTCCCGGCCCGCCACCGAGAGCAGGCAGACGCACCGGTACTCGTCGTAGGCGTACCCGTCGGTGAATGCCTCCACCCGGTTGCCGTTCACTTCGTCCACGTACGCCACCTTTTCCAGCATGGAATCACGTCAGGTTCCTTATCTCGCCGTCGGCCGTGAGCACCTTGACCGAGACCCGGTACCTTTCGGTTTCCCTCTCGACGAGCACGTCTCCCTGGTACTCCTGCTCCACGTTCGTCACCTTCTCGACCTTGCCCCGCACCACGTGCCTGTCGTCGCCCTCTCCGATGACACCGTCGAGGCACCCGCTGGCCAGGAGCAGCCCGAGGTGCCCGGTGTGCAGGGGCAGGGGAGGCCGTCCGCGCGCCGGGCCGTTCCCGTGGTTGTCTTCCAGTTCCCGCCACAGCCGGGAGTTCTGGAGCTCCCGTTCCAGCTCGGCCGGGTCGATCCGGGTCGAGCGGAAAAGTGCCGGCTCCGGGAACGGGGGCACGTCGTACCGTGCCTGCTCCGCGTAGGGGATTACCGGCAGGTCCAGGTACGGGATTTCCCCCACGTAGTCGCGGGCCTCCGCGTCCTTCTCCGGCTCGGGTTTCTTCGCGCCGAACAGGACGATCTGCCCGAAGCGCTCGTACTCCGGGTCGGTGAAGCGGTAGGCGTCCAGGTCCCGGAAGCGGAACGACAGCAGCTTCGCCACGTCGGGCGTCACCCGGGCCTGGGGCACGACGTACACCAGCACGCCGTCGGGACCGACGTACCTTTCGGTTCCCCGCAGGAAGGCCCTTTCGGTCCTCTCGTGCCTGTCGTCCTCGTCGTGCACCCAGTCGTACGGCGGGTTCAGGAAGAGCAGAGAGAAGGCCCCTCGGCTGGCCCGGGCGTCCTCGTAACCGCAGTGCAGGACGTGGTCGAGCGCCCGCCTGGCCCGGTCGGCGCGATAGTCGTCCGGCTCGATCCCGTAGGTCCGGGCGTTCGTCCCCCGGATCAGCGAAGCGACGGCTGCCCCCTCGCCGCAGCACGGGTCGAGCACGTTCACCGGCTCGTCCGGGAAGTACAGGAACGACCGCACCCGGTCCACGACCGGCTCCGGCGTCGGGTAATACCCCATCTTCATCCTGGCTTGCGGCCTCGTTCGAATCGCCTCCGTTATCGAGACCAACCGCGCGAACGCTTAAATCCGTCCCTGCCGCAAGGTCCGCCGTTCGTGCGGATGCCCGTGGCCGGAATTACATAAGCCGTTGGCATATCCGCGATACCATGGGCCCCTCTGCGAATCTTCTTGTATGCCTCCTGACGTGGGCTTACAAACGTGTTTCGTAAGGGCACGGAACAGGAAGCATTCCGCTATGGGTCGGAGTAGGGACGCCCCTTGATGGGGCGCCCCCTCCACAGATCCGGACGAGCGGAATTACCGCATCCGGCTCTTGTCTCAGGTAATAACGCCGAGCCGACGCAAAGGATAAGGATGGTAAATGCGGGCACGAGGCAGGTAGCGAGCAACCATGCGGGACATCCGCTGGTTCTTCCGGGGTGACGCCGCCTTCGCCAAGCCGGGTCTGTACGAGTACCTGGAAGCCGCAGGCTACCTGTACGCGATCCGCCTGCCGACCAATGACGTGCTCCATCGCGAGATTGAGCCTTTGTGGACACGCCCGGTCGGGCGTCCGTCCAACAAGCCGGTCGTCTGGTATCACAACTTCGTTTACCAAGCGGAGAGTTGGGACAAGCCTCGCCGGGTGGTGGCGAAGATCGAGTATCACAAGGGTGAGCTGTTCCCGCGTGTGGGGTTCATCGTGACCAACCTTCGCCGCGCATCATGGCATGTCGTCAAGTTCTACAACGGTCGCGGCACGGCGGAGCAGTGGATGAAGGAGGGCAAGAACGCCGTGAAGTGGACGCGTCTGAGCTGCCACGCCTTCGTGGATAAACGAGTGCGTTTGGAGCTGTTCACCTTGGCCTACAACCTGGGCAACTTCCTCCGTCGGCTGGCCCTCCCGCGTTCGGTGAAGCATTGGTCGCTCACAACGCTGCGTGAGAACCTCATCAAGATTGGTGCGAAGGTCGTCACGCACGCCCGGTACGTGGTCTTCCAGATGGCCGAGGTGGCGGTTCCTCGTCGGCTGTTCGCGACGATCCTGGAGCGCATTCGACGGCTACGCCTGCCTGAGACGGTGCCGCGATGACCCCAACGACGCACGAAACAGCCGGACGACGCGGAGGCGATGGGGATGGTCTGCGCCACTCGGCAGCGGAAGCCGCTACGCAGGTCGCTTCGGGGGCAATCATGCCCTGGAAACGGCCAGATCCTGCCCCCTCGAGCAGAAGAAGTGCTTGCCGGTCCCAAGGTCGGCGATACAGTCGTCAGAAACGCCGACGGCGGTAGTCGGCCGCTGGCCATCCGGGAAATCCCGGGCGAGAGGAAGTGCGATGATTGAGGTGCAAAAGGAAGTGGATGCCGAACAGAACGTCATCCTGTCGCTGATCGTGCCGACGCGCAACGAGGCTGGCAATATCGACGAATTGCTGCATCAGGTAACGGCAGTGCTGGAGGCAAGTCAGTGGGACTACGAAGTCCTGGTAGCCGACGGCAATTCGACCGACGGAACCCAGGCGAGAGTATTGGAGTGGGCAAATCGCTATCCCGTTCGACTGATTAGGTCGGATGCCTCGGCAGGCCTGGCCGGCGATGTCTTTGTTGCGGCGCGTCATGCGCGGGGGCGGATTGTGGCCGTCATGGACGCCGATCTGAGCCACCCGCCGGGCAAGCTGCCCGAGCTAGTCGAACCGATTCTGAACAACCGGGCCGACATGGTCATAGGCAGCCGCTACGTGGAAGGAGGGGCAACGCCGGGTTGGGCGTTGCGCCGTAGGCTTACATCGCGCATCGCGACATTGCTTGCCAGACCATTTGTCAGCGTCAAGGACCCGCTATCGGGCTTCTTCGCCATCCGGCGGGAACAACTCCTGGAACTCGCTTCAGAGGCGCATGGGTTCAAGATCGCCCTGGAAGCGGCTGCCCGGGGCGATGATGAGCTTCGCATCCAAGAGGTTCCGATCCACTTCACCGACAGAGCGCAGGGACATTCCAAGTTCGGCCGCAAACAGGTCTTCGAATATCTCCGGCAATTGTCTGCGCTGGCCGGCGGCACTGTCTCCATGGGAACAGGACTGCGATTTGCCCTCGTCGGCCTCTCAGGCATGGCCGTCGATTTCCTGTTGTTCAACGTACTCCTGACGATGGGTCTCGGCATAGTTCCTGCACACATCGCGGCCTTTCTTGTTGCAACGGTCACCAACTACTTCCTAAACGCGAGATGGGCGTTCGCCCGATCGGCCCGGGATCTTCATCGCCCCGTATCGGGACAATATGTTCGATTCATGGTGGTCTGCCTTCTGGCCTTGTTCCTGCGAGGAACGGTACTGGCCGCGCTTACCGAGGGCGCGGGATGGCCGCCCCAAATCGCGATTCTGGTCGCGATCTTTGCCGCCGCCGCCGTCAACTTCATCGGATTCGCATTCTTCGTATTCCCACCGCCGGACTCACGGTCCACGCCGGCACTGCGATGGAAGGTTGCAGCCCTATGTCTGCTTGCCTACGTGTTCGTGGTACGCGTTGGATTTGCGGCGGTCATCGATCTGATTCCGGAAGAGGCGTACTACTGGATGTACTCCAAGAATCTCGATATCGGGTATCTCGACCATCCTCCCATGGTGGCCTGGTTGATCTGGCTGGGTACTGCCTTGATCGGCACAGATGAGCTCGGCGTTCGCCTGCCGGCCGTCATCAGTTGGCTGGTCGCTGCATTCTTCATGTACAGGCTGACTCGTGATCTCTTTGACAAGACATCCGCGTTCCGCGCCTTGCTGCTGATGGGCGCTCTCCCGATCTACTTCGGCATCGGACTGATCATGACGCCCGATGCGCCCTTGTATGCTTGTTGGGCGGGTTGCCTGTATTTTCTCAGCCGCGCATTGTTCGCCAACCGCCAGAGAGCGTGGTACGCCGTGGGAATCTGTCTCGGGCTGGGCCTGCTCAGCAAGTACACCATAGCGCTGCTGGGACCGGCGGTCTTGCTGTATCTGTTTGTCGATCGGCGAGCCCGATACTGGCTGGCCCGGCCGCAACCTTATCTAGCCGTCCTGATCGCCGTTGCGATCTTCAGCCCTGTGATTATCTGGAATGCTCAGAATGCTTGGGCATCGTTTGTATTCCAGGGCCCCAGGAGATGGTCCGAAGACACCGAATTCGCATTCCACCTTCTCCTGGGCTCGGCCTTCGTGCTGCTGACACCCTTCGGGCTGATCGGCATCTTCAATTCGCTGTTTTCGCGGCGCGCTGGAGACCCCGAGGCGGCACCGGGGATCGGGGCCGGACGCCGTCGGCTCTTTGCTCTTCTATTTACCTGCGTTCCGCTATCGGTATTTGTCTGGTTCAGCCTCTTCCATGACCCCAAGCTCAACTGGACTGGCCCGGTGTGGCTGGCGTCATTGCCTTTGCTGGCATGGGGGATCGGTGTCCATGCTGGTGAGGTGGTCAGTCGTTTCACTGTCTGGGGCAGGAAGCTCTGGATGCCGGCGAGCGTCCTCACTACGTTCGTTCTCGTGGGCGGTTTGTACTATCTTGCGGTTGGGTTGCCGGGAGTTCCTGCGGTTCCCGACATGGACTTGCCCGTCGCGTGGGAGGAAGCCGGAGAGGCGGTAGACAAGATCGAGCAACGAATCTCTGCCAAAACGGGGCGCGAACCCGTCCTGGTGGGCATGGACAAGTACTTCATATCGAGCCAAGTCGCCTTCTACGACGGACTCGACGACGATGGTCCTTTGGATACGGCCGGGCGGAGCATTGTCGGCGAAAACAGCTTGATGTGGTCCTTCTGGCGACATCAGTCAAGCATGATCGGAAGCGACGCGGTGCTGCTTGCCTTTGAAAGAGACGACGTGGAAGAGCAAGCCATTGCAGCGCATTTCACTAGGCTCGGTGAAGTTCAGATTCAACCGGTGTTCAAGAATGGCAGGACGGTCGCTCTTCTCTATTGGCGGGTAGGATACGGATACAAGGGCGGCAGCGGGACCGCGCCGTTGTCTTCTGTGCATAGCCTGTACATTCTGGCGGACCGTGCTGCCCACCTACTGCCTGTCAATGTGCTGTGTTCGAATGCAGTTGACGTTTCATCTTCGCCGGATCGAAATCCTCCAGGTAGTCTTCGAGCGGTTCCCACACTTCGTTAAACCCCATCCGTTTCATCTCAGCCATGGCTTTGCCCTTGGGCCAATCCTGGACCACCATGCGGTAGACCGCTACCATCATGCCCGTACGGTCCTCCCCCTCACGACAATGCACGAAGACTGGTTGGCCTGCAGGATCCGTGACGATCCGCAAGAATGCCAGTTCGTCCAAGAAACCGACGGCCTTCACGAACCGGTCATCATCGCTGAAGAACGTATCCGTGAATATGGTCTCAAAAATCGTGCGGTAGAACGTATTCCGATGCAGATCATGTACGCATACAGCCTTTACGTGCGGTCGCCTTAGCGCATCCGCGGCCAACAGCAAGGCGTCGTCGCCCTTGGGCCCGTCAATGAAGACAACGCAGTCATCCGTTGTGTATTCCGGCAGTATTTGAGTAGCATCGCCGTAAACCAGGGACACATGGGCGTAAGTCTTCAGCTGCGCCGCACTGTAGTCGGCATCATTTGAGTGCCTGTCATAGTCAATGCTCACGATTTCAAAGTCGGCGTCATCCTTGAAGTACTCCGCAAACAGTCTGGTTGAGTAGCCCCGAGCGCGCCCACTTTCGACGAGACGGCTTACATTCAACCCGTGTGCCAGGGAGATGATCAGGAGAGCCTCGCTTGGAAAGATGCCCTTAGGCTCATGCTCTATGCGTCCGGCAACCTTCCCAAATCGGGGTAGACATGTCGTGCAGTACCTGAGCAGCTCGGTGCCTTTCATGTGTAATAATGCTGTGCGGCTAATAAAAAGCTTCACCGCGGAAGCGCCGGAACCACGTAGGATGGCTAACGGCGCCATGCGCTCCTTACAGAAGGTCCGGAGCTATCTCCCGCAAGCTCTTCGGCTGCCAGTACAGGTCCCGCTCGATGGGCAGGCCGAGAGGCCCTCTCGCCTCCCGCAACTCGCCCAGGCTGAAGTACCCGAGCTCGCGCTCGAAGCCGTCCACCAGACCGAAGAACGTGTCCTCGCCGTCGAATTCGGTCGCGTACCACGTCCAGTTCGAGTCGGGCGTGAAGTACTTCACGTACGCGGTTGCCTCTGCTCCCAGCTTCTCCTGAGCGTACAGGCGGGGCAGTTTCCTCCTCGCGTCGGTTGGCAGTAGCTCTATTCGAATCACCTCCATTAATCATGACCTTGATCCTGTGTGCGCATTCCCGGCCGAACCGTTCGCCGTTGCCGCCTGATATACTCCGCATTCCATCCGGTCCGGGTACGGGCACGCATCGTAGACGGCCTTCGTGTGGGCGGCATCGCCGTTGCCGGTTCCGCACCCGAACTGATAGCCCCGGCCGTTCGCCCGGTAGGCCACCGAGACGATACGCCTGGCCGTGTCGTCGGGCAGCGGAGGCCTGCACCGGACTGCAAATGCGCCCGCAAACGTGGCGGCGTGTTCCTCTTCGAACCCCGCCGACCTGAACCGGCTGGCGAGCCGAAGGCAAACACCCGACCGGAACCCCTGCGCGACACCGTCGCGGTAGAGGCGCTGTTCTGCTTCGCACAAGGCCCTGGTTACGTCGCCGTTGCCCAAGAAGGTGCCCGGGTCAGACAGGCCTGCACGTCCTTCCCTCTCCGCTTCAGCCCGTTCGCTGCATCGAGCGAACAGGTCTTCCGCCTCGGCTATTGCTGCGGTTCCGTAGCTCGGCACCAGGCCCGTTTCGTCCGTGAGCCAGGGCTGCCTCGGTGTGCTGGCCAGGGAAGCAACGTGCTCCGGGTCTTCCGCAAGCAGTTCGTCCGCCGACAGGGGAATCTTGTACAGGCCCGACTTCGTGTTCCGCGTATTGGGTAGCCTGAGCAGCCTGAGCCGGTCCGAGATGCTGAAGTCCACGGCGTCGGGGTTGGACACGCGCGCGTACCTCACCAGCTCCTGCCGCATCCGCTTGAAGACGCTCGGCAGCTCACGGCCCGGTTCCACCTGCCCGAACAGGCCGGTGTCCAGGCAGACGTGGTAGCCCTTCGAGCCGCTGTAGTACACGGGCACGGCCTCTTCGGGGGCTCCCCAGCGGTCGAGCACGTACCGGGCCACCTGTCCCGCAGCCTTCGCCGCAACCGCCGGGTCGTCGCTGTCCACGTCGAGCGGCAGGTACGTCGCGGAGCAGGGCCCGTCGTAGCCCGAGACCGACCGGCCGTTTCCCTTGACGTGCTCCGCCAGGCCCCTGTCGAACAGGAAGTATGTGCAGAAGCAGTCGGTGTCCGCGTAGCGCCTCGCGAGGCTGTGAACCTCCGGCAGCCGGGCCACGTGGTTCCTGAAGCCCGGGAGTGCCTTCGACGCGAAGTCCACGTACTCGAAGCCATTGGCCCTCTGCATTTGCTCACCGACATGCACTTGCCTCACAAAGCTTTACAAGGTGCTGTACGCAGCGTGCTGATCGCACCTTTCTGTAGGAAGCAAACATATTTAAGTCCGTGCCCTGTCACTAATAGAATGGCAACAATACCTCGGTCGGCATTGATCGTCGCAGTGCTCCTACTACTCGTGGTAGCAGGAGCGTCTGCCCTTCCCGTGACCGTTACCTATCAGGAGGACGAAACATACACGGATACAGAGCCGTATACTGTGCAGGAACCCTATCAGGTTCAAGTCGAACAGCCCCTCTCTTATGACCCTGTCAGAGTGTCAGCTACTGACGGCCTGCAGGGCTTCAACTGGGTAGCCTCCAGACATATAGCGTTAGCGAACACCGACACCGAACCAGGAACCTTTACCGTGCATTGTACATTCCGCACCTTGCACAAGACCCTCTCCGACAGCGCCCGCGTCTACATACTCCCTGGAGAATCCAAGACGGCTACCTGCACAGCTGACACCGACTATGGAGAGGATATCGATTTCACATACACAGTCACACCAGGCACCAAGCTGGTAACACAGACACGACAGCGAGATGTCACCAAGTATAGAGAGGTCACGAACACCCGGACCGTTACCAAGACTCGAGAAGTGAGGCTCTATCAGAAACTTTTGGGGCTATATTAGTTGCTCTGTATCGTGACAGCATATGACGTCTACAAAGTTCCTACCGCTTCACATCCTTGCGGTAGCCATAATCGCGTTTGGATTGTCTGGGGTCGTCGGCGCGCTTTACGTATACTATGGACACCATATGCTCGCCTCTCCGCTAAAGAACATACAAGGCGAGCTACGCGACGTCACTTTGCCGGGACGTATAAATGTCGACCTTGGGATAGATTCCGATCTAGCAGATATGGCAGAGTCCATAACTGCCGCGGAACGGTCCTTAGCGCGGTCCAGCACGGATATGAACCATACAGCGATCCGGTTTAAGAATAAGTATTATGCGTGTCAACGCTGGTACTCATTCCTGGATGCTCGGTGCTGGGTAGCCGACAGCTTTCTTGACATAGGACAGTCACTCGAAGGCACCTCCAAGTCCCTAAGAACAGCAAGCGTAGAATTGGGGGAATTTGCCGCTGGTTTGAGGAGCATGGGCACGAAGCTTAAACAGATATCTGTACCATTGAATGCTACTAAGTTGGACTTGAGTGCCGTCAGTGATAGTCTGAAGACGCTGGAAGCGTACGTTTCGTTCCTGATAGCTTACCTAATAGCGCTGCACGCGATTATACTGGCAACTGGCATCCTACTACTACTCCTGTTGCGAAAGGTCCATAGACTGGATAGATCTTATGGCTGGCGCCAGTCTGAGTGAACAAGTATGCAGCCGCGCCGTGTCTCTGTGTCACCACCACAAGAGCAGGCGGTGTACAGTCGCTTGCGTATCCGCCTGAACAGCGTGCATCCTTGATGTGGCTCTTTAACTATGCTGCTTGATAATTCGTATCGGGTTCTCCGGGGAAGCTATGCGCAGGCAGAAGGCGTGGAAGGGGAAGGTATACAGGACGTACCGGCCGTATCCGGTCAGCGAACGCGACGGCAGCCGTGACTACGCTCCGGAAGGTTCTGCTGATGACAACGGGACGCCTGATGGACCCTTCACGCACGATTCCTTCGACGACTTCTCGGAACTCGCCGGTGACGCCGGGCCGCTCGACTGGCCCCTCGAAGAACCGCCACGCTCCAACGACTCCTTCCGCCCGCTGAAGATGCTCCAGTCGCTGTTCGCCGACAGGCTGTCCTTCCTGCAGCGCGCCGTGGAAGAGCTGGAGGAATCCAAGCGGGAACGCGAGAAGCTGACGGGATACGCCATGCGCGACCTCGACCCGGAGATCCGGCACTGCGAGGAGACGCTGGCCCTGCTCGTGGACGAACGCCTGCTCGACGACAGAGAGTACCGCCAGGGACTCGAACGCAGGCTGTTCAACCTGAAGCGGGAACGGCGCAGGGAGGCCGTCCACTCGTGGCGCGACATCGTTTCGCTGCGGGCCCAGATCAGGAAGCTGCAAAGGGAGCTCGACGCCCTGGGCAGGACGGCCGGTTCGGCCCGTAACCGCGACCCTCCAAGGTGATCCGAAATGCACGACGACGACTTCAAGCAGACACTCGCCAAGCTCAGGCCGGTCATCGGAGACATGGCCGACGCCTTCTGGCTGTCCTCCATCCTCGACCCCACGCAAAAACACGATGTCCAGGCGGTCAGCCAGGCCCTCGCGGCCGAATTGCTCGGGGAGAGTTACGTCGGGGAGCACATCCTGCTGGAACCGCCACCCTCCAACGACGCCGCGGGCGAATACCCGCTCGGAACAGTGACCTACGCCGGGAAGCGTTTCTGCCCGTTCGGCCTGCGCGAATCCGAGCTGCCCCAGCACGTCGCGGTGCTCGGCCGTTCGGGGGCGGGCAAGACGAACGTCGGATACCTGCTCGCGTGGAACCTGCTGAAATCCGGCAGACCCTTCCTCGTCCTGGACTGGCGGGGCAACTACCGGCACCTGGCCAACAGGCCCGAAGGGAAAGACCTCCGCGTCTTCGGTTTGGGGGAGCCCGAATCGCTATCCTTCAATCCCCTGGACCCTCCGCCGAATCTGACCGATTCGCAGCGCCAGGCCTACCTGCGGGAGATCGTCTCGGTCGTGTGCAACACGTACACGCCGGGGTCGCACCTGCTCAGCACCAGGGGCGCGGAATACCTTCTCCTGCTTTCCGCCGAAGAGCTCGCCGGATCGAAACCGCTAACCTTCAACGCCGTGCGTTCGCACCTGGCCCGGCGGAAGACCCGCTCCAGGCAGACGGAATGGAAGGTGGCGGCCGATTCGGTCCTCTACCGCCTCACCACAGGGCCTCTGGGAAGGCTGGTGAATTCGCTATCCTCCATTACACTCGCGGGCGTTCTGGACTCCCCCGTCGTGCTAGAGCTTTCCGGGCTGGGGTCGGAGTCCGACAGGTCGTTCTTCAGCCAGGCCCTGCTCGTCTGGCTGTATTACTGCCGCCTTGCCGATTCCCGCACGCGGGGCTTCAAGCACGCCGTGATCGCGGAAGAGGCCCACCACCTGTTCCTGCGCAGGGGGCACGGTCAGTCCGTGCACGACGCCATGCTCCGCCAGTTCCGGGACCTCGGGGAAGCCCTGATCCTGCTCGACCAGAACCCGAGCCTGCTTTCGGTCCCGGCGCTCGGCAACACGGGCACGACGATCTGCATGAACCTGAAGCACGGCGACGACGTGCAGGCCGCGGGCAAAGCCCTTGCGTTACGGTGGAAGGACTACGAAAGTGTCGGCAAGCTGCCCGTGGGGCAGGCCGTGGTGCGCGTGCAGGGCCGCCGCTGCGGACCGTTCCTGGTCTCCTTCCCCGAATTCCGGGTTTCTCGGGACGAGAGGCCCGCCGCGCGCCAGCGGAGGATTCCTGGCGGAGATTCGCCGGAAGAGAGGCCCCGAGAGACCGGTTCGGCCGGGAACGAGGCGATTCGGCCCCTTCGGCGGACAGACTGGAGGAACGAATCAGAACCCCGAATCACCGGCAAGGGCAGCGAATTGCTCATCGACGTTGCGAAACATCCGCTGTCCACGGTGACGGAGAGATACGCCCGGCTGGGCTGGACGCCCCACACGGGTACGAAGGTCAAGGGGAAGCTGCTCCGGGCCGGGCTGCTCGCCCAGGAGAAGGTCCGCGTGCCCAACGGCAGTGTCACGCTGCTCAAGGCGACCGATGCAGGACAAGCCGCGCTCGAATCCATCGGCGTACCGGTGAAGGCACTGCCCAGGAACGCCAGCCTGGAGCACGAGTACTGGAAGGAACTGACGGCCACGCAGTACGAGGCCCGGGGCTACCGCGTGGAACGGGAAGTGCCCCTCGGCGACGGACGTGCCGTTGACCTGGTTGCCACGAAAGACGACGAGCGCGTTGCCATCGAGGTCGAGACCGGCAAGTCCGACGCTGCCGGTAACGTGCGGAAGTGCAGGGAGGCGGGTTTTGACAGGGTAGTTGTAGTCGGCCACCAGCCACGCTCCAAAGCAATAAAGATACTACCCGGATGCTCTGCTCTGTTCGAGTAAAGGCTAACAGAGACAACGCAACTAACCAGGGTTATCGGCGATGCACTTCCTGGTGACATGACGCACACAGGAGCACAAGATTGCTCATAGTGTTGTTGTCCGGATCTCTGTCTTTATGATGCACATGGGCTGCCTTGGGTATTACCTCATCGAAAGGTTCCAAGTCCTCCTGATAGAAATCAAAATCCTGAATCGTCAGGTTATTCGGCAAGCGCCTGTCAACGACCCGGTCTTTCTCGTCGAGCGTCAACATATCGTCGCGCACGAACCAGTTTCCCTGCAGGGCGCCGCACCGCGAGCATGTGTTGGCTGTGACATACTCACCCATTGTCTTGCTGTAGATCTTCTGCACGAAGGGGTAGGACGACCGTAAAAGAGCGTCCAGTTTTGGGACATCTCCAATCTTCCAGTTATACCCAACGAGAAAGCCATAACTCACAATCGGTACGATGGCGTGACACAACCAGCACTCCTTATACCACTTGTAGACGGGCACGGTCTTCAACGCTAACAACTGACGTTCAAACTCCTTTTTGTGATCGATAACCTGAGTCAATTTGCGTCCGCATTTCTGGCACGTGTAACTATCACGTTCCATTACCGCCGATCGTAATTCCTGATCCATGATTACTGGATGGCGCGCAGTTTTTTAAGACTATCATTTAGCTTCAAGGCTTATCCGCACGAACCGCACCCGCGAGGCAAAGCATTTAAATCTTATCGGCATAACGTCTTGCGTATGTGGTGGGAAGAATCCCCCTCGATCCTGGCGCACCCCGAGGTTTTCGACGAGAACCACGTCCCGCCCGAGATGCACGCCAGGGACGCCCAGATGCGGGAGATAGGCCTGTGCGTCAGGCCGATAACGCAAGGACAGAAGCCGATGAACTGCTGGCTCTACGGCAATCCGGGTGTTGGCAAGACGGCAACCGCAAGGTGGATCCTGCGCAAGCTGGAATCCGAGGCCGGGGTAACGAGCGTGTACGTGAACTGCTGGGAGAACCCCACCTTCTTCTCGGTCCTGGAGTACGTCGCGAGGAGACTCCGGATGCTGGGGGCCGACAAGCTCAGCACCTCCTTCAAGCTCGAACGGCTGAAGCAGCACGTCTCGCGCGAGAAGATGCTCGTCGTCCTAGACGAAATCGACCAGCCGGTCCCGAAGGAGAGGAACGCGATCCTGTACAACCTCGGCCGGATGCCCTGCGTCGGGCTGGTGTGCGCGTGCAACTCGCAGTACGTGTACCTCGGCCTGGAGGAGAGGGTGAAGTCCCGGCTCAACCCGGCCCGGATACTCTTCGAGGAATACTCCCGCGAAGAACTCACGGCAATCCTGCGAGAAAGGGCCGAGTACGGGCTGAACCCCGGGGCCTGGGACGACTCTCTGCTGGTGACGATTACGCGGCTGGCGCGCGGAGACGCCCGGATAGCGATACAGACCCTGAAGAACGCGGCGTACCTCGCTGAAAGGGACAGCAGGGAGAAGGTGACCGACGCCGACGCGAGACGCGCCTGGAACTCGGCCAAGGAGCTTAAGAAGACGTATCTCCTGCGCAAGCTCACCGACCACCACAGACTGCTATACGAACTCGTGAGCAAGCGCCCGGGCATCCTGTCGGGTGACTTGTGGCGCGCCTACCGGAAGACCTGCGCGGACAGGCACGTCAAGCCGATAGCCATCAGGACCTACTCCGAGTATTGCAACAAGCTCGCGGAGCTCGGCTTGATAGAGGCCAAGAGGGCCGCGATCCAGGGAAAGGTCAGAGAATTCAAGGTAGCTGAGTGAACAGCAACTTCTATTTCGAAGAGGCCGCGATCAATTCCACGGCGTCCTTTATGTCGCCCTGCCCGGTCACGGCGAAGACTGAAGGGTACCGGCTGGCCCAGGGGCCGTCGGAACGGTTCCTTTCGAGGCGTTCGTCGGCAGAGGGAAAAGCACGGAGAAAGACCCTGAGCACCGACCCCGCGGGCACGAGCTGGCAGAGTACTTTGCCCGACAAATCAATCAGCTTTGCCCACTGGCTGCTAACCTCCACGGAAACCGGACCCAGTTGCTTCTCCACGCCTGCCTTGATCGCTCTGACCCACGAGTTAGTGGCAGGGTTCACGTCGCCGAAGCCGGGCATCGTTATCAGTTGGGTGAGTGTTGGACAACTGCCTTTAAGACGCTTTCGTCCTCACCCAATTCGTGGACGCGAGCGGGCGAAGAGTCCTGGAAGTGCAGAACGGAGAGGCGCGTTCGGCAGCCTCCGTGAACACGGGTTAAAACCCCCGGTGCGTACTCTGTGCCATGCACGAGCAACATGAGCGTGCGACTGTTCCCCGATGGGTGAAGTTCGTTCTCGAACGGGCCGGTTCTGACGGTCGCGACAGGCGCAAGGTATAAATAGGTCTGTAACCAATGACATATTAGGAGACAGGGCTCATCTTCGTGATGGTGAAAGCAGGCTTTGCAATCTCGGCTTTGGTCCCGGCCAAGGCGTGGCACGAAAAGCACAAAGCCTCCCTGTCTCTTTTATAGCTGGCAAGGAGGTAATCAGTCATGCAAGAGGCGGAGCGGCTACAAAGGCGGTTGCACCGCGCCAAGGAGCGCATCCGCAACCTGCCGACGAGCCAGGCGAACCGCACAGCGATTCTGGGATTCGGTGATGCTTGTTTCGCCGAAGGCTTGAGCGTGAAGCGGGTTCTGAAGTACTTCGGTGCCCTCAGTAAGCTGGCAACACGGTTCAAGACCGAGTTCTTCAAGGCGGGACGCCCCGAGGTCGAGGCGGTCGTCAGGACAATCGAAAAGTCCGATTACACGGAGTGGACCAAGCACGATTACCGCGTGACCCTGAAGCGATTCTTCAAGTGGCTTCGTCAGTCGGAAGTCTACCCCCCTGAAGTGAGCTGGCTTCGTTCGAACATGCGCAAAAGCAGATGCAGTCTGCCGAATGACATCCTCACCCAGGAGGAGGTCCGCGACATGATAGCCGCGGCCCGAAGCAGCCGGGACAAGGCGCTGATCGCGGTCCTCTACGAGAGCGGGTGCAGGATCGGAGAGCTGCTGGGCGTGCGGATGCGAAACGTCCAGCCGCATCGCCACGGCTTTCAGATTGCCGTGAGCGGGGGGAAGGGCTCCAGGCGCTTGCTTCTGATCGCCTCCGTACCTTACCTGACGGCGTGGTTGAACGACCATCCGCGGGGGAAATATCCGGACGCTCCGCTCTGGGTGACCAGCACGTACAGGGCCAACGCGGTGGGATACTGGCTGGTCCGCAAGATTCTGAGGAAGGCGGCGAAAAGGGCAGGCGTTCGTAAGGCCATCAATCCACACAACTTTCGACACTCCAGGGCGACGCACCTCGCCAGCCACCTCACCGAGGCCCAGATGAAGGAGTACTTCGGCTGGTGCCAGAGTTCGGACATGGCCGCCACGTACGTCCACCTGTCGGGCCGGGACATCGACAGCGCCCTGCTGAAGCTCCAGGGGATCGAGGTCCCCGACGATGACGACGAGACCAGGGAATTCACGAAACGCCCTTGCCCGAGGTGCGGCACGTCTAACGGCCCGGCGGGCAGGTTTTGCAGCACGTGCGGGCAGGTTCTCGACGAGGAAACCGCCAGGCAGATCGTGCAGCAGGAAGCCCAGCGCAGCAGGGCGGACGACATCATGGACACCTTGATCGACGACCCCGAGGTCCGGCAAGTCCTCCAGCGCAAGATCAGCAGGTTGGTGGGCGGCGCAGGGCCCGCCGGACGTTAACCGCACGTTCGGCAGCCGTCGTCCGCCAGGCCCTAAAAGGCCGGGGCGAATCTGTTTCTCATGTCAGGCAACTTTCGCGACCGCGAGCGGATGCACCCCCGCAGGTGCGCCGAGTGCATCTGCGGCATCCGGAATGAGACGGGCATCTGGTGCGTCCGGCTGAAGCGGGTTCCCACGCCCGAAGAGGCCAGGCGGTGCCCGTACTTCTGTCCGAAAGCGATACTCGACGAATTCGAATACGACGCCTGAACGATTGAAAAACCCCGCCACGGGGACAAGGAGGGATGAAATGAGAGGAATAGTAGACCAGGTCTGGGAGAACCAGAGCCGGAACGGCCGAGACTATCTCAGCGTGCAGATCGACGGCGAACGGTACAACGTCTGGGACAACAAATACTTCGACTCGCTGGAGCCGGGGGCGGAGATCGAGTACGAGTGCAAGCAAAGCGGGAACTTCCGCCACCTCACCGACGTGAGGCCGGCAGACGGAAACGGCCGGCCCGACGGCAACGCCGGGGACAACGGCGGGAACGGCCCCCGTGCCAGCTCGCCTTTCGAGACGGCGACCTACAAGGACAGGCAGATCGCCAGGCTCAGCTGCCTGAAGTCGGCGAGCGAGATACTCGCCCCGGTGCAGCTCGACCCGGATGCCAAGAAGGACGTGGTCATCGACACGGCCAGGTACTTCGAGCGGTACGTGCTGGAGGACGGAGAGGCTCCGCCGCCGGAAGAAGGACAGGGGGACGGCCGTGCGAGGAACCGTAGATAAGGTCTGGCACAACCACCGGGCCGACGGCTCCGAACACTGGGTCCTGTCCATCGACGGGAAGCGGTACGGCACCTGGAAGAAGGAGATGGTATCCGACGTCGAACCGGGAGACACCGTCGAGTTCATGTACGCCCCCTCGGGCCGCTACAGGAACCTGACGGCCCTGTACGTCGTCAGGAAGGCGGGCTTCAGGACGGCCGACGAGCTTGCAGTGAGTCCGGAGTCCATGCGGATCGTCCGGATGAACTGCCTCAGGACGGCCGCCGAACTGCTGGACGGGGCGAACATGCTGCCCGAGCGGAAGGTCTCCCAGGCCCTGGCCATCGCCAAGAGGCTGGAGAAACACGTCACCGGGGGCTGTCGATGTGACTGCAAGGCCGGGGACGAGAAGGAGGGGACCGAATGACCGACCAGCCGCACCTGTCGGTCACGCAGTTGAAGACGTACATGCGGTGCCCGCTGCAGTACTTCTTCCGCTACACGTGCGGCATGCGGACGCCGCCCACGGGAGGACTCGCCCTGGGCCGGGCGGTCCACCAGGCCATCGCGGACAACTACCGCCAGAAGATCGAGACGGCGAAGGACCTGCCCTTCGAACAGGTCGCCGACGCGTTCAGCGACCACTGGCAACGAGAGGCCGGGTACACGGAGTTCGAGCCGGACGAAAAGCCGGGCGAGCTCAAGGACCAGGGCGTCGCCCTGCTGAAAACCTACCAGGAACAGGTGGCCCCGAACGTGCAGCCGGTGGAGGTCGAGCGCGAGTTCCTCGTGCAGACGGACGCGACCGAGCTTCCCCTGAACGGCTACATCGACCTGATAGACGACCGGGGCTGCATCGTGGACCACAAGACCGCCAAGCGGAGCTTCCCGCAGGATGCCGCCGAGCGCGACATCCAGCTCACGGCCTACGCCACGGCCTACCGGGCCCTGCGGGGCGAGCCGGAAAAGGGAGTACGGCTCGACGTGATGGTCAAGAACAAGAAGCCGAAGGTCCAGCAGCTGGAAGGAACGCGGACCCAGGCCGACATCGACCGCTTCCTGCGCATCGTCGAACAGGTGGACAGGGGCATCCGGGCAGGCGTTCACTATCCGAACGAGGGATACTCGTGCGGAATCTGCGGGTACCGGGATATCTGTCAAGAGTGGTGATGGTAACAGCAAGACGCGGTTGAACCTTTCACCCTTCTCTCTGACAACCGCCCGGATTTCCCCTGAGTTCATCAATGGCGTTTCGAATACCTCGGGCGATATCAGTAAATGCTTCGTCCATGTTAGTCCAGCTTGTCACAGGCTTCCCGTCTTTCGGCAAACCCTGAAGACTGCCAAATGGCGCACTCTCCCAATTATCCACGGCTCGGAGAATAATCGGTATTACCCGGGCCTCCCCAGTCTTATGCCTTTCAATGGCACGATTCATTTCCTTGCTGTAGCAATAATCCGAACTAAGAAAGTCCGCGCTGACCAAGAGCAGTATAACGTCCGCGCTGTTCAAATGACTGTCGATCTTGCCTCGCCATTCGTTGCCTGGTGCAATCCTACGATCATGCCACTCCCGAATTCGTCCTTCGCGACGCAATAAGCTCAAATGCTTTTCCAATTCCTCACGCAACTGCTCGTCTTCATGTGCGTACGAGTAGAAGACCTCACACGCTTCACCCCCATTCGCGAAATCTTCGCCACGGTTCCTTCTCCGACCACCCTCTCGTCTAAACACTTGCACACGCAGGGGATTGCTACGGGCTAGATCAATCCCGCATTGACTGCACAAGCATTCGTCGCCGTTTTCCTGCGCCTCCAAATATGATGCTAGCTCCGCCACATTCTGACATGTCGGGCATTCGATCGACTCTTCAGCCCGCAACAGCCCCGACTCTGCAAGCAGCCTGAATGCATTCTTGACCTGACTCTCCCTTTCTTCCAGTGCCGTAGCGAGCACCTCCGGTCTGAGAATAGAGTCGCTCGGAAGGCCAGCTAGCTTGTCGTCCACTTTCTCCAAGACACGTGCCAAGTCCGGGTGTTCAGTTGCTAAGCGCTCGGATTCGCGATAGTACATGACGAACATCCGCCTCCATATTCGGCGTTGGGAACCCAATCCTATGTTTCGAAGCCACCAAGAACACATGCACCTCGTTGTCCAAGGGATTATTATGTCCACTATATATATGCCGAGGCAACCAGTAGAAATTACCTAAGTGCCCAACACCTTCATTGCTCATGTTGGCTAGTGCCTCATCTATCAATGCCTCTCCCAGTACGGAGTCACGCGCACTGGGACTCTTTCCTGACAATCGCCGCCCACCAACTGTGGAATAGTCAATAGCGTGCGATCTCGCTTCCGGATGTCCGCGTTGCTCAGCTTGGTGCAGGCATCGTATTGTTCGGTTGATGTCAATCAAGGCGAAGCGAGCAAGACTCAGCCATGGGTGAACGAGAGCCCCAAACCGCTGCGCGACGCCCTCGTATTTCGTGCCGCTCGGTAGCTGGCTAATGCGAAGTGCAGCTATGTTAGCGTTCAAGTCCCATTCGAATATAACGAGCCCCCGCGTTACATGGTGTACAAATGCCCTCAGTTCAACTTCTTCCCCAGTATCCTTGTGCCTTTGTTCATCGTCCTCCCTATTTCGTTCCCAGTAGTCCCGGCGCTCAACGGCCGTGACACGTAGGAACCCTTCTGTCCATTCGATAGCGGAGAGCGTGAGGTCCTCCGGCAAGGCCAGTAACAGTGGAGCTTCCAGCAGGTGAGATACTCCGTGTCTTCCAAGATGTCCCTGTACCCAATCAGCGTTATCCCAGTTGTCGCACATACTACCCTCGGGGCCGTCGTACAGAAAGACGTGCTGTTTCCCCCAGGGTGCCCAGCGATCGATCCATCGCAATATAGCAGAGTACGTGAGGCTGTCGTGCTCGATGGCCGTGAGAACTCGCTCGCGCAGCTCCTTCTTATTGCCGCTCTTGGGAAGTTCGTGTAACTCAAGAAGTGGTCGTATCTCCGTAGAGCGTAGCGCCATTAAGAGGTCCAGCAAGACGGCTTTCTCGTCGTCTGTGTACTCTACTGGCTGCTCTTCGGTAACGGATTCTCTAGACATTACGTGTTATCGCCTCCTGGTGCCATATCACCACTGCATAGTAAGACACTGGGCTTTTTATATATTGCCATAATGGATGTCCTATCCATAGTCGCGAATAAAGAAGTACAAAGTCTGGTTCTAAGTCATGAGTAGGCGAACGTAATCATATTTGGCGCTCCTCTCCGGGAACAGGACGTGCTTCTCGGCGAAGCGCCTCCTGTCCCAGGTGCCGTCGTCGTATTTCTTTCGCAGTTCCGCGAAGGGTGTTGCCGAGACGATGAAGGAATCCAGCGTCACGTTCTTGAGCTTGCTCCTTCCGCCCATGGCCTTCGCCAACTCCGGAAGCGATTCGTGCAAACGGGCTTTCTCGTCGTGCTTGTACGCCTCCGCGTGCAGCATGCCGTGCGGCTCGACGAAGACGATCCGCTGCTGTTCGCCTTCCTTGATCCACAGTATGAAGTCGGGGTAAAAGCCACGCTTCTCGAAGAAGCCGATGCCCTTGCCGCGGCTCAGATTCCGCAGCAGGAACACTTCCTTGTCAGCGAGATCCCCGTCCTTCTCGGCCCGGCAGTAGGCCCGCACGTCTTCGACGAACTGCCGTTCGCTATCGTTCAGGCCGGGCGGCTCGCTCCTGACCCTGTCGCCGCGCTCGACGAGCAGCGGCTGGTACAGGTGCCTGTCGAAGTGAATCTTCGGAAGCTCGGTCTTGATGTCACGATAGATACGCTCGCCTTCCTCGATGAGCTTCTGCACGGCCGCGATGAGCTCTTCCTGACTGCGAGCAATCTTGACCGTGTAATCCTGGAAGTTGGCGTCCTCGTCGTCCAGCGTCCGGTACACCATGTGCTGCGAGTCCCAACGCTCCTGATGGACGCGGTAGAACTTGTCCACGTACTTTCGCAGGACCGACAGCACGGCCTCCTGAAGCAGCGAGGTGTCGGCGAACGTCTGCGGCTTGACCACCGACTCGTCGGCCACCAGGCTGTACAGCCGCGCAGGCTCGGCCTTGGCGAGTATCTTCCTGGGCGTGTCCGGCCGGATGGCGAGGTTCACCAGCCCCTTGCGCTCCTTGTACTCCAGCAGGTCCAGGTAGACCTGTTCCCAATCCACTAGGTCCAGGCTCTCGGCCGGGATGGGACGCTCTCGCCCGGCCCGCACCGCGACGGCCGTGACACCTTCCGCGCCGCTCTCCAGGGCCTGTACCTTCAGCGACATGTCCACCCGCACGCGGATGCCCTCGTCCGGCTCCAGCAGGATGTCCGCCTCTTCGGCGAAGTTGCGGTCCTCGGGTACGCGGGGCACGACCAGGCCCCGGCCGAGAAAGTCCTCGTTCGGCTTGATCGGCAGCGGAAGCTCCACGTCCCCTTCGGTCTCGACGCCTTCCTTCTCCAAATACTCCCGGAACTGGGCCATGTAGTTGGCCCGCACCGCGAAGATGTTCAGCGTCTCCAGCAGCCGGATGTGCTCCGGATGGCTTCCGTCAAGGGCCGAGCTTCGCTTCAGCGTGAAGTCCTTGCCGCGCAGCCGCACGCCCCGGCCGAAGAGCTGGATGATCTCCGATCCTTCCTTTCGGCCGATGTTCAGCAGGCCCATGTTCGAGACCCGCCAGGAATTCCAGCCCTCCATGAACTTCTTCGCGCCGATCAGCACGTTGACGTGCGTGTCCGGCTCGTTGATGCCCTCGAACAGCGAATCCGTGATGGCGTCCTCTTCCAGGACGATCCCGGAATCGTCTTCCTCGGCGAGCTTCTTGAACTTGCTCGTGTCGCCGATGTAGATCAGGCCGAAGTAGTCTTCCGCGCCGCTGGCCTTCAGGCCCAGCTCGCCCGGATGGCCCCGCATGTCGCACAGGTGCAGGCCGCCGCCGGATGGGGCGTGCAGCACGTCCGCCAGCACCGCCCGGTAGATGCTCTCGGCGTCCGTGCCCGAGCCGCGCAGGTACTCGAACTTGCCCGCGAACACGTCCTCGCCGTCGGGCGTGACGAGCCCCGTCTTGCCCTCGACGATTCTGCCAATGGTGCGAACAGCCCATCCTCGCTTATTCTCCAGCAGGTGGTGCAGGAAGCGGGCCACGGTCAGCACGTCCGAACGCTTCTGCTTGTTCTCGGTATACACGGCGTTGACGCTGCTGCCGACGAACACCCACAACGGCTTTTCCAGGTTGTACGGCCGCAGGGCCTCGTCTTCCTGGCCGAACACACGCTGCTGCTCGTAGAACGAAAGCAGGTTCCCCAGCAGCAACGTCCCGGTCTTGTCCTCCGTGGTTTCCTCTTTCAGATTCAGGATGCGGAAGTCCTTGCCGTACCCGTCGCCGTGGAAGTAGCGGTAGGAGTAGTCGAAGACGATGGCCTTGCCGTACTCGGCCGTCAACTCGTCCCTGCGAGCCGCCGTGAGCGCCTGGCCGAACGTCGCGCTGTACTCGAACGTGAAGCCCGTCTCGCCCAGGGCGTCGCGGAAGCTCCGCCACGCCTCGCCGCCCGAGCCCTTGTGGCCCTCGTCCACGAAGATCAGGTTGTTCCCCTCGAACGCCTCGACCGGGACGCTCTGCCCGCCGCCGCGTTTCTCCTCGACCAGCTTGGTGATCTCGATAACGCGGACCACGTCCTTCTGTCCCGCTCCCAGCCCGCTTTCGTTCAGGTCGAACCGGCGGCAGGGGACGTTCGAGGCCGTCATCTCGGCCATGTGCTGCTCGGTGAGCCCCTCGTTGGGCGTAATCAGCAGGACGTTGTCCAGCGGGCGGTCGTTGTAGTGCAGGAACTGGCGGTAGTTGACGTGCATGATCAGTGTCTTGCCGCTGCCCGTGGCCATCCAGAAGGCCAGCTTCGCCAGGTCGCGCTCGGAGAACTTCGGGTCCTTCGGCTCGCCAGCAGGCTTGTCGGCGTTGCGCTTCTCCACGAAGCCGTTCAGCGTCCGCAGCATCTCGCCCCGGCGGTTGAAGTAGTAGTCGAGGAAGATTTCAGTGTAGAGCACCGCCAGGTACTGGAAGTACCGCAACGTGATCGGTTCCGGCCGGCGTGCGTTCATCGCCTTCAGGTGCTCGCGGAGATGATCGTCGTAGCGGGCGAGGTCGGCCAGCGGCACCTTCACCTTCTCGCCGCGGGCCTCGAAGTGATGGTAAAGGTAGCTCCGCCCTGAAGAATCGAACCCCTCGCCGGTCCCCTTCGTGTCCGCGAGCAGCTCGCGGTTGCTCTCGTAGCCGAACAGGTCGTTCAGCCACGCCAGCAGGACCAGGCGCCGTTCCAGCTTCACGTATTGCGTGGTGCTGTTTGTCGCCCTGGCCATCCGCTACGCCTCCACCGCCGGGAACATCCGGTTCTTAAAGACCGGTTCCAGCGCCCTGGCCTTCGGGATGAACGAATCGCCGTTGACGAACACCTCGTCCGCGCCTTCGGTGAGTTTCTGCTCGGCCACGAACTTCTTGTCCCGCTCCAGGTCCTTCTTGCCCCAGCCTTCGGTCTCGCGCCAGATGACAACGACGTCCCTGTGGTCGATCTGCCCCCGGTACACCAGGTAGCGCCTGCCGTCGTCGTCGTACACCTTCCGCGTCCGGACGTTAAGACCGAGCAGGTAGTTGAACGTCTCGGGAACGTCGACCGTCTTCTTTCGCGTCTCCTGCCCCTCGGCGACATGCAGCGTGTAGCTGAACGGCTGAGTGAGTTTCTCGACGTTCAGCAGCGTCTCGCTTTCCTTCGTCTCCCACTGAAGCACGTACTTCAGCAGGTAATCGTCGAACTCCAGCGTCTTCTGCCCCTTCGGCAAGCTGAAGGCGATGTTGTTCAGCGCGCCCTCGTAGCTCTCCAGCCGCACGTACTTGACGATGCGCGGGCTGCGCTCGGCCTCTTCGGCCGTGGCCTGTCGCTGCGGTTTGCCGTCCTTCCACTCCGGCGAAAACGTCACTTTCTTGATGCGGGGAAGCAGTACCGTGTCGAAATACTCACCCATCTCGACCAAGAGAAACCTTCGACTGCCGGAATCTTGGCGGTTGAGCTTCATCACTGCATGTGCGGTCGTGCCTGAACCGGCGAAATAGTCGAGGCAAACATCGGCCCCAGTGGGTGAGGTTGTTGATCTTATCGTATCCTCCATTGTGTAGAGCGATTTGGGGTAAGAGAAATCGGTGTCTCTTTCGCCAAATATATTCTGAAGCATCTTCGTGCCATACTCACTGGCATCGTATTTCGCCTCGGTCCACATTGTCCGAAGCGTCCCCGTGTCCTTCGCGTAACGTATGTCTACTCGGCCATTGGCACTGTTCACCACTAGCTTCTCGCGAATGCTCTCAACCGTCTGGCGGGCAAACCGCCACTTCTTCTCTCTGCCCTTTGTGTCGATAGGCCATACCGCAATTGCTCCGTCTTTGCGTTTCTCATTAGGGCCTGACGGATGGAACCTTTCCGCGGGAATCTCACCGATTCCGACGATTCGGTCGCCCTTAACGAAGAAGGGATAGAAGCAGTTTCTGGCATCAGTTCGATCCGACTCGAGTCCGCTGTCCCGCAACGACCTAACGTCAGCCTCTTCCAACACTCTCTCTCCGATGTACTTCTCACTGTCGGATGGGTAGAGAAAGTATGCGAAGTCGTGACAGTAAGAGAAATTGCGACCTTGAATTCCACGGGGGTTGTGCCTAACGCACACACATGTCTTTTTGAACGAAGCGAGCCAGCTCTGACTCAGGATAAGCCCTAGTCTTTCCTGTTCGTTCTCATCAACCGCAATCACATAGACGCCGTCCGCTAGTAATGGGCGGGATAACTCAATACGGTTTGACAGCAGACTCGCCCAAGAAGAGTGTTTGTAGTCGTTCTTGTAAAGGATTTCCGTGGATGGGGAGTTATACGGCGGGTCAATGTAGATGCACTTCACCTTCTCCCGGTACTTCTCAAGCAGCAGGTTCAACGCCTGAAAATTCTCACTGTTGACCAGCAGGCCGTCCGTCATCCCGTCCAGGTCGTCGAAGCTGGCCAGCAGGTGGTCCACGAAGTCCCGGTCGAAATGCTTCGTATCGAGAACCAGTGTGGGGTGGGCCTCGAGGAAGCTCACGCGCTTGTCCTTCTTGCCCTTGGCATTTGAGTTGAACAGGTTGTCCTCTTCCTCGTCGACGTGGAAGAGGTCCTTCCACTCGGCCCACTGGGCCTCGCAGGCCGCGATCTCCGGGTAGAACTCCTCCGGGACGTTCTGCATCGTGATGCAGTAGTTGGTCTCCGTGACGAACTTCCGCTTCTCCCAGAGCATCTTCTGGAAGTTTTCGATCTGGGCGAGGAACTCGACGATGCGCCCGCCGATGGCCTTGATGACACGCACGACCTGGAACCAGCCCTCGGTGCGCCCCTCGCCGGCGGACTCCATCTCGTCGAGGTTCAGGACCTCGTTCTTCAGGTAGAAGTCCAGCTCCCGGGACAGGAAGCCCTTCAGGTCCTTGTGGATGAAGAAGTCGGACGTGTTCCGCCGCGTGTACTGGCGCAGGTGGTGTTCGAGGAAAGTTACTGATTCACCGTCGGCGTTCTCGTGCCGCTCGGCCGTCACCGCGGCCAGGGCCTTGTCGGCCTTTTTCAGCCGTTTCGGTATTTCCTCGACGGCCTCGGCGACGATCTTGTCCTGCTGGTTCTTCTTGCCGTAGGTGACCTGTTCCTGCTCGGTCAGCGGGCGGTACTCGAAGGGGACGACGATCTCCCCGGCCTTGGCGTCCCAGGCCACGTCGCCGTAGCGGGGCAGGAAGAAGCGCTTGTCGCCCTTGACGTTATCCTGCTCGACGCTGGCCGAGGTGAGCTCGAAGTGCACGGTTACGCCGCGCGAGGTGAACGTGTAGTCGTGAAAGTGCTCGGCGGTCTTGACGTAGTACTGGTCGTTGTTCGCCCAGTAGAGGTAGACTTCCTCGCCGTTGTAGGGGATGGCGTACTTTTGCTTCTTGGAGTAGCGGCGCTTGGAGACGAAGTCGCCGTCCTGGTAGTAGCGGCCGAAGAACGTGAACAGGTGGTTGAAGATCAGGGCCTCCAGGGCCTCGCGGCCGCGACCACCGGCGGCCTTTTCCTTCAGGGCTTGGTACTTCCGGCCGATGTCCGTGTCTCCGAATTTCTGGAGGGTACCGTCGGCGTCAATCGCGTCCTTGTCCAGCTCGCGAATCTGGTCGGCGGTTTCCTTCAACTCCTGAGCGGCCTGCGACTGGTCGGCCAGCGCTCCCCGCGAGAGCTCTTCGGAGATGGCTTCGGGCAGGTCGTGCGTGATGAACTGCTCGATCACGTCCCGCTTGTAATTCATGATGCGGTAGATGCCGAAGTCCAGGTCGGCGCAATCGAACTGGAACATGGCCCGAAGCAGTCGCTGCAGCTTTTCCAGGTTGGTCTCCGAACTCATAAGAATCTCCCGCCACTTTCCGTCGAGCAGGTCATATATACTTTTCCCGGGCCAGGGTTAAAAAGGCTTCGCCAGCCGCAAGATCAACCGTTGCAGGTCGGCGTGTACTTCTTGATCTGTTCTCTCTCGATGCGGTCACGTTCCGCCGCGGAGCTGACTTCCAGCCACCTAAAGTAGCAAGAATGCTCGCGAACGTGGCGTCGGATGCACGCGTCGGGCTCGTTCGGATCCAAGTGTTCGAGTAAGCGTCTTTCCAGGTTCTCGCTCTGCCCGACGTAGAAGACGAAAAACTCCTCGCCCTTCTTGTAGATAAGCCGATAGACCCCGCCCCCTGTGGGGGCGTACTTGCGAACGTTCTCTTCGTTGTACGGATGCCTGCTTGACCACTCTGCCATCTTCAGTCTCCTTCCCGTTGGCTGTCCCTGGCCTTGCCTTGAAGCCCACCGTTACGGACCCACTCGTCGATCTCGTCACGGTGGAACCGCCACAACCGCCCGACCTTGCTGGCCGGGATCTTTCCGTCCTTCGCCCAGTCGTAGACGGTCGAGGGCCGGACCCGCAGGAACTCGGCGACCTCTTCCACCGTCATGAGGCTCGGTGACTCGCTCACTGGCACACCTCGTACTTGCCCGTTCGGGCCTGTTTCGCTTTCTTCCGGTCTTTCCCGGTCCAGACGGGCAGAGTACGCCCGTCGGGATGTGCTGTCAAGGAGCTGTTCGGGCGGTACCTACGCAGATCCTCGCGGCTAGTCATCGAGGCGGGCGCGACATAGCGTCTCGAAGGGACAGTCGGGGCAGGTTTCCGTGCTAGGGGCCGCGCTGATGCGTTCGGGACGTGCCCACTGGCGCACGCGGGCCATCTCGGCCGCCGAGTCCACGATCATCTGGTCCAGGCGGGCCCGTTCCTCTTTCGTCGTCGTGTGGGCCACGACGCCGCTCGTGAGAAGCAGGACCTCCGCGAGCTCGGCGTCTTCGCACGGTGATCTCCGGTAACCGGAAGGCCAGTGGGGTTCCGGCTCGCACCGCCACAGGGCGAGCAGGTAGTTGGCCAGCCGCGTCCAGTACCTGCCCACCGGCTTGGCCTCGACCTTCCAGTCCAGCACCACGGCGGGACCGTGCGGGAAGAAGCAGATCGCGTCGGGAACGGCCTCGACGGTCACACCGTCCAGCCGGTACGACAGCCGCTTCCGGGACACCACGAATGCCGCGTGTTCCAGCCGCTCCCAGGTGAAGATGTTGCGGAAGAAGCCGCCGAAGGCCTTTTCCGCGTCGGACCACGCCTCTTCGAAGTCGGCGTCGGTGAGGTCGTAGCCTTTCTCAACTTCGAGGAACCCGCCGAAGCCCCCGTCAGCGGAGCTTCCCAGGCGCAGCCCCTGCGAGCGTTGCTCGTCGAACAGGCCGCGCGCATACTCCCTGGTGGCTGCCGCGTCCACCTGCTGCTTGCGGTTGACCGCGGGGACGACGGTGTCGGCTATCGCCCGGCCGACGATCCCGTCTCGCCACGCCTTCAAGCTGACCAGCCGCGACAGCCGGAACACCTCTCGCCGGGCCGGATCCTCCGCGCACGGCGAGGCGTACGCGTACCGGCAGAACCACCGGCGGCGGCAGCGCTGGAACGTCTGGTGTTGTGGAAATGTCCAAGGCATCTCGGGACCCTCTCACGCTTGCCGGAATCGCGGCACCGTCGCACGCAAAAACGCCCCCGAAACTGGTCACGGATAGGTCACAGCTTTGTGCGCGTCAGTCGGTATGGGGGAACGTAAAACCCGCTGTTTCAGGGCCTTTTGAGGCGTCTTGCGGCACGGAGTCAGGATTTTGAATCCCGCGCGTCTGCCGATTCCGCCACTCCGGCAACCGGTTGTCAAAAAAGGCTTTACGTCGTTTTCGCCGGTCTTCCAAAAACCCACTTGGGCAGGTATTGGGCTGGGCGCGGCCCCGATTCAGGCCGTTTTCGCCCCCGCCAGTCGGTCCATCGCCGCCCGGTACACCGGCGAGATATCCCCGCTGTCGTGCCGCTCAAGGACCGACACGCAGGACCACCCGCCCAGGTCCTTCACGACGTGCCGGTCGATACCCGCCCGCTGGCATAGCGTGCTGAAGGACCGCCGCCGCGAGAGCGCGACTCCCGCCGCTTGTGCACGGCCGCATTATATCACGCCGGGCACTTCACGTCGAGCGCGGAGCGGCTCGGGAAAGTGGCAGCCCCTTGTCCTCGGGGGGCAGCCTGCACGTCGGCATTCTGCCGGGTTGACCGTACCCTCATAGCCTCGACTTCAACACAGCGCCGCACGGCAAGGGCTCTCGAAATGGCTTTGACCGCCCGGCCGCATCGGCCAGAATGCAGGGAAGGTGCAAATCAGCCGGAGGCGGCCATGTACTACGATCAGGCCATGGGCCGGTGCTGGCTGGAGGCGTCGCAGCAGTATCCCGTGGCCACTCCTGCCCGGCCGGCGGCAGGTCGGCAACCCCTATGCTTCCGCTGCCCGGTAACGACGGGTCCGGCGGTTTTCGCGCCTCGGTGCCTTTGCGGCTACTTCCCCTGTCCCACCCGCTTCAGCCACTTTTTCGTGAGCGGGAGTTTCTCAAGTTCGCCTTCGACCTCCCAGACCGTGCGGCCATCCCACTGGTCGATGGTGGTCTTCCAATTCTGCGGCGCATACGTCTCTTCCATGCGCTTGACCTCTCTGAGGTCGTCGCGGATCCGGCCACCTACCAGCCGTCGGGCGTGTCCGCGAACCGATGACGCCATCCTCGTATTGTAGAACCCGTGGAAGTTCTGCCGGATGAACGAACACAGCACCGTGTATTCGAGCGGGTACGTCTCACGAACCACCTTGGTGGCGGCCTTCAGCCGGTCGATGTTTTCGGTGGTCTTCTCGTTCAGCCCCGCCTCGATGATCTTCTCGTCGACGTAGGCCTGTTCGTCTTCGTGGAGTTTCTTCTCCAGGGCCCTTTTCTGCCCATCCAGCGACTGCCTTTCGGCGTGCAATTCCTCAAGTGCCGAGTCGGTTTTGTCGCCGGCTTTGGCGTGGGCGCTGCCCTCTCGGGCCATCTCCCGCTCCAGATCCTGCTTCGTGCGGCGCAACTGATCGCGGACCTGCTCCAGCCTGCTTCGATTCCGATCCCCGCCCCTTCCGAACAACAGCGGATAGTCAGTATGCTTCAGGGCATAGTCGGACAGGCGGAACATCTGATCCCGCTCGAGTTCCTCGATCCGATCCCCGATCCGTGCATACGTGCGATACTGGGGATCGCGGGCGATGAGTTCTTTTTCGATCGCCGCCTCGCGCCAGTCCGTTTTGGCGACCACCCTGCAGGCGCGCCTGACGCGCCAGTATTCCTGGGCATACTTGAGGTGCTCCGCGGCGAGTTTTATTTTCTTGAGCGTCTCGTCGCCGGCCCTGGCTTCCTTGAGTTTCTCATGCGCAGGCCCGCGTAACGGACCGATTTCTTTCTTCAGCCGGTCGATCTCTTCCGCCGCCGCCTTGCTTTGGGGCATCGCAGCCACGGCATCGCGCACCCTCCTCTCCACCGCCTCCAATTCTGCAACCTTCGCCTCGAGATCCCTGATTTCGTTCTGAATCTTCCGGGCCTTTCCGCTCATACGCTTCCGGGCCTTTTCTTCTCCGTCGTGCGTCTCCTTCTGCTTCGGCTTATGATTGCTGCGCTCCTTCTCAATCGCCCTTATCCTGGCGTCCACTTCCTTACGTCTGGCCTCGATGCGTTCCTTCTCCGCGACGAGTGCCGCCACGTCTTCCTGCGCATAATAGCGTTTTCTGAGCCTCTCCCGGGTGTCCTTCTCCCACTGTTCGAGTTCTTTGGCCTTCTCGACCGCCTGGACATACTCGGGCACGCTCAGCTTCAAGCGGGTGAGATGGATGAGGCCCCGGGCAGCCCGGCCTTCCCAGACCTTCATGGCCTCCTCTTCGTATTCCTCCTGGAGGGTATTTTGGGCGTAGGGGCTCAACTTCATATCACGATAGGTTTCCAGGGTAAAGTTCTCGGCGGGGCGCCGCGGCGCGTCGCGGATCGGCGCCGGCACGTCCGCAAATGCCTCCCCATGAACCTTGTGGTACACGACCACCTTGTCAAAGACGCCCTTGAACTTATTTCTCCCGTCCAACCCGGCTGCCAGGAAACTGCGCTGCGGGTTGCCGGGCTTGAAGACATCGGCCGGCCGGAAGCCGCTTTTCTTCTCTGCGACCCGTTTGTCATCCATCCAGATCGCGATCTTCTCGCCGTCGATCTCCAACCGGACCCGCGTCCAGGCGTTCTTCTTCAGTGCCTCCTTCGCCGTCAATTCGGCGACGCGCTTCCCGTCCACGGTCGCTGTGAATACAGGCTTGTTGTCGGGTCCGGCGGTGACGAGCATGAAGTGGTTTTCTGCGCCGTTGCCGCAGTCGAGCAGGACCTGTTCGCCCCGGCTCTTCCACTTGACGGTCATGTCCAGGGTGATCTCGCCCACATCGGTAATGTGGCGGTTGAGTTCCGCGTACTGGGTCTTGCCGTCGAATCTGAACCCGGAATGCTCACCGTCGGTCACGTACACCGGCCGGCCATACAGATAGCCGTTGTAGACCGGACTGAACCGCATTCCACAACGGTCCCTACTTCTGTAATAATCTTCGAGCATGCATGCTTCGGGCTGGTCCATGGCGTAGTTGGCCCACAGTCCATGGCCATCCGGCTGCCCTTTCCTGGCTGTCAGGTCCGGCGTCTCTTCCCCTTTCTCGACCGATAAGGGCATCCAGGCGCGCTGATAGCCACCCAGTTTCGTATGGCCGCCTATGAAGGCCTGTCCCCCCACACGGGCATGACCGGACATGACCGCATTGTCACTGATGACGGCATAGTCTTCGATGATGGCATGGTCCAACACCCTGGCATTGCCCAGCACGCGTACGTTGGGTCCGAGGTAGGCGGTCGGCGCGGCCTCGGCCGTGGCGGAGACCCAGCCGCCGCCATTGGGGTGCTTGGCGCCTCGGGGGTCGGATAGCGCATCCCGGGTGAAGCGGGTGTTGGCGTAATAGGACATCCGTTCGAAGAAACTCGCCGTCGGCAACGTTTTGTCCGCTTTTTTGAGAAACGCCTTCGCCCTTTCCAGGAAATGACGTGCCTTGGCGGTGCTGGGCACAACCGGAAGAAACCCGCCAATCCATAGATGGCCATATATGCCATAGACATCGTCCAGGTCCAGGCGAGTACGTTGCGGGGCTCCGGGAACCGCGCCTTCGAGCGTCACCTGCCACGGATACCGTACAGCATAATGCCCGCTGTAAGCCTTTGAGAGCGACGAAGCCCAGCCGGGGCCGAGGCCTTGAGTCAGCAGAGCCGAGGGGGTCGCCGCCACGGTAAGCCAGTAACGGCGGTCGCCGGGCCGGCGCTCCATGCGCATTACGCCCTTATTCCAGAGGTCGGTGTAGCGGCATTGGCCGTCGCTGTCCACGGCCACGATGCAGGCGCGCCAATCGCTGTAGGTGGCCGGATCGTGGTAGCCCTGGAAATCGACCGTGACGGCGTCGCTGCCCTCTTCGGGCACGAGGCGGATGATATTGACGCCGAAGGGCTCGGGCGCTTCGTCCCAGGGGATGCGGTAGACGCCCCTGTCGCGGTCAACCGGTTCCAGGTAATTTCGTCGCGCCGAGAACCAATGTCCGCGGGCATAATGTTGGAAAGGCCAGTCGAACTCCGCCATCCGGGCCCCGTAGTCGCCCACGGTATCGCCGAGGCCTCGGATACCGTCTTTGAAGAGTCCGCGCTGCTGCCCCACGCGGGCAAGGGTCTGGAAGAAACTCTTCTCGTCGTCTCCCTTCGGTATGGCTGCCACGACCAGGCTGCCCCAGTTGGGGTCAGAGCCGAGAGCGCGGAAGAAGAGGGTCGTGTCGTACGAGGCGTGCAGGGCGCTGCGCCAGGGTCGCGATATGGAGTTATTGAAGCCCGAGGCCCGGGTGTTGCCGTCCACCACAGACATCATGTGCTGGGCAATGATCTCTCCGCTGAAATGGCTGTTCCACTGGTTGGCAAAGCCGTGGCCGTATTCGTGGGCAAAGCCCCCGCCGGGCGTCTCGCCCGGAATCAGTCCCTGCCCGCCGTAGCCGCCGCCGGGACCGGACCCCACCTTCTCGTAACCGTTCAGGATCGTCCCGCCGACGCGTCCCTCGTACTTGTACTTCTCTTGCCTGTCCCAGTAGGGCATCAGGTGTCCGCAATACTCGTAGACGGCGTACATGTTTTCGTAACTGCTGAACACCAGGGCGCGACGGCGTGCAGCGGCCTCGGGATCCTCGAGACCAAGCCACCAGGATGTCCCCTGGCTGCCCGAGGGCACAACAAAATGGTCCGACTGCTTCAGCCACGAACCGGGTTCCCCGGCAGGAGTGCCTCCGGGGAACTTTTTGCGGGTCCCGGGTTTGACCGTATAGACCGTCTTGTCGAGCGTGGCCTTGATGCGCGCCATCTCCTTCCGGTAGAGCCGGTAGATATATTCGCGGTCTTTTCGGCAGAAACTGCCTCGGGCGAAGATTTGCCGGCGGCCGTCGGGCATCCGCAGCACCACGCCGGGCTCCCGCAGGTCTTCTTCCTTCGTCGGGTCGCCCAGGTCGTTGCCCATGCCGTCGAAACCGATGAGATGCGCCTTGAAGCGGCGTGGCTGCCCCGGCGGGCGGACCTCCGTGGTAGGCACATCCACCCCTTCCAGGGATGCCCTTCTCTCGACCACCTTGCCGACCCGGCCGTCCAACGTCGAGATAGCCTCGCCGCTCGGGACCTCCTGATCCATGGTCGCCGTCTTCCACACGATCATCAGATTGTCGTGGGCGTGGCCCTCCCGTTGCATGGCCTCGTAGTAGTATTTGCGTCCCTTCTTCAACGGGATGGGCTTGGAGATCTGGCCCGCCCTCCAATGAAACTGGTATCTATGTGAATAGGCGAAGGAATAGCAGACCAGTTTCACGTTCTTGCGGGAATCGTCCGTGCTGAGGAAGAAAGAGCCGTTGTCGTCGGCGGCGATTTTGAACGTATACAAACCATCCGCCGGCGGATGCAGATAGCCCTCGAGGTGGCGCACGTAATGCTCGCCAACCTGGGCCGGCATGTCCAGTTTGTCGTGCTCGAAGACCTCCCAGTCGAGTTCGGGCTTGGGCGCCCTGTCGGAGTCGAACATGTCGGGCTTCAACGTCCACTCGCGCAGGGGCATGCCTTCGGTCCCCTCGACGACGTCCACACCCTTGCGCGGCCACCATTCGACCACGCGGCGGGCATATTCCTGCGGCTTTCCCCCGCCTTCCTTGACCTTGTAGAGTGCCACCCCCTCCCTCAACTTCCCGCCTTCGGGGTAGCGCATGGTTTGGAAGAAGTCATATGGCTCGGCTATGGCATTGCCTGCCAGCAGAACCACCAGGAGTGCAACAGTTGCCGATCGTGTTTTCATGTTCGTTCCTTTGTATGTGCTGTCTGTGAATACCGGTTGGAACGCCTTGTCATGGGTGACCGGTGCCTGATGGCTGGGCACCGGTTGCCGGCACTTCCGGCGCCAGCACTACCCGGAAACCCGTGGTGATCAGATAGTTTACGCTCGGCTTGAAACTGTAGCGTGCCGCCGAACGCAGCCACGGATGCACGTTGACCATGAGCCACTCTTCCTCTTCTCCAAACCAGGGTATGCAACTGCCGCCGCGCACCACCTTTTTCTCGCCTTCGGCCGGTCCAACCGGATCGGTCTGCGCGCCTTTCTCATACGGGCCATACCAGTCCAGGCACCATTCCCAGACGTTGCCGTGCATGTCGTAGAGCCCCCAGGCATTGGGCTTGCGGTTGCTGTCGGTGTCCCCCACCCCGAACGTGTAGTCGCCGCCACTGCCGGGATAGGTGTGTCTTCTCAGCACCGCGGGGTTGGTGTAGTCCTCAAAACTGTAGGGTCCCTCGGTGCTGGCACGGCAGGCGTATTCCCACTCGGCTTCGGTCGGCAGTCGATACACGTACCCCTCGGGCAACCGCCCCGCTTTTTTCTCAATCTCCGTCAGCCGTTTGCAAAACTTCACGGCCCGGTGCCAGTTAAGCATATCCATAGGATAGGTATAACCTACGGGACTTGGGGGGCCTCTATTCACCTTCGGGTATCGGTACGTGTACGCTGTCCCCTCATGGATGGGCCCACGAAATGTCTTCCACGCGTCATAGTCGTAGTCCTCCGGCATCATCAGTTTGTAGAACTCGCCTTGGCGGCACTCGTACGCCGCCATGTAGAACGGCTTCGAGATCGTCACCTCATGCTGCACCTCGTCGTCCCGCCGGCACATCTCATCCTTCGGACTGCCCATGGTAAAGGATCCGGCGGGAATCCGTTTCATTTGCATCCCAACGCTCGGTACGGTCCAGTCCTCCGCCTCGAGCCTCTTCACCGCCGCCGCGTCATCCGCGGCAGACGCCGTGCTCACTACCAGCATTGCCAGCGCCGCCGCTAGGCCTGTTGGTGCTCTCATCATAGTCCTCCGTTTGTTGTCCCTGGTCAGGGTTAGGGATCTCGGGCCGACAAACGACCGTCCACTCGCCATGCGCCGCGTGGGGCTCCTTCACGCTCCCATGCTAAATGGAAGATTGCCGAATCTTCAATAGCCAACCAGGACTTGCCTCCTGTCTTGCCGCTCACAACAGGTCTCCTGTTGATGGAACCAAGTAAAAGGAATGTCCGGGGTGGGCATGCTGAGGGGCGGCGGCGTTTACCTGCCGAAGGCGGGCCGCGACGAGCAATCTCACCTTGTTGCCTTTTCCGCGGCGGGATGGCCGTTCGACGCGGTTGCGGCTCGCTCAGGGCAGGCTTCGGCCCCGCAAGCGGGGTTCACAACCACGGCCTCTTATTCAAAGGAAAGACTCTCCTTCTACCGTGCCCCTTATACGCCAGAGACGGATTGAGGTCAAGTTGTAAGGCTGCAGTGATTTTCCCCATGGCGTGTCAAGGTGGAGGTTCGGTTGACGGGCAATATGCGGTCGTCCTCAGAGCGGTGCTGTGCGGCATGCGACGGCTGCAGAAAATGCCCGACCGGCCGCCGCCGGGCACGGCCCGCGACCGGTGGCGGGCCATGCCCCGATTGTCCAGTTTGCGGTTGATCGCCCGAAACCCTTCGGGCCCCGGGGCCTGTCTGTATCTCGGCCTGCCGCTGAATCTCCTGGCCGGTCCCGGCGGGAGCGGTTAGGATCGCGGGTCAGGAGATGCCCCATGGATGACCCGCAAGTGCAAGAGGCCCTGGCCCGCGTCCCCGAGGCCTGCCGGGACCGGTTCCTGGAGATCGTCGAGCGCCTGGACGCCTTCGCCGACGCGTACCTGGACGAGCAGTGGAAGACGCTGTTCATCCGGATGGCGGCGGCCCTGTGCCGGAAGGGCTCGCCGGCGCTGAAGGGCTGGGCCAAGAGTTGGGCGGCCGGCATCATCTACACCGTGGGGCGAATCAACTTTCTGGACGACCCGAGTTTCAAGCCGCACATGACCTCCGACCAGGTCGCCGAGGGGGCGGGCGTCTCCAAATCGAACATGCAGGCCAAGTCGGGCACGATCCGGCGTGAACTCGTCCTCCTGCCGATGGCTCCCCATTACACGTTGCCGGACCGTTTGGAGGCGAACCCGCTGGCGTGGCTGATCGAGGTGGACGGATACCTGGTGGACGTCCGGACGGCGCCGCGCGAGATCCAGGAGGCGGCCGTGGCGGAAGGCGTCATCCCGTTCATCCCCGGCCGGTCCGAGCGGGAGGACGGGAAAGAGGAGCCGCTGCAGAAAGGGGCAACCGTTCTCCGGCCCGATTTCGGCGCGGCGCGGGACCGGGACGGGCAGGCCGATGCCGGTCGCTCCCGGCATGAAGGGTCTCTCGCACGTCCCCCGGAATCTTCGCCTGAGCCGGAGCCGCTGCAAGAAACCGGCCCGGCAGAGCGCCCGGGCGGCGAGCCCCCCGACTACACCCCGCTGGTCCGGCGCTACAAGCGTCTCCGAAAGGTGGGACGTGAACTGAACAACCGGATCTTCGAAACGCTGTCGCGGGAAGCCATCGAGCAGACGGCCCGGCGGCTCGGGATGTGGCGGGACGGCACCCTCGTGTTAGAGACGCAGGACGAGATGAGCGTCCTGATGGACCATGCCATCCACGGGTATTTCGAGGACGGCCGGAATGCCGTGGACCGTTACGTCGAGGCCCATCCGCCGCAGCCGGCCTCGGACGAGGCGGCGGTGCTGTGGGCGGCCAGGCAGGCGTTCTTCGCCATCCCGAAGGTTGAAGAGGTCGTGCCGGGCGTCGGGGTGTGGGCCCGGGACCTGCTCCGGGACGAGCGGTTCCTGCTCGTCGACATGGGTTTAAGCCAGTCGGCGGTGGAAGGCGGTGTGCTGGCCACCCGGCTGCTTCCCTTTGAGCGTTTCGTGATGACCTCCGGGGCGGCCCTGCCCGCAAGCTCCGAATGCCTCAGGGCGGTGATCGAGTACCTGGAGGGCATGGAGATTGAGACGGACGCCGAAGGCTACCTCCGTCCGACGCGGCAGCAGGAGGCGGAGACGGGACTGGAGATCACGCGCATCTTCCTGGAGGAACACGCCTCGTCCTACATCGGGTACCAGGACGTCGACGAACAGGCGTCGCCGGCATCCGGTTCCCTAGACTCCCTTGCCGCGCGGCCGGCGCGTCTGGAACCGATTGCCGGAGGTCGGGAAAAGGTCGGCCGCAACGACCCCTGCCCGTGCGGCAGCGGCAAGAAATACAAGAAGTGCTGCGGCCGGCGCGACACGCGGTAGGCCGGAGCCCATGCCCGCGAGCCGAAGGGGGTGCGAGCAGCGGCCGGTGCACGATACGAGAGCCGCTGACGGAAGCCTCGCGATGTCCAGGAACATCCTTCTCACGGGCAGGCCGGGCTGCGGCAAGTCCACGGTCGTCCGCCGGGCCGTGGATCGGCTGGAGACGGTGGCAGGCGGGTTCTGGACCGAGGAGATCCGTGAAGGTCATCGGCGCGTGGGCTTTCGCGTCGAGGATATTCGTACCGGCCGCCGGGGCGTGCTGGCCCACGCCGACTACACCACCGGCCCTCGGGTGAGCAAGTACCGTGTGGACGTGGCCGCCTTCGAGCGGGTGGGGGTGGCGGCGGTGCAGGCGGCGCTCGGCCGGGAGGGCTGGATCGTCATCGACGAGGTCGGCAAGATGGAACTTTTCTCCAATGGCTTTCCGAAGGTGGTGACCGCGGCCCTCGACGCCCGGCAGCCGCTCCTTGCGACGGTGGCAAGGCACCGCCATCCGTTCATCAACGCGATCCGCCAGCGCCGAGACGTGCAGATGATCGAGGTCACGCCCGAGAACCGGGAGGGACTGCCCGAGCACCTGGTGCCGTGACCGGAGGGCGTGAGGCTGGAGATTCCATGCCGGGGTTCGCGGAGGCGTTGTGAGCGGATTCTATCATGCGATGCGGGGCGAGGTAAGCGGAAGGTTTCCGGCGCGGCTTTATAATATGCTTGAAAACGCGCCCTTCCAAAGGCAGACTACTGCGGGGGAAGAGATTCCAAGCATAGGAGAACGTAATGGCCAAGACGAAATCCGTCGCTGAACTGAGGAAGGAACTGGCAGAGAAGGAGCGGCAACTCGACCGGCTCAAGACCAAGCGGGCCAAGGTGGCCGGCGAACTCCAGCGCCTGGACAAAGAGATCGCCCGCCTGAGCGGCAAGGCCGCGGCAGCCGGCAAGTCGGGCGGGAAGAAGCGGACCCCCAAGAAACGGGCCAAGAAGAAACGCCGACGGCGGCCGAAGAACAAGGCGGGTCTGGCCGACACCCTGGCCCAGGTCCTCAAGGGCAAGGAGGCGGTAAGCATCGAGGAGGCCGTCGACCTGGTCCGGAAGGCCGGCTACAAGAGCAAGTCGAAGAATCTCCGCGGCCTGATCCGGCAGAGGCTTTCGGGAGACGACCGCTTCAAGAGCGTCGGCCGAGGTGTCTACGCGCTCAAGGGGTGATGTTAACCCGCGGGGCATTATCGCCTTCGTGTAGCAGCCTGAACCGGTTGACCCTGATGCTCGCGCGACTCCAGCACGGAAAGTGAGACCCATGCAGCATCGCAGGCTCGGCACGAGCGATGTGGAGGTGACGCCCGTGGCCCTCGGGTCCTGGGCCATCGGCGGATGGATGTGGGGCGGCACGGACGATGAGGCCGCCCTGGCCGCCATCGGCACCGCCCTCGACCTCGGCATGACGACCCTCGACACGGCGCCGGCGTATGGGTTCGGCCACTCGGAGGAGATCGTCGGCCGGGCCATCGCCGGGCGGCGGGACGAGGTCCGGATCCTCACCAAGTTCGGCATCCGCTGGGACCTGGACACGGGCGCCGGCAAGGGCACCAAACTGTTCGACACCCGCGACCTCCAGGGGAACCCCATCACGCTGATGAAGTACGGCGGCCGGGAGAGCGTCATCGCCGAGTGCGAAGCCAGCCTCCGACGCCTCGGTGTCGAGACCATCGACCTGTTCCAGCACCACTGGCCCGACGAGTCCACCCCCATCGCCGAGACGATGGAAGCGTGCGCCGCGTTGCTGGAGCAGGGCAAGATCCGGGCGGTCGGCGTCTCGAACTACACCCCGGAGCAGATGCAAGAGGCCCGCCGGGTCGTGCCGCTGGCCTCCGACCAGCCGCCATACTCCATGCTGCGGCGCGACATCGAGCAGGACATCGTCCCCTACTGCCGCGACCGCGACATCGGCATCCTGCCCTACAGCCCGCTCCAGAACGGTATCCTGACCGGCAAGGTGACGATGGACCGCACGTTCCCCGAGGACGACCTCCGCGCCTCCAGCCC
>Ga0180434_10000478_pt1 | contig 58857 bp, 45 predicted proteins | sample SS_ome_7_FD_132453 | JGI IMG/M metagenome (GOLD analysis project Ga0180434, IMG submission 132453) | Hypersaline lake sediment archaeal communities from the Salton Sea, California, USA - SS_1_D_2 metaG | ecosystem: Environmental > Aquatic > Non-marine Saline and Alkaline > Hypersaline >...
ACCGGGACCTGGCCGAGAATGGCGGTCGCATTGTGCTCTGCGGTCTCCAGCCGTCGGTGCGGAAGACTTTTGAACTGACCAGACTCGATCAATTGTTTCGGATTGAGCAAGATGTTGCCGCCGGGCTCGCGCGACTTGCTGACTGAAGCTGACAGCTGAGCCATCCCGGACCCTCCCGGCAAAGGGGCCATCCCTGATACCGGTGAACCCTCCGGATCGACCGGCGTAAAACCTGAGGACTCCCACTCGCTCAAATGGATAACGTGAGGATCGATTGACCACCCAGCAGCATGGCGGCGTTGACATCGTGATTGCCGAGGATAGCCGCATCCAGGCAAAAATTCTGGATCGCCGGCTGACGGAGGCCGGGCACCGTGTCCGCTGGGGTGAGAACGGGCAGGCTGCCCTCGATCTGGTCCACGAGCAACGACCGGCAATCATCGTCTCGGACATCGAGATGCCGACGATGACCGGCTATGAGTTGTGCAAGGCGGTCAAGGGCGACCCCGACCTGCGGACGATTCCGTTCATTCTCCTGTCGACCCTCTCCGATCCCCTCGACATTATCCGGGGGCTCGATGCCGGTGCCGACAACTACGTCACCAAGCCCTACGAGCCTGACTATCTGCTGGGGCGGATCAGTTCACTGCTGGAGACACCGCTTGCGGCCGACGAAGGGGCGGAGCCGACAATCGATGTCGCGATTGCCGGCCAGACCTTCAAGGTCAAGGCCGGCCGCCAGCAGGTCCTCAACCTGCTGGTCTCGACCTTTGAGAATGCCGTTGCCAAGAACCAGGAGTTGATTCAGACCAACCAGGATCTGGCGACCGCCAAGGAGCGGCTGGAGCGGAACAACCAGGAACTGAAGGACCTCAATGACCGGATTGCGGCAGCCAACGACCAGATGACCCGTGATCTGGAGGCGGCAGCGCGGGTGCAACGGTCACTGCTGCCGGCTGAGGAGCAGCTGACATTTAAGTGTGGTGACGTTGCCTGGCGGTATGTGCCCTGTCAGGGCTTGGCCGGTGACTTCCTCAACGTCTTCAAGCTCGATGATGAGCACATTGGCCTGTTTGTTGTCGATGTCAGCGGCCACGGCGTGCCCTCGTCGCTGCTGTCAGTAACCGTCGGGCGATTCCTCACCCCCAAGGCGTCGGACAGTTCGGTGCTGGTGCGGCCCGGCAATGATGGCAGTGTGGTCATCGTGCCCCCGGTCGAGGTGGCGACGGAGCTCAACCGACAGTTTCAGGCAGAAGATTTCTCGGAGCTCTACTTTACCTTTGTCTATTGCGTGGTGAACACGACAACCGGCCAGGTGCGGTACACCGCCAGCGGCCACCCGCCGCTGCTGCGGCTGCCGGCGTCCGGTGAGGCCGGCTTCCAGACCCTTCACAGCCTGCCGATCGGCTTTTTTCCCGAAGCCGAATACGAAGAGCAGACCCTACAGCTCGAGCCTGGTGACCGGCTCTATCTCTACTCTGACGGGGTCACCGAGGCGATGGACAAGGATCTGCAGCAGTTTGGTGACAATGCCCTGGTGGAGGTGGTCACGCTCAACCGGTCACGGCCGCTCGACGCCGGCGTGGGTGAACTGCTCGAAACGATCCAGGCCTGGTGCCAGCCCAAGGGACCACTCGACGACGTCTCGATTCTGGGGTTCGAGTGGAAGGGCTGAGCCGGTTCGGTACACCGGCTCAGGGTTGGGGCCGGTAGTAGCTACAGCCCTGCCCGGTGAGGCGTTCATACTGGGCATTGATGCCGAGCATCGTCTCGGCACCCCCAAGGAAAAGGGCCCCGTCCGGCCGCAGGGCTTTCCGTATTTTCGTCAGCACCTCGGTGCGGGTTCGGTCATCGAAATAGAGCAGCACATTGCGGAGAAAGATGATGTCGCAGGGGGGCATGATCGGCCACTGGTCGGTCAGGTTGAGCTGCCGGAACTCGACCAGCCGGCGGCAGGACTGGGCGATGCTCCACTTACCCTGAAATGGCGTAAAATATTTTTTCAGCAATGGTTGGGGCAGGCCCCGGACAATCTCAATTTCACCGTAGACCCCTTCGCGGGCCCTAGTGAGGACGACATCGGAGATGTCGGTGGCAATGATCCGAATCCGCCAGGTTGCTGCCAGATCGCGGAAATGCTCATTCAGCAACAGGGCGATGCTGTATGGCTCCTGGCCGGTCGAGCAGGCAGCCGACCAGATCGTCAGTTGTTTGATGGCGGCCCGCTTTTGAGCATAGACCGGGAGCAGCTGCTTGAGCGTTTCGAACGGGGAGCGATCCCGGAAAAAACTCGTCTCATGCGTCATCATCGCATTGAGCACATCCCGCTCCAGTCCGGAGTCTCCAGCCGTCCGGATTCGGTCGATCAGCGTGTCGAGGCTCGGGAGTTTGCGCTGCTTGACCACCGGCAGCAGGCGAGCGACCACCAGATAATGCTTGCTGTCGTCGATCACGACTCCAGTCTTCTTCTTGAGCAGCCCACGAAGATAGGAGAACTGCGGTGGGCTGACCTGCATGGACGGTTTTCACGAGTGGGTGGGAGGGGCGGTGGTTGATGGAAGCTGCTCAGTGCTGCTGGCGACGCAGCCGCATGGCGATGTCGGGCCCGATCCGGTCCAGCGGCAGCACCATGTCGGCAAGGCCGGCCCGCACCACCTGGCCGGGCATGCCCCAGACGATACTCGACGGCTCGTCCTGGGCGAGCACCGTGCCGCCGGCCGCCGCGATGGCCCGGCAGCCAACCAGGCCGTCACTGCCCATCCCTGTCAGCACGACGGCGAGGGTGTCACCGGCGAAGACTCGGGCGGCTGAACGAAACAGAACGTCGGCCGACGGCCGGCAGGAATTTTCCGGCGGTCCTTGGTTAAAGTTGACCCGGGGGGCGGGCAGCCCCTTGGCAACCTCAATGTGGACACCACCCGGCGCAAGCACAGCGGTCCCCTGTTTGAGCAGCTGGCCGTCGATCGCTTCCGTCACCGGATGACTGCAGAGTTTCGTGAGTCGTTCGGCGAGATGGGCCGTGAACTCTTTGGGCATATGCTGGACGATCAGGATCGGCGGGCTGGTCGGGCTGACGAAGCGGGGCAAAATTTCAGCCAGGGCGCTGGGGCCTCCGGTGGAAACGGCGATCACGATTGCGGCGGTTTGGTGGGCCCGGCCCGTGGGCGGTCGTCGTGCTGGGGGTGCCGGCTGCTCAGCTCGAGCTGGCCGCGGTGATGGCAGAGCAGACCGCAGGGGTGGCCGGCGAATTGCCCGGATTTTCGGGATCAATTCCGACTCAATCCTGGTCACCATGGCATCGGCTCCCACGCCCGTCGGCTTGGCAACGTAGTCGTTGGCACCGTTGATCAGTGCTTCGAGGGTGGCTTTTGCCCCCCGTTCAGTCAGGCTGGAGAACATGATCACCGGCAGTCGGGGATACCGCTGCCGAAGCTGCCGAAGGGTTTCCAGGCCATCCATCACCGGCATTTCGATGTCGAGAAGCACCAAGTCGATCGATTCGCTGGCGAGGATGCTGAGGGCCTTCTCACCATCGGCGGCGGTGGCAGCAACGGTGAGGCCCGGGGCAGCGCCGAGGGTCTTTGAAAGGACGCCACGGATGGTTGCCGAGTCATCGACGATCAGGAGTCGCAGCGGGGCGGCGGTTTCAGGCGAGCCGGTGCTTTCGCGGTGGCCCGATGAGTCAACCGCTGGCGGTTTGGCGGCTGACCGGCCCCCGGTCCGGGGCAGCTGAATGCCGAGTGTCTGTAGCCGGCTGATGAGGTCGGACGGTGTAAAAGGCTTGGCCACGAAATCATTGGCCCCGAGGGTCCGGGCGGCGGCCACGCTCGCGTCGTCGCAATCCGTGGAAATCATGATCACCGTGAGATCCCGGAACTGGGGGCTGCGGCGGAGCCGGCCGAGCAGTTCAAAACCATCCATTTCCGGCATGTGCCGATTGAGCGTGATCAGGGTCGGCCGGGGCATGCGGACGAGTTTGTCGAGTGCCTCGACGCCGTTGGCAGCCTCGTGGCACTGAAACTGCAACTCACCAAGCACCTTGGTGAGGATACTCCGGACCGGTTTTGAGTCATCAACCACCAACGCGTGCACGGTTGCCTCCCGCCGCTGCCGCCTGTTTTGGCCGTCCACGTGGACCGCGGACCCGATCACCCAGTCTACCCGCGGCGAACCGGCAGCAGCCGGCATGGCGAAATCCTCATCTCCGCCCGGCCTCAGCGGCGGTATTCATCGACCAGTCGCTGGAGTCCCTGGGCCATCCGGGCCAGTTCCTGGGAGGAGAGTTGGGTGTTGCTCGCCCCCTCGGCGGTGCTTTGTGCCGCCTGGGCCACCTGCACGATGTTCTGGGCGATCTCCGTCGATCCGGTGGTCGCCTCGCCGATATTGCGGCTGATTTCGTTGGTGGTGACCGACTGCTCCTCGACCGCGGTGGCAATCTTCGTCTGCAGCAGGTCGATCTTCTCGATCACGGCGGTGATCTCGCCGATGGCGGTCACCGCCCGCTTGGTATCCGACTGCATGGCCTCGATCTTGGCTCCGATGTCCTCCGTGGCCTTGGCGGTTTCCCGGGCCAATTCCTTGACCTCGTTGGCGACCACGGCAAAGCCCTTGCCCATGTCGCCCGCCCGGGCCGCCTCGATGGTGGCGTTGAGCGCCAGCAGGTTGGTCTGTTCGGCAATGCTGGTGATCACCTTGACGACCTGGCCGATCTGGCTGCTGGAGCGGCCAAGTTCATCCATCGTGCCTGACGTGGTGGCGGCCATCTCGACCGACTGCCGGGCCACGGCGGCTGCATCCTGGGCGCTGTGGGCGATTTCATGAATGCTCTCGAGTAGATTCTCGACCGCGGATGAGACCAGCTTGGTGTTGCCGCTGACCTGCTCTGCGGCGGCTGAAACCAGGTTGGCCTGGGCGGTGGTCTCCTCGGCAGCCGCACTCATCTGCTGACTGACGCTGGTGAGCTCCTCCGAGGCACCGGCAAGGGCATGGGTGTTGTCGACAATGCCGTCGACCAGGGTGGCCTGCCGATGGGCTTCACGCGTGAACCGGCGGGCGATGCTCGCCGAGACAACCAGCACGCCGATGGTGGTGAGGCCGAAGATCGTCAGGGCAAATCGCAGCAGGCTGCGGATTGGCCGCAGGACCTCGGCCTTGTCGATCTCTGAAATCAGTGCCCACGTGATGTTCTTGTCCCCGCCCCGGGAGTCGCGGTGGACGGTTACCGGCCGCCACGAAGAGAGCACCTCGGTGCCCCGGTAATCGCTGATGATGGCTGTGCCGGTTGCCCCCTCGTCGAGTGCCGAGCGAACGGCGACGGTGTCGACCTTCACCTGCGGATTGATGATCGTTGAGCTGATTCCGAGATCGTCGGTGAAGCGTGATTGGCTGCGGAACAGCCGGTCTGCGGCTACGGCGTAGGTTTCACCGGTCCGGCCCATGCCGGTGGTTTCGCCAATGATGGCCGTCATGCGGTCGACCGGCAGTTGGAAGACCACCGCACCGCGAACCTTCCGGCCGTCATAGATCGGTGCGGCGATGAAGCTCGCCGGCGCCTCATAGGAGGGCAGGTAGGTCTCAAAGTCGGCGAAGGCGACGGCGTCACGGCGGCCACCGCTGATCGCCTCCTGAAAGGCCCGGGCAAAGTTGGTGCCGGAAAAGGAACCGTTTTTCAATGAGGTGCCGAAGTCGAGTTCCTTGAAGACCGAGTAGACGATCAGGCCCGTGTCCGCATCGACCAGGAAGAAGTCGTAAATCCCCAGCCGCTTGAGGAAGCTGCGGAAGATCGGATGGTAGAGGGCATGGGCGGCGGAGTAGGACGATCCGTCGTCGGCGGCGTTGAGCAATTCCTTTGAGCCGAGGGGATTCTCGTTGCGCTTGATGTAGAGGTATTGGAGGTAGGCAGTCTGGTCGGAGAGGTTCTCCAAAAATACGGTTGTCGCCACGTCCTTGCCGGTCTGCCGCTCAAACTCGTTGGCGAACTCACCGGTATAGTAGGTGGCAAGATCCTTACGGGCTTGGCTGAGGGCAGCGTCATCGAGTGTGTCATCGGCGAGGATCTTGTTGTAGCCCGTGTTGAAAGCTTCGAGGGCTTCCAGTGTCATCCGGTTATCGGCGGTGATCTGCAGCTGCTTCTCCATCGAGTCGAAATACCGTGAGACCGCCTTGGCCGTGATGGTGTTTACCGTCTGGAGTTGCTGCTCGGCCTGCTGCTCGATCGCCCCCGCGGCCGATTGGTAGGTGGCATACCCCATCACCGCCAGTGGGAGGAGTGAGACCACCAGCAGGGCCAGCAGCAGTCGGTTGCTCAGCAAACCACGGAGCCCACCGGCGGCACGGGAAACAACAGGCGCCGCGGTGTCAGTGGGGAAGGTGTCGAAGTCGGACATGGAAAGGCCTCGGGGCGGTTACAACGGCTTGAAAGGGTTTCAGCCCACCGACAGCCCGCGAACGCGGGTGACGACGAGGCTCTGGAGGAGTCGTTCGGGGTCGAGGAAATGCACCAGCCGGTCGGTCTCGGAGAGGAGGCCGACAACGGCGTCAAGCGCCGGAACCGACCGACTGCCGGAGGGTGGTTCAATGTGGTTTGCGTCAAAGCTGACAACGTCGAGGAGGTCATCGACCAGCAGGCTGTACCATTCGTTGCGGACGTCGATGACCAGATTGATGCGGGGTCGCTCGGCTGCCGCCGGGGTGAATCCGAGCCGCAGCCGCATGTCGATCACTGGAACGATTCGTCCCCGCAGGTTGAGTAGCCCCGCGATCGCCGGAGCTGCCAGCGGCACGCGGTTGACCGTCGTTGCCCGGAGCACCTCGGCTACCACTGCGGCATCAACGGCGAAACAGCGGCCATCCACCAGGAAGCTGCACCAGCGGGCGGCGGATGCGGCGGCGGTCGGTGGTGGTGCAGTCGATGGTGGTGCGGTCGGGCGGGCCATTGAGAGAATTCCTGGTGGTTGGTCTGGGGGCACTTACGGGGCGGTGGCGTGGGCGGCCCAGCGGGCCGCGGCAGGTACGTCGATGACCTCGGTTGCGGCACCGCCGACCAGCAGCGTGCCGAGGAGCCCCGGGGTCCCGATTCCGGTTTCCAGTTCACTCTCAGCCCGATCGACGTCGATGATGCGGCTCACGGAAAGCGCGTCGCCACCGGCGTCGGCGGTGAGGATCACGCCGACGAGCGCGGCTGCCGTGGCCGCTGTCTGCTGGCGAGGAGATTCCAGCAGTTGGTCGAGGTCGATCAGTCGGGTGAGCTGGCCGCTCCGGTTGGCGAATTGCCGGTCACCGGCGGGCGTAATCTGTCCGGGTCGCAGGGTTTCGAGCCGGTCGACCTGCTCCAGTGGTACGGCGATGCGACGCCCCCGATGCGTTTCGCAGATGAGATACCGGTCGGCCTCGGTTTCTGCCGACGGTCTGCCGGCAGGTGGCAGTTGCGGGGTGTCGCGGGCCCGCGCCGGAATGTCAGCAGCCATCGCCAGACCCCGAAGATCAAGAATCAGGACAACCCCGCCGTCGCCCATCACGGTGCCGCCGGAGTAGAGTCCCATCGGGGCAAGCAGACCGCCGATCGGCTTAACCACGATGATCCAGAGGCTGGTCGTCTCGACACTCGTGGTTCGGTTGCCATCGGTCGTGGTCACGGCATCGACAACCAGGCCGAACTCATGGTTGTCGACTCGGACGATGACAACCGTACCGCTGGCGGGGCGTTCGGTCCACGTGCGGAGGCCCAGCCAGCGGTCCATGAAGACCACCGGCACCAGGCGATCCCGGAGCCGTAGCACCGGGGCTCCCTCGAGGCCTGCCACGGTGTGGGTTTCACCCGTGGTTCGCAGGGCGACCAGCTCCTGGACGTACGGCTGCGGAATTGCCAGCCGTTCTCCGCCACTGGTGACGATCAGGGCGGGGATGATCGCCAGCGTGAGCGGAACCCTGACTCTGACAACGGTGCCGACTCCGGGTCGGCTGTTGATGTCGACCGTTCCACCGATCGATTCGATGTTGGTTCGCACCACATCCATGCCGACGCCCCGACCTGAGATGTCGGTGATCGCCTGGGCGGTGGAAAAGCCTGGTTGAAAAATAAACTGGAAGATTCGTTCGGCCGACATCGTGGCGGCTTCTTCGGCCGAGACCAGCCCCCTGACAATCGCCTTGTCACGGATGGCCTCAACGGCGATCCCACCGCCGTCATCCTCGACCTCGATCGTCACCTGGCCGCTTTCGTGGAAAGCCCGCAACGAAAGGCGGCCGGAAGCCGGCTTGCCGGCAGCCTGCCGGGTGTCGGCTGACTCAATGCCATGGTCAATGGCGTTGCGGATCAAGTGAGTGAGCGGATCACGGATCTTTTCGATCAGCGTCCGGTCGAGTTCGGTGTCGGAGCCGTCGAGATGGAGCTCGACCTGTTTCCGGCAGGTGTTTGCCAGGTCGCGGACAATCCGGGGAAACTTGCTGAAGAGCTGTTCAATCGGTGCCATCCGGGTCTTCATTGCCGCCTCCTGCAGCTCTCCAGTGACCGAGTGGACCCGGTTAATGGCCCCCTGCAGCACCGGGTTTTCCGGGGCTGCTGTCCGCAGTTGATTGCGGGCGAGTACCAGTTCACCAACCAGATCAACGATCGTGTCGAGCAGGCCGACGTCGACACGGATGGTTGAGTCGAGGACTGGGCCAGGGCGGCCGGCAGCAGGAGCGGTGGTGTTCGATGGCGGTGTGGCTGCGGAGGATGACCGAGGTTCGTGTGGGGCAGCGGTTGGCAACGGCGGAGCAGCAGCCTCGGGGGTAATCGGTGGCTCGGCCTCGACCGTCACTGGCACCGTTACCGTTGGGAGGGCGGTCGCGGGGACGGTGTCGGGCGTTGGTTCCTGAGACCGGGCAGGGTCTGAAGGATGATCCGAAGAGGTCTCGGGAATCGCCGGGCCGGCAGTCGCGGCATCGAGCCGTTGGCAGAGATCGGCAAAATCGGCATCGCCCTCGGCCCCGGTTGTTTCGATCGACGCCAGGATCGCGCGGATGGCATCGACAAGTTCAAGGAGCAGCGAGGCCAGCGAGTCATTGAACACCAGTTGGCCGTCACGGAGGCGGCCAAGCAGATGCTCGCCATGGTGGGAGATCGTGCTGAGCTTCGTAAAGCCGAAGAAGCCGCAGGTGCCCTTGATGGTGTGGACCGTGCGGAAAATGCTCGCCAGCCGGTCAGGGTTCCGCGGGTCGGCCTCAAGGGTCACCAGATCCCGGTCGAGCTGGTCGAGATTCTCGGCCGCCTCGATCAGGAATTCCCCGATGAACTCGTCGTTGTTGGCCATGGTCGCGGTGGTGGCAGCCCGCGACCGTTGGCAGGTCCCGGGAACAAGCAGGGCGTCACATTAGGTGGAGACGATTCCCCACTCTTGAACCCTACCCCACGGGCCGCACCATTTGCCCAGCCGCCAGAAATTCCGTCAGCGCGACCGCCACCCTAACCGGTGCAGCCACCCTAATCGATGCGACCCTTCTGGTATTCCGGCCACTAGAGCAACCGGGCCCGCTTGAGCACGATCGTGAGCGTGACCGTGATAATGGCCGAGACGATCCAGAACAGGGTGTAGCCGTGGGCCCACTCTGTTTCGGGCATCACCTCAAAGTTCATGCCGTAGACACCACAGAGGAAGGTCAGCGGCAGGAAGATGGTGCTCACCACGGCCAGCCGGTTCATCGTCAGATTGGTGCGGTGGGCCATGACGGTCAGCGAAAAGTTCATGGCGCTTTCGAGAATTTCTCGGTTGGCCGTGATGTCGGCCAGTAGCCGCTCAAGGGTGTCGATCATCTTGCCGAGAAACGTGAGGGTCGCCTCGCTGACCAGCATGGTCTTGCGGGCCACCAGTTCCTCAAGGACCCGCCGGGCCGGTAACACCCGCTTCCGCAGGGCCAGCAGCCGGCTGGAGACATCGGCCAACCGGGTGAGTGTGGCCTCGTCGGCAGAGTGCCGCAGGGCCAGCCGGATGGTCTCGACTTCCTCATCGAGCCGCCCCTGCACCGACAGGAACTGGTCGATCTGCTTGTCCCAGAACTCATAGACCAGAAAACTCGGTGTCGCCGCATGCCGCTCGAAGTCGCTGACGTAGTCTCCGCGCACGGCATCGAGCACACCGCAGCGGCCCTGATGAAATGTCACCAGCATGCCGGCGGTGATGACGACATCGAGAATTTCGCTGGTGATTCCCTCGGCTTTGTCATGAGCGCCGACCAAGCGAATGTGGATCGCCTCGTCGGTGCGGCTCAGCGTGGAGACCGTCCGTCCATCATCTCTGATGTCGCGGTGATCGGCTGCCAGGATTTCCGCAACCGCCGCCTGGCAGGGGAGGCCGTCAGGCAGCAGCCCGGTGATTTCGGTCGGGGTTGCCGCGGCCAGATCGACGTCCAGCCAGACGAAGCGGCCGGCAGCAATCTGGGCTGAAATCTCAGCCGGTTCCAGCAGCCCGCGGCTGTGGTCCCGGAAATCGAGAAATTCGGCATGGACGGCAGGATGGGCAGGCATGGCTGAGCGGGGAGGAGCGGCGGTAGCGGTTGCGATCATCAGTGTTCACTCCGGCAGGCAGGTCACGCAAGCAGTTGGTAGATACCACGCCAGACTGGTCCACCCCAAGTTCAATCAGGGCATTTTGGCGGCTGTGGCGAGGCCCAGGACCCTCAAACTGCTGTCCCGTCCGGGGCCCAGGCCGCTCTATGATCCCCGGCGATTTGTCCCGTTCACTGGTCTCCGCTCCGGCCAGCCACGCATGCCGTTCACTCCTGACCTTCGTCGCCCCTCTGCAACAACCGGTGGATCGGGTCGCGCTGGGATTCCGCAACTGGTGCAGCGGACCTTTCCCCATGTCAGCGAAGAGCAGTGGGCCGGCTACAACGCGGTCATTCTGCTTGTCAGCCTGATTGCCATCGGCATGCTGGCGGTGGGTGTCGTGGTGGAGCTGACCCCAACGACCCGCTCGTTGCTTGCCTACGTCGATCTGGCTGTCTGTGTTGTCTTCATGATCGACTTCTGCATCAGTCTCGCACGGGCACCGAATCGCTGGCAGTACCTGCTGACCTGGGGCTGGATCGACCTGCTCTCGTCGATTCCCGCGCTCGGTTCACTGCGGTGGGGGCGGGCGGCCCGCGTGGTCAGAATCCTCCGGGTGATCCGCGGCATCAAGGCAGCCCGTTTCCTCGCCGCAATCGTCTTTCATAACCGGGCCCGCAACGCCCTGCTCGCGGGCAGCTTCGTTGCCGTGGTCGTTGTATTCCTGAGCAGCTTCGCAATCCTGCAGTTTGAGTCGCACAACGAGGGCAACATCACCTCGGCTGAAGATGCCATCTGGTGGGCGCTCTGCACGGTCACCACGGTCGGCTACGGAGATCTCTACCCGGTGACCTGGGAAGGGCGGGTGGTCGCCTTCATCCTGATGGTGACCGGAGCCAGTTCGTTCGGAGCCCTCTCCGGGCTGATCGCCGGCAGCTTCGTGCAGTCCGAGGACGATCATCAGGATGAACTACGGGACCTCACAGCTGAGGTCGCCACCCTGCGGCAGCTGCTCGAAAGCCGGGTGCTGCCGGGATTGGATGCTGAAGCAACCGGCATGACGGCAGACGATGCAAGCAGGGCCAATCCAAGGTCTTCCTCTGCAATTCTCACCCCCCAGCGTCGGGCGGCTTGAGTGGAGCTCCTCCCGACGGACGGGCGGCGGCCAGCCGGGCCGGCTGACTGCTGGTATGGCTCTGGTGGATGCGGCCGAGCGCCGTGTAGAGATCGGGCTGCCGGGCCAGCCCCAGCAGCGAGTGGGCAGCGATGTAGGCAATCGAGATTTCGAGCAGGCAGGTGTAGGTGCCGGTGATCTCCACCGCCATGATGGTGGCGGTCAGCGGAGTCCGGAACAGTGCCCCGATGCTCGCGGCCATACCAGCCACGAGGCAGACGGCATGAAAGTCGGCATCGATATCTCCGATCAGCAGACCGTAGCCCCTGGAAAAGATCTGTCCGGCCAGCACACCGAACAGCAGCGCCGGGACAATCAGCCCACCCGGCGCGCCGGTGGCGTAGCTCACTGCCGTCAGCGGTATCCGGGCTGCCAGGGCCATCGCGGCGACTGCCAGGGGCATGGTGTTTTCGATTGAGGCCTCGAAGAGCGGATGGCCAATACCGAGCACCGCTGGCTGCCAGAGCAGAATCAGGCCCAGCAGGCAGCCCCAGCCGCCGGTGCAGGCCACCATCACCCGGGGCTGGTCTGAGAATGCCTGGAAGCGTTTGGCGACCGCCAGCAGGAAGCCCTGAAAGAGCAGGGCAACCGCACCGGCCCAGAGGCCGACGAGGGCGAAGATCGGCAACTCGTGCCACGCCCGAAAACCGTCGAGAATCATCGGCAGTTCAAGCACCGGCCCGTGGAACAGCCGGCAGACCCAGTCGGCGATGGCACAGGCGAGGATCGTTTCAAAACAGTTGTGGGCGTGGAACGGCTGCCGGAGGAGTTCGAAGGAGAATACGACCCCGGCAAGCGGGGCGTTGAAGGCGGCGGCCAGGCCGGCAGCGGCACCGAGTTCCACTGCCCTGCGGCGGTAGTAGACGAGCTTCGGGCCGTACTGCCGGAGGATCAGGGCCGACATGGCACCGATCTGCACACTTGGTCCTTCACGCCCCAGCGGCATGCCCGAGGAGAGGCCGCAAAAGCCAGCCAGGAACTTGACCCAGAGAATCCGCATGGCCCGGCGGCCGCTGACGGTCCGGTGGGCCTCCAGCACTGCCGCGATCCCGCTGCCCTCCGCCTCTGGAGCGTAGCGGTGGACCAGAAATACCGCGGCAGCCGCCAGCAGGCCGCAGGCGAGAACCACGCCTCCCTGGGCCAGCAGCCCATGGTCCGTTGCCAGCACCGCCAGCTCCGCCCGGGTTTCTTCGGCCAGGTTCATTACCGCGTGGAAGGCGACTGCGATCAATCCAGCAGCCGCTCCGATCACCATCGTGCCGAACTGCTCCTGGAGCGGCGGCACGTCGTTCCGGCTGGGGAGATGGTCGTCGGACATCGGTGATTGCAGAAGGAAGCAGGGAGGCTGGCCCGCGCCGCGGCTGTTGCGGAGTCTACGAGGGCGCGAGGGAAACCGACTATCCCGCCGCTGCCGGGTCCTGGTGAGCAGCACGCCGACAACGCCACGGCGCATCGAATCTGAATGCCGGCAGGCTCAGCGAGGTTTTGTATGCTGATCGGCCATGATTATGCGTTGGCTGTTGCTGGTGGTTCCCGTCGCCCTCGCCCTGCGATTTTTCGAGGCTGAGCCGCTGCTGGTCTTTGCCACGTCGCTGCTGGCGATTGTGCCCCTGGTTGAACTGATGGGCAGCGCGACTGAGCAGCTGGCCCACCGGCTCGGGTCGGTAATCGGGGGATTGCTCAACTCGACGCTGAGCAACGCCCCTGAACTGATCATCGGCATCGTGGCCCTGCACAACGGCCTGGGCCGGGTGGTCAAGGCGTCGCTCACGGGCTCGATTCTGGTCAACCTGCTGGTCGGCCTCGGCTGTGCGCTGGTCGTCGGTGGGCTTGCCTATGGCACCCGGCTGTTCGATCGGAGCCGGCTGCGGACCACGGGGCTGATGCTGGTGATGTGTGGCTTCTGCTTCATCGTCCCGGCGGTGTTTCGGATCGGGACTCCGGAGGGCACCCGTGACCTCTCACTGGAGCTCTCCTTGATTCTGCTGGCCCTCTACACCGGCAACGTGCTGGTCAACATCTTCGGCCATCAGGATGAGAGCCTCACGCCCGAAACCGATGTCGGCGGGGGGCGGCCAACGGCCTTTGCTCGCAGCCTGGGAACCCTGGCTGTTGGTGCCGTTCTGCTGGCGTTTGTCAGCGATGCGTTGTCGGAATCACTCGGTCCAACCGCCAAGTCGCTCGGCCTCTCCGACACCTTCAGCGGTATCGTGCTGCTCGGCGGGGTGGGCGGCATCGGCGAGGTGCTCACCGCGATCCGGTTCGCCCGGCAGGGCAAGCAAGAACTTGTCATGGCGGCGACCGTCGGGTCGACCATCCAGATGGTGCTGCTGGTGGCGCCGCTGCTGGTGTTCACTGGCGTCGCGATCGGGGAACCGATGAACCTCGCCTTTTCGGTCTTCGAGGTGGTTGCCATCGTGCTGGCGATCGTGATTGCCCGCGAGATCATGAATGCTGGCCAGGCCAACTGGATGGAGGGGCTGGTGCTACTGGCGACCTACCTGATTCTGGCAATCGGCTTTTATCATCTGCCCGACGGCGTGGTTGCCCGCGATCGAATGGCGGCTGAGGGCGAAGTCGTCGCCCCTTTGCTTGTCCCATCCCCCGTCCCCTAGAAACGGCGACTGGATCGGCAGGACGTTTGGAGTATCCCCGTCGGCTCGGGGGCGGTGAAAGTCTCGTCGCTGGGCGAGGATACGCCCAATGCTCCTCGAGCGTTCACCGACCCCCTTCGCCTCGTCCAGCGTGGCGTTGATGGTTGAAGGTGGCGTTGACGGTTGAAGCAGCCGGCAGGAGCAGTAGCGACTGGACCGGCAGGACGCCTTACGACGACGAGAGCGTCAGGGCATTTTCGATCAGGCCGATGTGGGAGTAGGCCTGGGGATGGTTGCCGAGTGTCCGCTGGAGCAGTGGGTCATACTGCTCCGGCAGCAGGCCCTCGGGGCCGGCCAGTTCCAGCATCGACTCAAACAGCGCTTCGGCGTCGTCCCGGCGGCCCGCCTTGTAGAGGGCATCGACCAGCCAACTGGCACAGATGAAAAAGCCCCCCTCCCGCCCCGGCAGGCCATCGTCGGCCAGATAGCGGAAGACCGTTGGACCCATTCGCAGTCGCTTCTCGATCGCATTGACCGTGGCGAGAAACCTCGGGTCGGTGCATTCGACCAGACCACTCAGGCCAATCATCAGCGAGGCGGCATCGAGATCGTCGCCACCGTAGGCGGCGGTGTAGGACTCGGCCGTGGGATGCCAAGCCTTTTCGAGGATGTCATTGGCAATGGTTTGGCGCAGCTGCTCCCAGGCCGGCCGCCGCCGGTCGAGGAACCGCTCGGAGATCCGAATGCCGCGATCGACCGCCAGCCAGCACATCACTTTCGAATGCACATGGTGCCGCCTCGGTTTGCGGATCTCCCAGATGCCGTGGTCGGGCTCGTGCCAGCGGGCCTCGACCGCCCCGACCATCGCCTCGACCAGCCGCCAGTGCTCGCTCGACACCGGGGCCTCGGCCAGCAGCAGTTGCCAGACCAGTTCGGCAATCGGGCCGAAAACGTCGAGCTGCACCTGGCCCCGGGCGGCGTTGCCGACCCGCACCGGCCGGGAGCCGGCGTAGCCGGCCAGTTCTGCGATCTCGGCCTCGGCCCCGACCTCATGGCCGGTGACGGTGTACAGCGGCATCAGCCGTTCCGGGGCCGCCGCCCGGTCGATCACCAGCAGCATCCAGTCGAGAAATGCCATCGCTTCGGTGAAGGAGCCGAGCTTGACGAGTGACGATGCCGACATGGCGGCATCCCGCAGCCAGCAGTAGCGGTAGTCCCAGTTACGGATGCCGCCGAGATGCTCCGGCAGGCTGGTGGTGGCGGCGGCGGCAATGCCGCCGGTCGGGGCATAGCAGAGCCCCTTGAGAACCAGCGCACTACGGCGGACCAGTGGCCCCTCCCGCTTGGGCAGGTGCAGCCGCTCGGCCCAGGATTCCCAATAGGCCTTGGTCAGCCGGTACCGCTCCTGCGGCGAAATCGCCTGCTGTTCCCGCAGTGAGCCGGTGCCGTAGCGAAGCTCCAGCCGCAGCGGCTCGCCCCGCAGGGTGACCGTACCGATTGCCGTCTGATGGGGGCCTTCCTCGTGCAGTTCCCACTCGACGCCGGGCGCCCGCAGCACAATCGGGTCGATCGTGTCATCGATTTCCAGGCCGTCATCGCGGATGAGTAGCCGCGTTGGCAGTCGGCCGAAGTCGAGTCGAGGGGCGAAGGTGATCCGCACCTCGCCGCGGCCTTCGACCTGCCGGATCAGGTCGGTCCGACCAGCCCGTTGGGTCGGCTTGCCGGCGGAGCAGTCGAGAAAGTCAGTGACCGAGAGTTTCGACCAGCTGGTCTTCAGCACGAGCGAGCTGCCGTCGTACTGCTGCTGCGGTCGATCGTCGGACCCCTGGGCCGGCTCGATCGTGAAGTGCCCCGCCGCCGGACCGCCGAGCAGTTCGGCAAACAGCGCCGGCCCGTCGACCCGGGGTGCGCACATCCAGCAGACCCGGCCGCCGGGGGCAACGAGGGCCAGCACCCTGCCATCGGAGAGCATTGCATGCCGCTCAATCGGCACTGCGTCGGCACCGGCCAGATAGGCCTCACGGGCACTGGCGAGCCTTGCCAGCCGGCGGGCCACCTCGGTCGGATCGCCAATTCGGTAGGTCGCCGTGCTCGACCCGGTGCCGACCTTCACCGCGACGTCGGGGCCGTGCAGCCGCACGAAGGCATCCTCGTCGGTGACATCATCCCCAAAGTAGACGACCGCGGTGGCGCCAACCCGGTGCCGGAGGGCGTCGATGCAGTCCCCCTTCGAGGTGTGCATGACCGCCAGTTCCAACACCTTCTTGCCCGATTTGACTTGGACCTCATTCCAGGTGGCTGCGCCTCCGAGTAGTTCCTGAACCGCTTCGTCGGCTACCGGCTCATCAACATTGCGATAATGGAAGGCCACTGAGGCAGGCTTGGGTTCGATGTGGAACCGCTGGTCGCGGGCGGCAATCCGGTGCATCTCGTCGAGCACTTGTTGCCGGAGTGCGACCTGCTGCTCGGTGAGAGTCCGGACGAAGTCTTGATCGAACTCGCTGCCGTGGGAGCCAACCAGCATTACTTGGCCATCGAGCGCGCTGAGGTTCGCCAGATCGGAAAGCGACCGCCCCGAAACCACGGCACAGTGGGTGCCAGAGAGGCTGGCCAGGGCCCGCAGGGCGATGATTGATTCCCGGACCGGTCGGGCGTCCTCCGGGTTGGCCACGATCGGGGAAAGCGTGCCGTCGTAGTCGGTGGCCACCAGCAGGATTGGCACACGGGCGATGGCCTCGAGGGCCAGATCGAGATCATCCTCGGGCATGAGGATCGGGGTGGGGGATTCATTCCCGGTCAAGAGCGGTCTCCAGCAGAAGTGGCGGCGGGCGGAAAAGTGGTGACAGGCTCCGGCTGTTCAGCTGTCAACGCCTGGGTGAAATCGGCCGCCCAGGTGAACACCGTCCGCTTCCGAACCCGCTGCCGCAGGCTCCGCATCCGGCGGACCTGTTCGGCCCGGGGCATGGCGATGGCGCGGTCGATGATCGCTGCCATGCCATCGATGTCATGTGGGTTGACCATCACGGCCCGATCGAGTTCGACGGCCGATCCGGTGAACTCCGAAAGCACAAGCACGCCGGTGTCATCCCGGCGGCTGGCCACATATTCCTTGGCCACGAGGTTCATGCCATCACGAAAAGGAGTCACCAGCATCACATCGGCGGCCAGGTAATAGGCGACCAGTTCTTCGATCGGCAGGCTCCGGCGCAAGTAGTGCACCGGCACGGCGCCAACCTTCCCGAACTCACCATTGATGTGGCCGACCAGCTTTTCGATCCGGTCGCGGACCTCAATGTATTCATCGACACTCTCTCGCGACGGTACGCTCACCTGCACGAGCACCAGATCATCAACAGTGTGTCGGCCGCTCTTGAAGATCTCGTAGACCGCCCGCAGTCGCTGATCGATGCCCTTGGTGTAGTCAAGCCGGTCGACCCCGAGCATGATCGTCCGGTGCTCCCCGAGGTCGGCCCGAATCTGTTTGGCCCGGGCCATCACCCGGGGGTCGCTGGCGAGGGTCACGATCTTGTCGAAGTCGATTGAAATCGGATAATCGCGGGCCAGCACCCGCCGGCCATTGACGTTAATGGCGTGCCCGCTGCCCCGATGGATGGTGTAGCGGTTGACCAGTCGTACGAAGTTCTGGGCACCATGACGGGTCTGGAAGCCGATCACGTCGGCCCCGAGCATGCCCTCGAGGATGCGCTGCCGCCAGGGCAGTTGGGCGAAGAGTTCCACCGGGGGAAAGGGAATGTGCAGGAAGAATCCGATGCGGACATCGGGCCGCATCTCGCGGAGCATGCCCGGCACCAGCTGCAGATGATAGTCCTGCACCAGCACGTAGCCGTTGGGGGCTGCTTCACGGGCCGCCACTTCGGCAAAACGGTGATTGACCGCGACATAGGGAGCCCACCACGAGCGGTTGTACTGCGGGGTCTGGCAGGCGTCATGGTAGAGCGGCCAGAGGGTGCTATTGGAGAATCCCTCGTAATAGTCACGAACCTCATCCGCCGAGAGACTCACCGGCACATTGCAGAGGCCATCGTGTTCGAACGGCTCCAGGGCCGGCTCAGCACTGCCGGCCCAGCCGATCCAGACTCCCTGATGTTCCCGGAGGATCGGCATCAGCGCCGACACCAGGCCCCCAGGGCTCGTTTCCCAGCTGCCGTCGCCTGCCGACCGATGCACCGGTAGGCGGTTGGCGATGACCACGAGTTCGCCACGATTGTGGCTTACGAGCATCGGAACACCAGCGGCAGGGGGCAAGGAGACTCCTTTGAAGGGGGTATCACGAGCCGCCAGGGCAGCCGCAATTCCACGGGCGGTCCGCCTTCACCACCCACTACGGCAGAAAGTATACACCATCCCGACAGCCGCCTGCAGCGTACACGTGGACGGGCAGGAGGGCCGATCGCTGGTCGGCCAACCCGTCAGAACGTACAACGGGTCAGCGACGGTGGGCCGGCCCCGAGCCGGTTGGTCAGGACGCGCACGATCCGTTTGAGGTGATTCGGGTGAACGAATTTGTCGAACCGTTGGGCATGCGGGTGCTGATCCGCAAGGACGAGAGCCGCAATCAGACCCGGGGGGGCATTGTGCTTCCGGATCAGGCAGAGATTCCCACGATCACCGGGCGAGTGGTCGAGGTGAGCCTGCAGATTGAGCGGGACGCGGACTTCCCAATCGAGAAGTACGACAAGGTCCTCTTCCACCCGCGCAATTCGATCCCGGTCGACTTCGAGCAGAAGAATCTGCTCTACGTGGTGCCGATCGAAGACGTCGTGGCGGTATTCAGACGGCATGACACCACGACGCCCCAGCGCCGCGGCAAGACCGACCCGGAAGAGACGTAGCTTCCCGGTCGGTCGCCAGCCAAAAACGGAGAGGACGGGATTCGAACCCGTGGACCAGCTTTTGACCGGTCACGTCTTTAGCAAAGACGCGCATTCGACCACTCTGCCACCTCTCCCTCGGAGCGACCACGTGACCGGGAGGCTACAGGAGAGCCTCCGCATCGCGTTGCCGCTGGGGAATCCCTCTGGACGAGGGTCCCTCCATGCGGCATTCTGAGCCACACGCTCGCTGCATGCAAGGAGGCGCTGGAGTCACCGCGTGGAAAAGCTCTGCCCAATCCGCCCGCGGCTGCTCGCCCGGCTTGGCCTGGCCGGCTGCTGCTGTCTGTCGCTGTCGATTCAGCCTTCCGGCGCCGTTGCCGCTGACCGGTTCCATGCTCGGGCCACAATCAGGGCCAGTGAAGCCGCCGAACACATCACGGCCCTTGCCGACGATGCCCTTGAAGGACGTGAAGGGGGCCGTCGGGGTGGCCGGGCTGCGGGGGGCTATGTGGAGCAGGCCATTGCCCCGCTGGGAATGCTGCCGGCGGGCGATCACGGGGGGTATTTTCAGTCGTTCGCCAGCAGTCATGGCACCCTGCGGAACGTCCTGGCGCTGTTGCCCGGGAGTGATCCGGCCTGCAGAAACGAACTGGTCGTGATCGGCAGCCACTACGACCATGTCGGCTACGGAAATGCCCGCAACAGCTTTGGTCCGTTCGGGTTTGTCCATAACGGGGCTGACGACAACGCCTCGGGAGTGGCCGGGCTTCTCGAAATTGCCGAGGCGTTGGTCGCCCTGCCCCAACCACCACGGCGGTCGATCCTGATCGCTTTCTGGGATGGCGAGGAACACGGGCTGCTCGGATCAAAGCATTTTCTCGGCAACCGACCGCTGCCACTTCGGGATCGCACGATCGTCTTTTCGATCAATCTCGACATGATCGGCCGACTTCGGCAGCAGCTTGAAGTGTTCGGCACCCGATCGGCGGTCGGTCTCGAGGAGTTGGTGACCCAGGCCAACAATCTGCCCGGGCAGGAGCCGCTGTCATTGGCCTTTGACTGGAAGGTTGAGGCCGACTCCGACCACTACCCATTTTTGCAGCGGGGAATCCCGACAATCATGTTCCACACAGGGCTGCACGACGACTATCACCGGCCCAGTGACGATGTTCATTTGGTCAACCTTGCCGGGCTTGAGCCGGTTGCCCGCCTCACCTTCACCACGCTCCTCCGTGTGGCTGACAGTGAGGAAGATCACCTGCCGTTTCGAAACCGCTGTCTGACGGAATCGAATGCCAGTCGGTCAAGGCTTGAGGCGAGGGCTGTGCTTCCAGCTGACAATCCAGGCCGCTGGGGAATCGGCACCCGGCTGGATGACGCCAACCCAGCCGTGCCGGTCGTGGTCGCAGTGAGGCCAAACTCACCAGCGGCCCGGGGTGGGCTCCAACGGAAGGATCGCATCGTTGCGATTGGAGGCAGCCCACTGTGGGATCAGCGGGACATGGTGGGCCGGCTTGGCAGTGTCGCTGCCGGAGGCAGCGTCGAAGTGATGGTGGCCAGAGAAGGACGACTGCTCACACTCGTCTGGCAGGACTGATCATCGCTCGGGGGCAGACAATCGGTTTTGCTGGTCGGAGGCCGGCCCGCGGGAGACGAAGCAATCAGTCTTCGTCGTCTTCCTCCCACTCTTCCTCATCGTCATCCTCCCATTCGTCGTCTTCCTCGTCTTCCTCGTCGTATTCCTCGTCCTCGTCCTCGTCCTCGTCCTCGACCTCTTCCCACTCCTCTTCTTCAACTTCCTCTTCGTCTTCCTCTTCCTCTTCTTCCCCCTCTTCCTCTTCTTCTTCTTCAGCGTCCTCGTACTCGTCCTCGTCCTCGTCCTCGTCGCCCTCGTCTTCGTCCTCCCAGTCCTCGTCCTCGTCATCGTCTTCAGCGACGATGCCAGTGACGGGACCGTTCAGTTCGGTTGTTGAGTCGAAAAGGTCATCGGCCAACAGCAACTCTGGAAGTTCGTTCCAACAGAAAACATCCGCTCGTGCAGCGTCTTGCTGCTCGCTGGGATTCAGAACAATCGTCACTGCTTCGTCTCCTGGAGTCGAGTCATGAAGTCGATCGTGGCTAGGAACACTTTCGAAATTGTGGTCAATGGTTGGCCGTCCGGCCAAGTCCCGGGTCAAAATTTTTGGCAGCCTCTGAGGGATGGTCGGTCTCGATTCAGCGGATGCCCTGCCGTTGTCGGCACGGCCTCTGTTGTTACCCGGCGGTTGTCAGACCGCCATCAGTTGCTTGTCGGCGTTTTCAGCCGACAACTTGCGTGCTGTTCACGAACAAAGCAGGGTTGGCGGCTTCGCTGCCGCTCGTCGTCCCGACTTGTCCACCAGCCCTCTAGTTGCGTGGGGCTCGGCAATATGCCAACGGCACCGCCTCTGTGCAACTCCCCGTGCGGAAAATTCTCAAGGCCCGGTTTCCCGTCCGGCCGGGTCGGGGTGGATTGGGACGACCGCTGCGACCGGCGGCAGATCCTCGATTCGCCCGAGACCAAAGACCCTCAGGAAATACCGGCTGGTAACGTAGACATTTGGGCGGCCAAGTTCTTCGCTGCGGCCTCCGACGGCGATCAGGTCGCGATCGAGCAATTGCCGGAGCATCTCCTCAGAACCTACGCCCCGGATCGATTCGATCTCCGGGCGGGTCACCGGTTGCCGGTAGGCGACGATCGCCAGGGTCTCCAGGGCGGCGGTTGACAGCCGATTTTCCGCCGGATATTCCAGGGCCCGCCTGACCCAGGGGCCGAATTGCGGCCGTGTGAGCAGCTGGTAGCCGCCGGCGAGATGTTCGACCCGAAATGCAGCCCCGGCCGCATCGAACAACTGGTTGAGGCTGTGGAGCAGGGTGCGGGCTCGGGTGGCGTCGGGTAGCCGAGCCAGCTTCGCCAACCGTCTCACCGGCAGTGGCTCACGGGCGACAAACAGCGCCGCCTCAAGCCGAGCCAGTTCCTCACTACGGGGATGGTTGCCGACACCATCGGCAGGTGTTTCCTCGGGCTTGGGCCGCCGATGAGGAAAGGATCGTGCCGTCCGGCGACGGACCGGCGGTGGCCAGGAGGCCCGGCAGGTGAATGGGCCCGACCGCGACTCGGCCCATCGCTGGCAGCCATGACGGTGTCGCTGCCGACTCAGCAGCCGCAGGCGGGACGGACGGTGGCGGGCGGTGGCAGGAGGCATTGGGCGGGGCCCGTCGGGAAACCATCGGGTTCAGCCTGTCGAGCGGGCTGTCAATCAAGTGTTTCGCTGCCGGGTGCAACTGCAGGTGATCGAGCACGAAAGGTTCGCTAACGTCGATAGAGCTGCTGGCCAGCGGTCGGTGGATTGGCGGCAATACGACGACGCCAGCGTCCAACCTGTTCAAGCAGATCGCGAAGCATTTCAGTCTCGGAAGCTCCGCTGGCGTGAAAAAGCCGTTGCAGCTGTCCCTCGGCATCGACTGCTAGCCGGCAGCTGCCGCGAACCCCGCCGCTCCCTTCGCCGCGGGACTCGATCAGCAGCCGCTGGGCTCCGGTTGCCTCAAGCTGGCGGCGTAGATCAGGAGATCGAGTCCAGCTGACGGCCTGCCCTTCCGGCGGCTGCTGAAACGGGCCGGCGGTGGTGATCGGGCTGGCCGGCGGCACCGGGGCAGCCACGCCCGGTGAGGGGGGCGGCCCGCCGGCTGCCAGCAAGGGGCCGGCGGAGGGAGCGGCGAGGTCGAGGTCGGGATCCGATTCCTCTGCGTCAGCCGGCCGGGCCAGTGACGCGATCAGCTCAATGGCGGGATCGAGCACGATCCTGCTGCAGTTGTCACGGAATTCAGGCGGCAGTTTGTGGGAAAACATCGCCAGCATCGGCACGACGATCATGCAGGCAAACATCAGCAGTGAACGAAATCTCATCGAGCGATCCAAGCGGGGACCGGGGGAATGGAGACGGTCCCGGGAACAGTAGCGGGCCGCCGGAGGCGGAACAACGTGAAACCGGCAGTCCCAGGTGACCAGACTCCCCGTAGTCGGCTCAGTTTTCCCCGTTCAGCGACGAGCCCAGGGGGACCGCTCTGAGCCAGAAGTCGACCGGCACCTGCCGTACACCCAGTGGCAGCCGCCAGGTCACCAGGGTTCCACGCGGCAGTTGCTTCCTTGAGAGACCGAAGCTCGCCGCGATGGTGAGCCCGTGGCGGTTCCGTGAGGTAACCCGGTGGCTGATGGCGGTGACCACGTTGCCGGTGGGCAGGAGCAGTTCCGGCTGGTGATCGGCCAGCCAGCCCCGGTGCGAGGCGAACGCCTCTGACGGTTCGGCGAACCGGGCCGAGAGCTCAACCCGGCCCGTTGCAGCGGCCGAAGCCGGACCGCCCGCCACGATCGACCAGTCATCGCACCAGACGGACACTCCCGCGAGGCTGCGGGATGGCTGCGGCGAACCGCTGGGGCTGGTTGGCAGGCTACCGTCGAACTCATCCAGTGGCAGCATGAACCGGTGTTCGAAGCCGGGCAGCCAGCAGACAACTGTCCCCCGGAGGCTGGCGAGCACGTCGACGCCGGCCGGAGCTGGTCCCAGTCGAATCGGTAGATCGACCCAGTTCTGCTCCCCTGCCAGCAACGGCTCGACCGCGGCCCGTCGGCTGGGCAGTGGTACCGCCGCACCCGCCGAGCCCTCTGCCACCACCGAGGCCAGCGGCAGCCGCAGGAGCACCGGCCTGAGCGGCGGCTGCCACCGCAGCCTCAGCAGCAGCCGGTGGCCGGATCTGTCGAGTTGGTCGACCCGCTCAACGGCCATACTGAACGGGCCGGGAGCGGTCGCGGGGGCTGTCGCGTCAGCCGGCTGTTGCTCCAGCAGCCGATTGGTTGCGGTGACTGCAATCGCCTCGGCGATCAGCGGCAGCCGGAAGGCGGCCTCCCCCGTTGCGGCTGGAATGGCCCGTTCGATCGCCGGCAACGCCGGCGGACCGAGGGCGAGCAGCTGATCGACCGCGGCATCCCGAGTTGTCAGCTTACCGTGGGACAGCCGCCGAATCAGTGCCGGCGGGCTGTCCGCCGGGGCGGCTTCGGCTCGCTGCCCCAGCGGCATCGCTAGGATGAACAGCAGCACCCCGCCACCCACCCACCAGAGCGGCGTCCACCGGCAGTGTGCCACCTCTGGACTCTGCATGGCTATTGCCTGGACGATCTTTCAGATTGTGTGAAGGTTTTGCGACGGCACAGCCTCACCGGCGGCGACGTTTCATACCGGCAAGGGTATCATTGGGCCATCAGGAGTTTCATCCCAATTCCCTTCTCGATACGTCCGGGCCCGCAGGAACGCATGGCGACGATCGCGATCAGTCTGTGTGGGGAGGGCCGGGGGCATGCCACCCGGATTGCGACGCTGATTGAGCATCTGGAGCGGCGTCACGACATCCGGGTCTACAGCTCGGATGACGGGTACCGGTTTCTGCAGCAGCGGTTCGCGGTAGGCCATCCCCGGGTGAGTGTCCATGAGATTCCGGGGATCGTCTTTCAATACAGCGGTGGCCGGCTCGACGTCCCGCGGTCGATCCGCGCGGGACTTGATTATCAGGCCCGCCAGCTGGGTCCGCTCGTCGATCAGATGATGGCCGATCTTGAGACCTTCAACGTCTCGCTGGCGATCACCGACTTTGAGCCGGCACTTCCGCGGGCCGTGGCCCGGCAGGGGGTGCCGCTGCTGAGCATTGACCACCAGCACTTCCTGCTGGCCTATGAATTGGACGCACTGCCCTGGACCCTGCGCTGGAATGCCTGGCTGATGAGCCATGCGGTCTGGATGTATGTCAGCGGTGCTGCTGAGACCGTTGTCTCGGCCTTCTTTCGGCCGCCGCTTCGTCGGGGCTGGGAACATGTCAAACAGGTCGGCCCCCTGCTTCGGCGGGAGATCACTCAGGCTGTACCGAGCGACGGCGGCTACGTGCTGAGCTATCTTCGCCGGCACACGCCGTTCCGTGCGGTTGAGACCCTCGCCCGGTGCGGCCTGCCGGTGAAGGTCTACGGCCTCGGGGCACGTGACCCGATCGGGTCACTGTCGTTTCAACCGATTGATGACCGGCAGTTTGCCGCTGATCTTGCCGGCTGCAGAGCCGTTGTTTCGGCTGCCGGCAACCAGCTGATCGGTGAGGCGATCCACCTCGGCAAACCGCTGCTCGTGCTGCCCGAACGGGCCCATGGTGAGCAGTCGATGAACAGCCATTTTCTCCGGTTCATGGGCTGTGGTGACTTCGTGCATCTGGAGGATGTCACGGTCGGGGATATTTGTCGATTTCTGGAGGGCGTCGATCGCTACGCCGTCCCGCTTGCCAACCTGGCCGGCACGATGGACGGCACACCGCGGGTGCTTGAGATCATCCAGCACTGGCTGAGCCAGCGTCTCAGCGATGCTGCCTGAAAGCTCGCCGGCGGATCGAGTGCCGCTGCTTCGCTGCGGCCCCGTCAGCCCCGCAGAAGTTTCGCAATGGTCGGCAGAAGAGCCCGGATGGCCCGGCCCCGGTGGCTGATCAGGGCTTTGACCGCCGGTGCGAGCTGGCCAAAGGTGCGGTGATATTCAGGCACCATGAAATAAGGGTCGTAGCCGAAGCCACCCGCACCAGAGGCGGCCTCGGTAATCCGGCCGCAGCAGCGGCCCGAGCCGGTGGCCCGAATCGTTCCCGTCGGATCGGCCAGGGCTGCATGGCAGGCGTAGTGAGCGGTTCGGGCCGGGCCGGGGATTCCTGCCAGCTGTTCCAGCAGGAGCGCGTTATTGGCCGCAGCGGTTGCCGCCGGCCCGGAGAATCTGGCCGAATAGATCCCCGGAGCGCCCTCCAGGGCATCGACCACCAGGCCACTGTCCTCACCGAGCACCCACTGCCCCAGGACGCGGGCCTGCTGGCTTGCCTTGAGTGCGGCGTTTGCCGCGAAGGTGGTTCCCGTTTCGTCGACCTCGAGGGCCATGGGAAAGTCGGCAAGCGACCGGCAGCTGATGCCATACGGTTCAAGCAATGGCGTCAGTTCACGTTTTTTGCCGGCATTGGTTGTGCCCAGCACGAGGATCGGACCGGCGGAACTTGGCATGACGATGGTCGCTGCGGCAGGTGAAGGCGGCCGCCGCCGCCGCCTGTGGCGACCACTAGCGTCGGCCAATTGGCAGCCTGGGCACATCGACAGGCCGGGGCTGCAGGTCCAGCAGAATACCCTCGATCCGCTTGGGAAGAATGGTGCCGGCTGCCAGCTTTTCTTGATCGGGGCCGAGCGTGCTGGTGATCCGCACCAGTTCGGGGTGCGGCTGGCTGGAACCGTCCTGTTGTTCGATCACCAACTGCGAAAGACTGCCGACGCAGACCATGCTCGATTCACGGTCGTGAAACTCCCAGGCCTGCCAGCCCTGCTGCCGCAGGGCTGCGGTGAGCCGGTGGGCCTTCTCAGCCGCCTGGACCAGCCGGCTTTCAAACCCGGCCTCGTCGGCCGCCGCCTGATCCTGGTCGGCGAAGGTGCCCGCTCCGGTGAAGGTGGCGACCCGCACACTGTACCGGCCCGGGCAGTTGAGCAGGCTGTGCTCAACATCGGCATTGATCCCAATCACGAACTCGTCAAGCTGCGGACGATTGAAGTAGTCCGCGGGCAGCAGTGGATTGGGAATCATGAAAGCGAGTCGCATCGGCCCTCTACCGGCCTGTTTGTCGAGGCCGATCATCCGGCGGAAGTCGGCAAAAGCGCGGCTCTTGCCCTGGTCGCCCGCGAGGGCTTCGGGCTGCAGGCTTTTGATCGTCGCGAGAGTCTTCTGAGCCCGGCTGTCGTCGCAGGAGGCGAAGTCACCCACCATCACCGCCACTTCGACCACCTGCTGGGAGTTGGCGTACCGCATCCGCTTGGGGCTGCCATCGGGATTGAGCCCAAGCCCCCGCTGTGCCCCGGTGAAGTCGAAGGCCTGCTCGTGGGTGTAGGCCTGCATCCGGAACCGGCCGCGAAGTTCCTGCACGAGGCGGCGGGCGTCATCCCGGGCACCAACGCCCCGAAACGTCGTGGCCAGCACAAGCCAGGGGCCGTCCTGCTCCGACAGCGGAAACATCGCCTGCGGATCGATTTTCTGTTTCGTGAACCAGGTCGTCGGGAGCCAGCCGCTCTGGGCCTGCACCGGTGCAGGCCGGCTGGTGGTCGGCAGGCCGATCAGCAGCAGGAGCAACAAATGCCGGAACGACGATCGCAGGCAGTGGCGTGACACGGCAGCGGTGATGACAGATGGGGTGAATCGGTGAGCTGACGAATGAGAGCGGACGATAGCAGCCGACCAGCGGCTCAACGAGAGGAGTTTTGCCCGCCGCGAGACGCCTGCCGCCGGCCGGCTGCAGCAATCGGGGTAAGATGTGGGAAGTGGTCAGCCTCAGTCGGTGGCCGGTCGTGTCTTGCAGAGGCAGCAGCATGCAGCCAGATCGAGTGCCCCCCGCCGGTGAACGCGGCACCATTCTCCGGGCGGAGGTGGGGCTGGTGAGGGCAGGATTGCTCGTCGGCTGGTTGGTCCTGCTCACACTGCCACCGGCGGTGCTCTGGAACATCCGCGATCGGTGGCTGGCTGATCTCGACCGCCCGGCAATTCAGGCACACTGGGACCGGTTTCGCAGTGACATGAAGGCCCAGTCGGATCGGAGCGGTCCGGTGCAGCACAAGGTGCCGAAGAGCGCTGAGCCACCACTGCGGGTCTGGCTGCGGGACTACTTCTGGCTGGCGGTTGCCGCCTGGGGCGTGCTGGGCACAACGCTCTACGCGTTTGTGAGCCTGGTGGTTTTGGGCCTCCTGTCGCCGGCAGCCGCCGGCAGCCGGCGACTACTTTCCCAGGATGAACCGGGCGGTCACCGCGACGCTGACAAACAGGATCAGCGTGATTCCAAGCACACCAAGCAGTGAAAACACGACGCAAACCTCTCTCAATTCGGACCATCGCCGCCGGCTCCCGCCGGCGGTTTTTGGATGGTAGCAGAGAGGCCCAGCCGGCCGCTATCGCGATCAGTTGGACGGGCTCAGCCGCGGTAGGCTGAGTCGATTGCCTGCCCGCCCGCCGGTCGCTGCGGATTACCGACCGAAGAGGTCGTCCGAGACGGTGTTTCGCGCCACCCGCCCAACGTCATCGAGGGTCCGCCGCTGTCCCACCGTATGCCAGGGGGTGACATCGGCCAGTTCCGGCATGATCTCGAGAATCTGCTCAATCAACTGGCCAACCAGCCGGCTGGCCTGACCCTGATCACCGACCTGTTCCTTGATCGCGGCAGCGGTTTTCATCAGTCTGACCATTCTCGACCGGGCCAACACCGGGCCGGAGAGCTGTCCCTCACCCTCCTCGAGCAGATCGGCCAGCGGCACGTCGAGCACCTGCTGCCAGCGGAGCAGATCGGAGATCCGCAGGTCGGTCTCGGGCTGCTCCTGCCGTCTGATCACGGTCATCTCGATCCCGAGCCGGCGGGCCACATTCCGCAGGGTGACGCCCTGCTGCTGCCGGACTTCTTCGATCCGGTGCAGCCGCCGCGACCGTGACCGCCCCGACCCGGGATTGCCGCCAACGGGTCGCCGCCTGAGTCGCTGCGGGGCCTGCGATTGGGCCGCCTTGCAGTCGGCTTCGGCCCGGGCGACGTCGGAATAGGAAGTATCAGCGACTGCGAGGGGATTCTGGTAGCAGTCCTCCCGGTCATCATATTCCTCGTGGCGATCGACTCGATACGGAACCGTGGCCATCGTTCTCTCCTTCTCGTGAGCAGACCGGGAAGACTCGTCAGCGAGCCCCCCGCGGCGACATCGACGGCAACTTTCCCTCTACCCACCAACCCTCATGCCAGTGCGCAGCATCGGCCGGCACTAAACCATCGGGAGATCGTGAGCGTGAGAAAAGTCAGCCGCAGTTGCTCACCAGAACGGACCATGCCTTGCCCGCATGTCCGGCTGGTGAAACCATACCCTCGCGGCAGCATCGAGAAAAGAGCCGGCTGATGTTGGGACATCTGCCGTTTCCATTCCCTTCCTGCGGCGAAGCCTCCTCAGGTGCGGCGTCTTTGCTGTGCTCGTTCTACGGGGGCCGACAGCAAACCGTTCGCCTGCCGTACGATTTTTTCTGCCCCCGACACTGGGCGTCGGGGGCGGGCAACATTTGCCCGCCGCTATAGTGGATGCGGACAGTTGGTACCACAGTGTGACCCTGTCCGAGGCCGGCCAGCAGGAGCTTCGATGTCCTCATCAGATTCTCATTCCCCAACCGCAGCAGGGCTTTCCTGGGCCGATCTCGGCCGTCAGGATGAGCTGCACGTCACCGGCGCCGATGCTGTGACTTTCATCGAGAACTTCACGACGGCAAAGGTCGGCGGGCTCGAGCCGGGTACCGGCTGTGACGGCTTCTTTTGTGATGTGCGGGGCTGGGTGCTCGACCTCGCCCTGATCCGGCGGACCGCCACCGGTCTGCTGCTTTGCGTTGCTCCGGGGCGGGCGGCGCCGCTGCGCGACCACCTCGACCGCTACCACATCAGGGAGAAGTTGGAACTGGTCGATCACAGTGGCGGGGTGGCCAGCCTGCTCCTCGCCGGACCGCGGGCCCGCGACTGGCTGGCAGAGCGGTTCGATCAGCCCCTGCCGGCGTCGCAGCTGCAGTTTGTCGACGGATTGCTTGCTGTCGACGAGGCCGGTGAGGAGCCGGTCGCTGTCCGGCTGACCCTGATCGACTGGTATGGGCCGGGTGGATACCTGCTGGAGACGGCGGCTGGTGAGCAACTGGCTGCGGCACTCGCCGCGATGGGCCTGCCGCGGGCAGCGGCCGAGACGGTGACGGCCCGGCGAATCCGGTGCGGCCGGCCGCTGGCGGAGGATATTCCGGAGAAGACCCTGCCTCAGGAGCTTGGCCTTGATGACCGTGCCATCTGCTTCAGCAAAGGCTGTTACCTCGGACAGGAAACGGTGGCCCGACTCGATGCCCTCGGCCATGTCAACCGGCGGCTGACCTGCCTGGCTGTTTCGGGAGACGATCCTGTCTTGCCCGGGACTCCTGTTACCAGTGGTGGCAGCCCGGTGGCAACGGTTAGTTCCGCGGCGCCGGCGATCGAGGGGGAGGGCTGGCTGGCCCTGGCGATCGTGCCGCTGAAGGCGGTGGCTGCGGCTGCATCATTGACTGTTGACGGCCGGACGGCAGTGCCCCGGCCTTTCACCACCGAGCCGGAGGGCAATCCCGAATGACCACGATCGACCCAAACCAGGTCGGTGAGCCCGACGGAGAACTCCTGCTTGAGACCCGCAGGTTTCGGGTTCTCCGGGTGCCCGAGCGGTGTCGCGATGGCAGCCAGCGACCGCGGGAGGTGATCGAGCATCCCGGTAGTGTGGCGATCGTGCCGCTTATTGATGCCGACCATGTCTGCCTGATTGAAGTCTTTCGGCGGGCGGTCGGCCGTACCCTTCTTGAGATTCCGGCCGGAACACTCGACCGGGTTGAATCGCTTGCTGAGGCCGCTGCCCGGGAGTTGGCGGAGGAGACCGGCTATCGGGCGGCACACCTCGAGCCGATCGGGGGGCTCTGGATGTCGCCGGGCATCCTGCGGGAACGCATGCATCTGTTTGTTGCCAGCGGTCTCCAGCCGGGGCCGCAGGCACTTGAGCCGGGCGAGACGATCGAGCCTCGGGTGGTCACCTGGACCGAGGCTTTGACGATGTGCTGGGATGGTCGGATTGAGGATGCCAAGACCGTGGCGGCCCTGTTGCTCACCGCCCAGCGGTGGAAGGCATCGCGGCCCGGCTGACGGAGCCATCCGTTGGATTCCGGCGGTCCAGCAGAAACAGTCCACCCCCAATCAGCCCCGTTACGATCGTGGCGAAGAACCAGAGCAGGCCGATGGCGACTGCCTGTTCCTTGCCGACGCCCCAGGGGGCCAGCAGCAGTGCCATGCCCCCCTCGCGGACGCCGACGCCATTGATGCTCACCGGCAGCACCATCGCCAGTGAAATCAGAGGCACCACGGAAAACCAGATGCCCAGGTCGAGTGAGACTCCGATTCCTTGAGCCAGCAAGGCAACCGAGACCGAGGCCCCAATCTGGACGATCAGGCTCCAGCCGATTGCCTGGGTCATCAGGTGAGGACGTTGTTGATACGGCAGCAGTTGGCCAACGAACTGCCGCAGCCGCTGCTGCAGCGGCAACAGATCGAGCAGCCGGTCAAGGCTGCCGACGGCCAGTCGAAAGCAGACGATCACGGCGACCAGCAGGGCCAGCCCGACTGCCAGGGTCGCGGCAGGCGCGAGGGCAAACTTGATTGTCAGCAGGGCGGCACCGGCAAGCACGCCGAGCGCCGACACGCCGGCGAGGCGATCAGCCAGAATCGTGCAGCCGGCCAGCAGCCGGCCCCGCGTCGTCTCGGAGAGCCGATAGGCCTTGACCACGTCTCCACCAATCGATGATGGCAGGCAGAGGTTGAAGAAGACTCCTTCAAAGAATCGCCAGACGAATGCAGCTGTTGAATGCTGAAAGCCGATTGGCCGGGCCAGGGCCGACCAGCGGATGCCGGCGACCACCTGAATGCCGACCGCAGTGACAATGCCAGCGGTGAACCATCGCCAGTCGAGTGATTCCAGAAGGGTTCGCAACGAACGCCAGTCGATCCCTCGGAGGACAAAGGCAATCAGGCCGAGTGTGGCCGCGACCCGCAGGCCGATACCGGCCGAGCCCGCCAGCCGGGAGCGGCCGGTCGGCGTCACCACGGTGTCGCCGGAAAACGGCGGGGGGGACAGATTCTGGGAATGCGGTGGCATGGCGGTAGCGTTTTACGGGCAGCCGCACCCTCCCTGGGCATGTTCAGGCCACCACGCGTCAGTTTCTTGCGGGCAGGTGGTACTGTATCAAAAGCTGGGTGTCGAGCCCTGCCTGCCCCCTTGTCCGCCGCTGAAATCGACGTCATTTGGAACTGCACCAATGCACTGGGAACCGTTTGTGTTCGGCTCCGTCGAGCTGTCGCTGATTGACCTGGTGGCGGTCGGCTTTTTCGTGGTCTTTGGGGCAAACCTCGGAAGTTTCCTCAATGTTGTCGCCTACCGGGTGCCGCAAGGCATGTCGGTTGTCTTCGGCGGCTCGCATTGCCCGGTCTGCGGCCGGCCCATCCGGCCCTGGCACAACCTGCCCGTCATCGGCTGGCTCATGCTTGGCGGGCGGTGCCGGGACTGCTTGGTCGTGATCCCGCGCCGCTATCCGCTCGTCGAGGCGATGGCGGCGGTGGTGATCGGGTCGGTCACGGCGGTTGAACTGTTGTCGGGGGGGATCAATCTGCCGGCCGGCAATCAGGTGACTCAGGAGCTCTGGTGGCGGGGCGTCGATGGATTGTTGCTGCGGCCCAACTGGAGGCTGGTGGCGATCAGCCTGCTGCACGTCACCGGTTTGGCAACGCTGCTGGCCTGGGCGTTGGTTGAGCGGGATCGCCAGCGGCTTCCGGGAGGCTGGTGGCTGGGCACGCTGCTGCTCCTGCTGGCCCTGCAGATGGCTGTTCCCTGGTTACAGCCGGCCAGCCTGACGGCCTGGGGGGACCGGCTTAATCTGGTGGCAACCGAGCCACTCCCTGCTTGGCAGGCTGCGGGGGTGGTCGGCCTGATCGGGATGCTCACCGGCTGGTTGCTTGGAGTGCTGCTGCAGGAACTGCGGCTGACGGGTGGTCTGGCGCGGCAGGGCTTGGCCCTGGTCGGTGGCCTCTGCGGCTGGCAGGCGACCCTGACGACGGCGGTGGTCTGGTTTGTCGTGAGCGTCGTGCGGATCGGCCTGATGGGTGTAATGGCGGCAGCCAGTCGGGTACGGCTGCCGCCCGACCGGGCTGGCTGGCTGGCGACCCCTCGGCTGCTGCTGGCCGACCTCGTGGCTGCTCTGACGCTGCAGTTGCTCGCCTGGCGGTGGCTGGACGGATTGGCGAACGGCCTGTTCGAACGTCTGCTGCTGGGGGTTGCGTAGTGGCGAACGGCCACTGCTCACTCACCCAGCCGCTGAAGGCCGCCGTGTGCCAACACGAAACTGCGGGTTCGCGTGGCCCCGTCGAAACGGACCACACCGATGGCCCGGGGGCCGCTGCCACTGATCCGCTCGAGGATGCCCGGCCCGTAGGTCTCATGTGCGACGCGTTCGCCGGTCTGGAGGGCGGGGGGCTGTGCGGGTGCCCCGAGTTCTGAGGCCAGCCGGATGGCGCGATCGGCGGCCCGCCGCTTCCGTCCTGCTGGCTGCGGCGTCGGAAGCTGCACTGATGCCAACTCGACAGCATCGCCATCGACCTCGAGGATCAGACCGTCCGCTCGTTCCATCCGGGCAACCGGTGAATCGACGGGATATTCAACCGGCAGATCATCGGCTGTCTCCGGGTGACTCTCGAAGCAGTCGGCAAACGGGTCGGCCTGCTCAACATGCCAGTCAGCATCGTCTGCAGCGCTGGCGGCTTGCCCCAGCGCCGGGGCCTCCGGGCCGGTCAGGAGGGTTTCCGCACCGAGCATTTCAGTCAGAAAAATACTTGGTGCCGAAATCCGGCGGCTGCCGCGGTAGTCACGGATGCGGGCCGCGCTGGCATGCACCTCCCGTTGGCCGCGGGTGATGCCGACGAAGACCAGCCGTCGTTCCTCCTCCAACTGGTCATCGTCATGAAGGCTCCGCTCATGGGGCAGGATGCCATCTTCCAGGGCAATCATGTAGACGACCGGGAACTCCAGTCCCTTGCAGGCATGAAAGGTCATCAGGGCTACCTGATTGCCGGCCGGATCCCAGATGTCGGTATCGGCGACCAACGCAGTCTGTTCGAGAAACTGGCCCAGTGGATCGTCATCCGGCAGGGCCGCGGTGAAGGACTCATCGACTTGCCGGGCGGCGGTCACCAGTTCCTCGACATTGGCCAGCCGCTCGTCCCCCTCTTCCTCCCGTTCGGCGGCGAGCAGTTCCCGGTAGCCGGTGCGGTCAAGGATCGCCTCGACCAGCGGCGCGACCGTGCCGCGGCTCTGCTGCTGCAGCTGTTGCAGCGAGTCAACCAGTTCGCCGAACTGGGCATAAGCCTTCACCGCCCGCTTCGAGAGACCGGGCACGGCCGCTGCCTGCCGGGTTGCCTCCAGCCGGGAAAGGCCCCGCTGTTCGGCCCAGGCGGCCAGCCGGTCGAGGGACTGCTTGCCAATGCCTCGCGGGGGCACGTTGACGATTCGTAGCAATGCCTCGTCATCGCGGGGGTTCTTCAGCAGCCGCAGCCAGGCAACCACGTCGCGGACCTCGCGCCGCTTGAAGAACTCAAGCCCCCGAATCAGCTGGTAGGGCAACTGCCGATTCCGTAGCGCGACTTCCAGCGATCGTGAGAGGGCGTTGGTACGAAACAAAATGCAAAAGTCACGGGGCTGGCGGCTGCCGGCGGCGACCGCCGTGGCGATCTCATCGGCGATCCGATCGGCCTCTTCGTGGCTGGTGCTGTCGAGGACGATCCGCACCTGCGTTCCCGGTTCGGCGTCGGTGGCCAGCCGCTTCGGTTTCCGGCGGGTGTTGTGGGCGATCACCCGATCGGCGGTGCCGAGGATATTGGAGGTGCTGCGATAGTTCTGCTCGAGGGTGACGACCGTGGCAGTGGGATAGTCGCGTTCGAATTCCAGGATGTTGCGGATGCTCGCTCCCCGCCAGCCGTAGATCGCCTGGTCGGGGTCGCCGGTGACTGCGAGGTTCTGATGGTCGAGCGACAGCCCCCGGAGAATGCAGTATTGGACGGCGTTGGTATCTTGGTATTCATCGACCAGTATCCAGCGATACCGGGCATCGAGCTGCCGCCGGAGATCGGGGTTATCAAGCAGCAGCCGGGCGATGTGAACGAGCAGATCGTCAAAGTCGACCGAGTTGGCATCCAGCAGCATCTCCTGGTACAGCGGCCAGAGCCGGGCCACAACCTCGTCAGCCGGCCGGCCCCAGCGGGGCTCGAAGGTTTCTGGAGTCAGCAGGTCATTCTTGGCGCGGCTGATCGTGCCGGCGATCCGGCCGATCGGCGTATGAGTCAGGGACAGGCCGAGTCGCCTGGCGGCCCGCTTCAGGACTGCCTGTGAGTCATCGGGATCGAGGATCGAATAGTCGCTGGTCAGTCCGACGAGGCGGGCCTGGGACCGTAAGAGCCGCGCGGCGAAGCGATGGAAGGTGCCCATCTCGACCGGCTGGGGGCCGACCAGTTCGGTCACCCGCCGCCGCATCTCGTCTGCAGACTTGTTCGTAAAGGTGAGCGCCACAATCTGGTGGGCGGGAACACCCTCCGTGATCAGATGGGCCACCCGGTGGGTGACAACACGGGTCTTGCCGCTGCCGGGGCCTGCCAGCACCAGCAGCGGTCCCTCGACGTGGGTGGCCGCTTGGTGCTGACTCGGGTTGAGAGATTCGAGGGAGATTTGCCGCACGGCACCGTAAAGCTGTCGACCGAGGAGGAAAGGAATCTGACCCGGCCCGGTCCGAAGCGGCTCCGGGAATGCCACCTGACGGGACATTGGTTGGTCGTAAGTTGTGAGAATTGAGTATATTCCGCCTCGGCACCGAGTGGGACACGCATTGTCTCAGCCGGTGGCCGGCGACGGCAGGTAGGCCGTCGCCTGTGATTCGCGGGCTTCCCCCGGTGCGTTCCGGGGGACCCGGTTCAGACCACCACCCATGTTGCACGGGAGGGACCCCATGCCCAGGATTGCGTACAAGAGCCTGACGAAGTCGGATGAACTGGCGGAGAAACTCGAGATGAGTACCGCCGAAATCGGTCTGTCCGTCCGCACGACGAACTGTCTCGAAGAGAAGGGCATCTTTACGGTGCATGACCTGCTCAACTGCACCAGGGCCGATTTGTTGAGCATCTCCAACTTTGGTGAGAAAACGTTGGAAGAGGTCTACAAGGCCCTGGAGAAGATCGGTTTTTTTCGCAAGCAGGTGTCGGCCGACGATATCGTGGTTACCAGGAAAGTGGTCACCTCCGACCTGCGCTAACGGATAATGGAAAAAGTCCACGGAGGGCAATGCTGTTCGGCACGGACAATTGTTTTGTTTTTGGGTGCTGAAGATGCGTGGAAGCCCCGGCCGCAAGCCCGGGGATCGACAGCGGTGATCCCCCCGCTCGCGCTGGGGGCTTCCTGAGAGAGCGTGAGCCGGCCCAGTGGGCACGTGAGAGTCATCTGTCTGCTGCCGCTTTGATTTGGCATTTTTTGTACCGAGCACCATTGGGCATGGACGGCTTTTCCCCAGACAACTGGGCCCTGAACGGCTGACCGGGAGAAGCGGGCGTGAGGCTGCCCACGTTTTTTAGTAAGAAGCGAGGCGAACGCCGCACGGGTTCACCCGCCTGGGGCTCGTTCGGTGAAGGCTCGTTTTACGCCGGACTCCTCGTAGCAGGGCTGGTTCTTGGTGGGTTGATGCTCACCGGGGTGGCGGTTCCCGAGTGGCGGATCAACAACCATTTCGTCGCAGTCGAGGGACGATTGGTCGGCAAGGGAATCGCCCACCGCACGACCACTGACCTCTTCGGTCGGCGGCGGCAATCCTGGCGTCCAGCGGTGCTGCTGGAGTATCGGGTGGATGAGGTCCCGGTGCGGGCCTGGCACACGGGCGGTCGGGGTGAGGCGACGACCGACCGACAGCTTGCCCTCGACCTGTTGGGGGGCTGGCGGCTGGGGCAGCCCGTGCGGTGCTGGTACGATCCGGACCGCATCGAGACGGTGGTGTTGAAGCGGGGCTACAACTGGTGGCTGTGGCTGCTCACACTCCTGTTGCCCGGGGCTTTGGTGGCGTTCGGGACAGCTGGACTTGTTCGGGCGGCTGGTGCCTGGGGCCGATCGGAGGAACGCCAGGCTGCCGAGATCGGTCGGCTGCTCCACCCGCTGGTGCGATCAGCGGCCGACGAAGTGGGCTTTCCGACGGTTCCCCCCTGCGACAACCTGGTCAATTCGCCGGGCACCATCCAGCGGTTCCGGCTGCCAACGGAAAGCCCCGAGGCCTGGTCATTGGTTGGCTCAGGGCTGTTTGCCGGCCTCTGGAATGCGGTGGTTGTCGTGCTGGCGGTGGCCGCCGGTCTCGACCTGGCCGGCGGGCGGACCGACTGGTGGCTGTTCGGGCTGCTGGCACCCTTCGCGCTGGTCGGCATGGTGGCGATCGGCCTGTTTCTGCGGCGGTTGCTCCTGGCGACCGCCGTCGGACCGACCCATCTGGAGATTTCGGATCATCCTTTACGGCCGGGGGGGAGGTATGCGGTGCACCTTTCACAGGGCGGGTCCGTTTCGTTCCGGCGACTCGAACTTGTGCTGGAGTTGGAAGAGCAGGCCACCTACCAGCAAGGTACTGATGTCCGAACCGAAAAGCAGGTGGTCTGGCGGGAGTCGATCCGTCGCTGGGACCGGGTGGAGCCTGCAGCCGGCACGCCCTTTGAGGCCGACGTGCAGGTCCAGGTGCCAGCTCGGGCGATGCACTCTTTTCGCTCGGCCCACAATGGGGTCGGCTGGCGGCTGGTGCTCCGCGGGGTCCCTGACCGCTGGCCGGCTTTCCTGCGGGTGTTTCCGCTGGTGATTGTCCCAGCCGAGGCTGCCACGGTGGCCGGCGGCTGGGCCCGGCCGGGGCGGGAGGTGGCATCATGACCGACCGGGCGGCTGCCGGTGAGGCGATGCGACCACCCGTGGGGCCCGCTGCCCTGCCACGGATCGTGGTGACCTTTCTGGCCGACCGGGCCGAGTACGCCCCCGGTGATGTCCTGCATGCGCGGTACCGGGTGGAGGCTGTCGATCCCACCACGATCACCGCCATCGAGCGGTCGGTTGTCTGGTACACCGAGGGCAAGGGGGAAGAGGATTTCGGTGTTGTCTTTTTCGACCGGTTGGTCGCTGACCGGTCCGGTAACACCGCTGACAAGCCAGCCGACCCGGACTTGAATGAATGGCAGAAGGGCAGTTTCAGCACCCGGCTGCCACCCAGTCCGCTTTCCTATGAAGGTCTGATTGTGAAGATCAGATGGTGCGTTCGGGTTCGGCTGTTCTTCGCCGGCGGGCGGGACTTTGTCTCGGAACATGTCTTCTTTGTGGGTGACATTCCGGTGGCCCGGCCGCTGGAGCTGGCTGTCCCATGACAGACCGCCGGCTCTGCAGCAACCCCTTTGCGACCCGTTATACGCGTCCGGGGTTGCTTTCCTGGCAGCCTGTGACCGATGCCCCCGAAGTGCTGCTCCAACGGCTTGAGCGGCTGGGTGGCCGGGGGGCGATCTGTGGCCCGCACGGTAGTGGCAAGTCGACGCTCTTGCGGCATCTGGCAGCGGCCGCCGCCGGCCGTGGCTGGCAAACCCGTTTGATTGGCCTCAGGTCGAAGGCCGACCTTGGGCGGGCCTTGGCGGCGATCGTTGCAGCGGCCGGGCGGGGACATTGGCTCGGTATCGACAGCTGGGAAAAGCTCGGTCCTGCCGGTCGTCCGCTTGCCTGGCTGACTGCGCAGCGGGGTGGTCAGATTGTGGTCACGACGCACCAGCCGACAGACAGTTGGCCGGTTCTCGTGAACATTCGACCGGACGAAGAAACCTTTCACCGGTTGGTGACCCGGCTGCTCAGGCAGGTTGATGGCGGCCTCATCTCGGCAGCCGCGTTCGATGCGCCGCAACTCAGCGCGATCTTCCGGCGGCATCAGGGTAACTTTCGGGAAGCCTTCTTCGAACTCTACGACCGCTTCGAGCAGGTCACCCGTCGCCCAGCCAGGCCTGAGTGAGCGGAGCCCAGGATGGGCGGAGTGAACGTCCGGCGATGGAGCATGGGCAACCCCGACCCACCGGGAGTTGAACTCCACCGCGAATGGCACCTGCCGTGCCGAACAGCATTGCCATGGATGACTTTTTCCCCGGACGGCTAGATGGCAAAACCTGTCCGGTTGGAACGACTGCACGGCGTATGACGACTATGCCTGCCCCAAAAAGAATTTTCAGGAAGTGAATCCCCTTTTTTTCCGGGCGTTGCCGTCAGACTGCAACCTACGTTAGGGGTGTCGACGTGAGAACCCGGCATGTTTGCCTGACCCGTCGATCCCGACTCAAGGAGAGTGCGATGCGTTCGCGGCGAGTTTCAATTGGTGCCCTGCTGTTTGCCGGAGCGCTCTGTGGTGGTCCTTCAGTTGCCGAGGCTCAGTGCTGCCTGTCGGGCCTGTTCTCCGGGACTGGCTGCGGCTGCTTCAAGAAGGCTGCGCCTGCCTACGCGGTGGCACCGGTGCCGGCACCACCACCGGTCGCCGCCGTTGTTGCACCAGCCGCCCCACCCCCACCACCGCAGCCGGTTATGGTGCCGGTGCAGCAGGTGAGCTACGTCCCCGAGACGACGTACCAGACCCAGTACAAGTGCGTGCCGGTCACCTGTTACCGGCCAGCCTGTGAGATCGATCCGTGCACCGGCTGCGCGGTGGAGTGCATGGAGCTGGTCACCAACTATGTCCAGCAACCAGTCAGTGTCCCGGTTACCCAGTACCGGGCGGTCTACACCACCAAGTATGTTCAGATGCAGCCCGGAGCAAACCCGCAGGCCTATGGGGCCGCTGCGTTCGCCGCGCCCAATGCAGCGGGTGCCGCCGCCAGCCCTTTCGCCGCACCACAAACGACTCCTCAGGCCTGGGGTGCCGCCGGAAGCACCACCGCCCCGGCGGTGCCGACCCAGCAGCCGGTCCTGCCGCCGGCCACCGGCGGAAGCACCTACCAGCAGCAGATCGTGCCCCAGAGCGGCAACTATGTGCCTCCCCAAACGCCAGCTCAGCCGCAGCCGACCAGCCCGCCGACGCTCGCTCCGGCACCATCATTGAAGCCGATCCCCGAACTCCCGCGGCAGCCCGGTCAGCAGGCAGCCGCCGAGCAGCCTCACCGCACTGCCAACGGCAACGGCAACGGCAACGACGGCCAGCCGACCGGAGCCCCAGGAACTGGTGTTCGTGCTGACAACGGAGGCCGAAACGGCACTCCACAACAGCAGCAGGCTCCGGCAGCGACGCCGCCCCCCTCGCTGCGGCCGATTCCGCCGGCGAGCAGTGGGCCGACAAGCGGCAGCCGCAGTTCGTACGGCACGCCGCTGCGAGGCGATAGTGGAATGCCGGTCCTGCCCGGGAACGGGCCGAGCAACTCAACCCGGGCATTCCCGAAGTTGCTGGAGCCGACCGGCCACACCACCTCGTGGCGGCCGACCCGGGCTACAGCACCGGCTGCCCGGGCCGCTTGGCAGCCGGCGTTCACGCAGGCTCCCGCTGGTCCGTATGCTCAAGGGTGGCAGCCGTCCTATCCGACGGCCGCGCTCCCCACCCGTGTCCAGGAATAGCGAGCTTCCGTGAGCAACGCCGAGATCGCCGCCGTCTTTGATCATGTCGCCGATCTTCTCGAATACCAGGGCAGCAACGTGTTCCGGGTGCGGGCCTACCGCAACGCCGCCCGGCTGGTGAAGGGAACGGTGGAGCCGCTGGCGGTGATCTGTCAATCAGCCGACCGTTCGCTCACCGATCTTGAGGGCATTGGCAAGGATCTGGCAATCAAGATCGAGACGCTGCTGGGCGGCCAGCAGCTTCCGCTGCTTGAGCAGCTTGAGGCAGAGGTGCCGCCGGTTGTCTTCGATCTGATGCGGGTGCCGGGCCTGGGGCCGAAGAAGGTCAAGCTGTTGGTCGAATCATTGACGATCAATTCGCTTGACGATTTAGCTGACGCCTGCCGGGCAGGGCGGGTTCGCGATCTGAAAGGCTTTGGTGCAAAGACTGAGGCGGCCATCCTGGCCAATCTCGCCTTCGCCCAGGATCCGGAACACAGCCGGCTGCTCTGGAATGAGGCCGACGCGATCGTCCAGGAACTCCTCGCCTGGATGCGGCAGTGCCCGGCGGCCCGGCGGGTCGAGGCGGCCGGCAGTTGGCGGCGGGGCCGCGAGACGGTCGGTGACATCGACCTGTTGGCTGAAAGTGATCAGCCGGGTCTGGTGATGGACCGGCTTGTCGCCTGGGAGTCGGCGGGCGACGTCCTGCTGCGGGGCGAGACCAAAACCAGCATTCGCGGGCCGCGGGACGTGCAGATCGATCTGCGGGTGGTCCGGGGAGAGTCGTTCGGGGCAGCCTGGCAGTATTTCACCGGTTCGAAAGAGCACAATGTGCGGCTGCGGGGCCGGGCTCGCGACCGGGGCCTGTCGATCAATGAATACGGTGTAACCCGGCTTGACGGGGCCTCCGCGCCGCTGGCTGGGGCCACCGAGGCTCAGGTCTACGAGGCGGTTGGCCTGCCCTGGATTCCACCGGAACTCCGCGAGGGACGGGGCGAACTCGACCTGGCCGCAGCCGGCAACCTGCCCGACCTGATTGCCCTCGGTGACATCCGTGGCGATCTGCACATGCATACTACCGCCACCGATGGTGAGGCGACGCTCTCCGAAATGGTTGCCGCGGCGATTGACCGGGGGCTCTCGTACATTGCCATCACCGATCATGGCAAGCGGGTGACGATGGCCCATGGGCTCGACGAGAAACGCCTCAGGCAGCAGTGGCAGGAGATTGACCGACTCAATGAATCACTCGCCAGCGACGGACGGCCGCCGCTGGTGGTGCTCAAGGGCATCGAGGTCGACATGCTTGAGAAGGGGGGGCTCGATCTGCCCGACGATCTGCTGGCTGAGGCCGACTGGGTCGTGGCCAGTCTGCACTACGGCCAGCAGCAGTCCCGTGAACGGATCACGGCCCGGATCCTCGAGGCGATCCACCATCCGGCCGTCTCCTGCATTGGCCACCCTACCGGCAGGCTGATCAACCGTCGCCCGGCCTACGAGGTCGACATGCAGCAGCTGATCGAGGCGGCGGCAGCCACCGGCACCTGCCTTGAGATCAACGCCAATCCTTGGCGGCTCGACCTTGATGACACCCTTGCCGCCGCAGCCAAGCGAGCCGGGGTCCTGCTCGCGATCTCGACCGATGCCCACTCAATTCATGGTCTCGGCCTGATGCGGTGCGGGATCCTCCAGGCCCGCCGTGCCGGGCTGGAGGCGAAGGATGTCGCCAACACTCGCACCCTTGCCGGCCTGCGGAAACTGCTGGTGAAAAACCGCCGCAAGTGAGCCAACCTCAAGGCCGCGATGGCTACTCGGCGTCCCGCACGCAGCGGAAGCCGAGGTGGTTACAGCCGGAAGAGACTTCGCCCTTGCCCCGGGTGCCGAGAATGTAGCGGGAGCAATACTGCTCCGTGCAGAGAAACGATCCTCCCCGCTGCACCCGCTTGGGAATATCCGGTTCTTGAGGGTCGAAGCTGGCGGCCGGCCCCTGGGGATCATCCACTGAGAGACGGCCGGCGACCTGCTCGGCGTAGGTGTCGGGCCGGTACCAGTCGGCACACCACTCCCAGACATTGCCCGAGACATCGTACAGACCGTACCCATTGGCGGGGTAATGGCCGACCGGAGCGACGCCGGGAAAGCCATCCTCGGCCGTATTCTCAAACGGAAACCGGCCCTGCCAGGTGTTGGCCATCCAACTGTCTGCGGGCCGAAATTCATTCCCCCAAGGATAGAGGCTGCCGGCGCGGCCACCGCGGGCAGCAAATTCCCACTCAGCCTCGGTCGGCAGCCGCTTGTCAGCCCAGGCGGCATAGGCCTCGGCGTCCTCAAACGCCACATGGACCACGGGCAATCCTTCCTGGCCTTCGATCGTCGAGTCGGGACCGACTGGATGCCGCCAATTCGCACCGGGGATGTACCGCCACCACTGCAGGTGATTCCCGAGGGGAACCGGCGTTGCCGGTGGACTGAAGACAATCGACCCCGCCACCAGATTCTCCGGCGGCGCACCGGGAAAATCCTCCGGCCGCGGTGGCTTTTCGGCAACAGTGACGTAACCGGTCGCCTCGACAAAGGCGGCGAACTGTCGGTTGGTCACCTCGGTGGTATCGATCCAGAAGCCGCCAACGGTCACCTCATGAATCGGTCGGGCGTCAGCCATCGGCTGATTTCCGCCGTAGGGGAGGCCTCGGGGGTCGACGCAGCCGATCGAAAACCGGCCCCCGGAAATCCAGACCATTCCGCTGGGGGCCTGCCCCGGGGCCGGCTGCGTGGATGCAGTCGTCGGGCTGAAGCCGAGTCCTTCACCGCCACGGGATCCGGCATCAACACCGGCGGGTGGTTGGCTGGCTGGTGGAGTGACTGCCAGCCGGGCAAGCCCCCAGAGCATGCCGGCGGCAAACACACCAAGTCCGATCAGGAACCCGGTCGAGTTGAGGAGCCGACCCGCCAGCGATGGACGGATGGTGGAGGAGGCTGCCTGGGACCGACCGGACGGGCTCATGACTTCACGGCCCTCCGAAACAGTCGTTTGAGAGTTTTTCTGCGACCGTTGGTCCACCAGATGTCGAATCGGCGGCGGGCCAGGCGGGCCAACTGATGTTCTTCGCGGCGGAGCGAGTCGACCAGTTCGAGGGTTGCGGCATCGAGTGGTTCACGGGTCAGGCGGGTGAAGCGATCGGCGGCCGCTGCATGATCGGTAAAATCTCCAAGTGCTTCCTGCATCTGTTTCAGCCGCTTCAGGCACCGATCACGTGGCTGCGGTGAGAGGGCATCGGTGAACAGGTCGAGGCTGTACCGCAGCCGTTTGCCCAGGATCCGAAACTGATGAAGCTGGCTGGCCTTTCGAAACGGGCCGGCGGTGGTGAAAAATTTTCGGCCGACCAGTTGCAGCCGCTTGCGGGCGAAGCGTCCATACCGAGGACGGCCGGTTGTGGCGATCGCCTTAAGGAGCTGTTCTTGTCGGGCCGGCCAGCCCCAGGCCACCAACTCGGCCTGGCAATCACGGATCGGCCCACGGCTCCCGATCTGATGCTCGGTGAGCAGTTCGATCAGTTTTTCTGCAGAGGTTGACGCCGGGGAAATGGCAGTGGTAGCCGGCCACTGTTGCCGCAGCCGATCGATCAGCACGTCGAGGTCGCGGGCTTCGCCGGCCGCCTTTCTGATCTGCCGGAGCCGTTGCCCGAATCGCTGCCGCTTTCCAGTCGGCAGCAGCGGTGCGAAGGCGGTGAGGGCGGCCAGTGAGCGCCGGGTCGCCACCCGCAACCGGTGAACAGCCTCCGGATCGGCCAGCGGGTCACCCGCCTCGCCGATCTCCCGCCAGACAGCGGTCAGCCTCGCCTTCAGCCGTGCGGCTGCAATCACTCCGGCCGGCAAGGCCAACACCTTTCCACCGGGGTCGGTAGCGGCGGGTGTCGACAGCAGACCAGCGGTTCGAGGGCCGCTGCTGGTGTCGGGATGATTTCCGGATCGGTCCTGGTCGGCGTTTGACTGGGCCGGTGTCCTCATCGAGTCGTCCTCACACATGCCGATGGCCTCAGGCTGAAGCCGGGTCGGACACAGCATTGACGTAGCGTTGACCGACCGTCTGATCAGAGCCCTTCGCTTGACCCTTCCGGGGCCTCCGGCGAGTCACCGAAAATTTCCAGCCCCGGATTGCCACCTGCCAGCATTTCAGCCTCGGCCGCCAGATCCTCCGCGGTCGGTTCGGCTGCCTCCAGCAGCGGGAAGTCACGGGCGAGCAGGTCCTCGCGGTCAATCCGCAGCGCTTCAAGAGCCTCGGGACGAACCCGCACCTCGGATGACTGGAAGGTGTTGAAGCCGGTGCCGGCCGGAATCAAGTGGCCCAGGATGACATTTTCCTTCAGGCCGACCAGGTTGTCGAGTTTGCCGGCAAGCGCCGCCTCGGTCAGCACTTTGGTCGTCTCTTGGAAGCTGGCTGCCGAAATGAAGCTCGAACTCTGCACACTGGCCTTGGTAATTCCCAGCAATTGGGTGCTGGCAGTGGCCGGCTTGGGCTTGCTGCCCTTGGCCGGGGTACCGCCGAGTGCCTCGATGGTTTCATTCGTCTGCAGGAGCACGTCCTTCGGCACAATGCTGCCCACCTCGAATTCGCTGTCGCCCTTGTCGGTGATCCGCAGGCAGCCGGAGAGCCGGTCGTTGGCCTGCCGGAATTCGTGCTTGTCGAGCATGCTGCCCGGGAGCAGGTTGGTGTCACCGACGGTATCAATTCGAACCTTTCGCAGCATCTGCGAGACGATGATCTCGATGTGCTTGTCATCGATTTCCACCCGCTGGCTGCGGTAGACGTTCTGGATTTCCCGGACAAGGTAACGCTGCACCTCTTCTTCACCAGAGATTCGCAGGATGTCATGGGGCACGAGAGGGCCGTCGACCAGCGCCTCGCCAGCCCGGACGATGTCCCCGGCATGGACCCGCATGTGCTTGCCATGAGTAATCAGGTGCTCGCGTTCCAGCCCCGAATCGTTGCGGACGATGATCGTTCGTTTGCCCCGACGCTTTTCACCACTGACCTCCACCTTGCCGTCGATCTCGGCCATGATTGCCGGATCCTTCGGCTTACGGGCCTCAAAGATCTCGGTAACCCGAGGCAGACCGCCGGTGATGTCCTGCGTGCCACTGGCCTCGCGGGGCGTCTTGGCCAGCACATGCCCTGCCGCCACCTGTTCACCGACCTCCACCTCGATGTAGGCCTTCTCGGGCAGGTAATAGAAGTCGAGGATCTTTCCGGTGTCGTCCTCGAGGACAACCTGCGGATGATAGACCCCCTTGTGCTCCATGATCATGCGGCGAATGTGGCCACTGGGGTCCTTCTCAACCCGCAAGGTTTCACCTTCGACGACATCCTCGTAGCGAACCTTGCCGGCAACCTCGGACAGAATCGGAATCGAGTGCGGATCCCACTGGACCAGCACAGCCCCCTGTTTCACCTGGTCATTCTCGGTGACCTTCAGGATGGCACCGGCCGGAATCTCGAACTTGTCGACCTCCAGGCCTTTTTCGTTGATGATCGCGATCTCACCGTTGCGGGCCAGAACGATCTCCTCGCCTGCCTCATTCTGGACGGTCCGCAGTCGGGTGAACTTGGCGGTGCCGGCCCGCTTGGACCGATACTCATTTTCCTCGACCGCCCGCTGACCGACGCCACCAATGTGGAAGGTCCGCATTGTCAACTGCGTGCCCGGCTCGCCGATGCTCTGGGCGGCGATGATCCCGACTGCCATTCCCTCCTCAACCAGCGAGCCGGTTGAGAGATCCATGCCATAACAGAGTCGGCAGACACCCAGCGGGGCCTCACAGGTCAGGGCACTGCGAACCTGGATTTTCTCAAGGCCCAAAGCCTCAATCTGCCGAGCCGCCTTGGGCATAATCAGTTCATCTTCCTGGACCACCACCTCGTTGCTGATCGGGTTGGTGATGTTGGTTCGGCTGACGCGGCCACGGATGCTGTCTGCCAGGTTCACCTCGACCTTTTCGCCACGGTAGATGACCGTCTTTTCGATGCCCTGCGTGGTGCCGCAGTCGTGCATCGTGACGACCACGTTCTGGGCGACATCGGCCAGCTTCCGGGTCAGGTAGCCCGAGTCGGCCGTCTTCAGGGCGGTGTCGGCCAGCCCCTTCCGGGCACCGTGGGTCGAGCTGAAATACTCGAGCACCGTGAGCCCCTCGCGGAAGTTCGCCTTGATTGGCGTTTCGATGATTTTGCCTGAGGGCTTTGCCATCAGTCCGCGCATCCCCGCCAGTTGGCGAATCTGCTCGACACCACCGCGGGCACCGGAGTGGGCCATCAGATAGATCGGATTGACGTAGCCGCTGTGCCGCGCCTCGCGGGCGTCGGTGTCCTGTTCAAGCTCCGCCATCATTTCTTTGGTGATTTGCTCGCGGGCATGGGTCCAGGTGTCGAGCACCTGGTTGTACCGCTCACCGTCGGTGATCACGCCCCGCTGGTAGAGCTTGAGAATCTTCAGCACGGCCTTTTCGGCATCACCGATGATCTTATGCTTGCTTTCAGGGGTGATCAGGTCGTCGGTGGCAAAAGACAGCCCGCTGCGGGTGCTCCAGCTGAAACCAACGCGGTTCATGTCATCGAGCAGGTCGATCGTCTTCCGCCGGCCCAGCAGTTGGTAGCAGTCGGAGATTACCCGGGCCAACTCGCTCGACCGCATCGGGATATTGTAGAAGAGCATGCCCTCGGGCAGGATCGAGTTGAACAGCACCCGGCCGGCAGTTGTCTCGATGACCGCCCCGGGTTTGCCATTGGCCTCATCCTCGGTTTTCAGCTGCCGCTTGCCTGGCAGTTTGACCTTGATGATGGCGTGGGTGTCGACCTTGCCGAGTGAATGGGCCAATTCAACCTCAGCAAAGCTCCGGAAGGCCATCTTTTCACCCCGGCGGCCCGGCACTGACATTGTCAGGTAGTAGCAGCCCATCACCACGTCCTGGGACGGCGAGATGATCGGGGCGCCGTTGGCCGGGCTGAAGATGTTGTTGGTCGCCAACATCAGGGTGTGGGCCTCAACCTGCGCCTCGATCGACAATGGCAGGTGGACCGCCATCTGGTCACCGTCAAAGTCAGCATTGAAGCCCTTGCAGACGAGCGGATGCAGTTTGATGGCATGCCCCTCGACCAGCACCGGCTCGAAGGCCTGGATGCCCATGCGGTGGAGCGTCGGGGCCCGGTTGAGTAGCACGGGGTGGTTGCGGATCACCTCTTCGAGAATGTCCCAGACCTCGGTGTCCTTCCGCTCGAGCATCTTCTTGGCGCTCTTGATCGTGTCGGCATGGCCGAGATCCTTCAGCCGTCGAATGATGAACGGCTGATAGAGTTCCAGGGCGATCTTCTTCGGCAGGCCGCACTGATGCAGCCGCAGGGTCGGGCCGACCACAATCACACTCCGGGCGGAATAGTCGACCCGTTTGCCGAGCAGATTCTCACGGAATCGTCCCTGCTTGCCCTTGATCATGTCGGTCAGGCTCTTGAGCGGCCGGTTGCTTGAGGCGAGCACGGGTCGCTTGCAGCGGTTGTTGTCGAACAGGGCGTCGACCGACTGCTGCAGCATCCGCTTTTCATTACGGATGATCACCTCGGGCGCGTTGAGGTCGACGAGCTTCTTCAGCCGATTGTTGCGATTGATGATTCTTCGATAGAGGTCGTTGAGGTCGCTGGTGGCAAAGTTGCCACTATCGAGCATCACCAGCGGCCGCAGGTCGGGCGGGATCACTGGAATGACATCAAGCACCATCCACTCGGGCTTGTTTTCACTGTCGCGGATCGCCTCGACAATTTTCAGCCGGTTGACGAAATCCTTGGCCTTCTGCTTCGAGCCGGTGGTGGCCAGTTCTTCACGGAGTTCCTTGGACAGTTCCACCAGGTCGAGCCCGAGCAGCAGTTTGCGGACCGCTTCGGCCCCCATCTCGGCTTCGAAGCCGGTCTCGCCATATTCTTCCCGGGCCTGGCGGAACTCCTCCTCAGAGAGCAGTTGCTGCCTCTTCAGCGGCGTGTCCTTCGGGTCAAGCACAACGTAGTCCTGGAAATAAATCACCTTTTCCAGGCTGGTCGTCTTCATGTCCAACAGCGCACCGAGGCGGCTGGGCATCGCCTTGAAGAACCAGATGTGAACGACCGGTGCGGCCAGTTCGATGTGGCCCATCCGCTTGCGACGCACCCGGCTGTGGGTGACCTTGACGCCGCAGCGGTCGCAGATCATCCCTTTGTACTTCATGCCGCGGTACTTGCCGCAGGAGCACTCCCAGTCTTTTTCCGGTCCGAAGATCTTTTCGCACATCAGGCCATCCTTTTCGGGACGGTAGGTGCGGTAGTTGATCGTTTCGGGTTTTTTCACCTCGCCGAATGACCAGCTGCGGATGTCGTGCGGACGAGCCAGGCTGATCTTGACGGCGGAGTAATCATTGACGCGATCGTAGGTGGCTTCACCGATGCTCACGGAGAGGTCTCCCTGGAAAAAGGCTGCTGGGGTCGACGGTGGATGGAGTGTTGAAAACGGAAACGATAACCGAGGGTTGCCGGACGACGTGGTCCGGCTGCCCGCCCGGGGGCGGTGGTACTAGACCCGACGTTTTTCGAGTTGCATGTTGAGGGCAAGCCCACGGATTTCGTTGGTGAGCACATCGAAACTCGCCGGCGTGCCGGCTTCGAGCGTGTTTTCACCTTTGACCATGCTCTCGTAAATTTTCGTCCGGCCCTCGACGTCATCGCTCTTGACGGTCAGGAGTTCTTGCAAGATGTAGGCGGCCCCGTAGGCCTCGAGAGCCCAGACCTCCATCTCGCCAAACCGCTGGCCGCCGAAGCGAGCCTTTCCTCCCAGCGGTTGCTGGGTGATCAGCGAGTAGGGACCGGTTGAACGGGCGTGAACCTTGTCGTCGACGAGATGGTGCAGTTTGAGCATGTAGATGTAGCCCACTGTCGTTTCCTGCTCCAGCGGCTCACCGGTGCGGCCGTCGAACAGCTGAGCCTTGCCATGCCGAGGTAATCCGGCATCAGCAAGCATCTGGTTGATTTCCTCTTCACTGGCGCCGTCAAAGACCGGCGTGACTGCCTGGAAACCGAGAATCTTGCCGGCCCAGCCGAGATGGGTCTCAAGAATCTGCCCGACGTTCATCCGGCTCGGCACGCCTAGCGGGTTGAGCATGATCTGCACCGGGGTACCGTCGGCCAGGAAGGGCATGTCCTCCTTGGGCAGAATCTTTGCGATCACGCCCTTGTTGCCGTGCCGGCCGGCCATCTTATCGCCCACTGAGATCACCCGTTTAGCGGCAACATAGACCTTTACCATCTGGAGCACACCGGGACGCAATTCGTCGCCGCGTTTCATGCTGTTGAGCCGCCGGTCCTTGGCGTCGATCGCCTCTTCGACGGCAGCCCAGAGGGTTTTTGCAAGTTTGTCGATGTCGGCTTTCCGCTGCGGCGAGCGGATGTCGAGGTCGTCGAGCTTGAATGCGGCAGCCCGCTCTGCCACCACCTTGTGGTCCTGATTGCGGACCAGCGGGCTTCCGTCGGGAGCCGAGAGCGGCTTTTGCAGCACCTTCTCAATTTCAGCAACCAGTGCACCGAAGGCCTCGGCAATCAACAGATTGCCCTCGGTTTCCGCATCCTTGACCTGCTTTTGAAAGTCCCGTCGCTCCTCCTCGGAAAGGCTCATCTGCCGGGCAAACTTTTCGGTGGCGATGACGATGCCCTCGACACCGGAGGGCACCTCAAGCGAGTCGTTCTTCACGTCCTCGCCGGCCCGGCCAAAGATTGCATGCAGCAGTTTTTCCTCCGGCGTCAGTTCGGTCTTGCTTTTCGGCGAGACCTTGCCCACCAGAATGTCACCGGGTCTGACGTAGGTGCCGATCCGGACAATGCCCCCCTCGTCGAGGTTGTGCAGAGCACGCTCACCGACATTGGGAATGTCACGGGTGAATTCTTCCCGGCCGAGCTTCGTGTCGCGAATCTCGATGTCGTACTCTTCGATGTGAATCGAGGTGTACACATCGGCCTCGACCAGTTCCTCGCTGATAATGATGGCATCTTCGAAGTTGAAGCCATCCCAGGCCATGAAGCCGACCAGGACGTTGCGGCCGAGCGCCAGTTCGCCCTTGAAGGTGGCAGCGCCGTCGGCAATCACCTCCCCCTTTTCAACCTTTTGGCCCAGTTGCACGATTGGCTTCTGGTTCTGGCAGGTCCGTTCGTTGAGGCCGACATACTTCCGCAATTTGTAGACATCGCTGCCGTTGATCTCGATCGCTTCGGCATCGACGTAGGTGATGGTCCCCTTTCGTGCGGCCCGCACCAGCAGGCCCGAGTTGGCGGCCACATCCCGCTCCATTCCCGTCGCCACGATCGGTGGCTCAGTCACCAGCAGTGGCACGGCCTGCCGTTGCATGTTCGAACCCATCAAGGCCCGGTTGGCATCGTCATGCTCGAGGAACGGAATCAGGCCGGCTGAGACGCCGACCATCTGGCTGGGAGCAACGTCGATGTATTCGATCTTGTCGGCCGGCACCAGCACGAAGTCACCGCGGTGGCGGGCGACGATCGTTTCTCCGTGCATCCTTCCGTTTGTCACCGGCGCGTCGGCCGGGGCCAGGTAGGCCTCATGCTCTTCGTCGGCCCGCAGCCAGACGACATCGTCGAGCAGTTTTCCCCTTGAGACCTTGCGGTACGGCGTCACCAGGAAACCATAGGAGTCGACCCCGGAGTAGATCGCGAGACTCGAAATCAGGCCGATGTTGGTGCCTTCCGGCGTCTCGATCGGGCAGATCCGGCCGTAGTGCGAAATGTGCACGTCCCGCACCTCAAAGCCGGCCCGCTTTCGGTTGAGGCCACCCGGACCGAGTGCCGAAAGCCGTCGCTCGTGGGTCAGCATCGATAGCGGGTTGGTCTGGTCAACGACCTGTGAGAGTTCACCGCGACCAAAAAAGTACTCGATCGCCGCCGAGATGCTTTTCGGGTTGATCAGCGATCGCGGTGTCATTTCCTCGACGTCCTTCAGACTCATTCGCTCCTGGACGGTTCGTCGCAGTTTAAGGAAGCCCTTACGAAGTTCGTCGCTGGCGAGTTCGTCAATGGTCCGCAGCCGGCGGTTACCAAGGTGGTCAATGTCGTCCACCTCGACCGACTCGTTGTCGCTGTCCATCAATTCCAGCATGTAGCGGATCGCAGCCACGAGATCGTCCGCCCGAAGCGTCATCTCGGTCTCGGGGACCGACAGCCCCAATTTGCGATTAATCCGGAACCGGCCGACTCGGCCCAGCCGGTAACGGTTGGTGTCCTTGAACTTTTCGTCGAACAGCGTGACCGCCTTGTCGAGGGCGGCAGGATTGCCTGGCCGCAGCCGCTGATAGATCCGAATCAGGGCATCCTGGTGACTGGGGGCGACGGCGGTTCGCTTGCGGGCCTCGTCGGCGTCTTCCCGGAGGCTGTTTTCGATCAAGGGCAGCCGGTTCGCCTTGTTACCGTGAAGCAACTCGACCGCCTTCAGGCCGGATGTGCAAATCAGCTCAGACTTGTCGCGGGTGATCGTGCCGCCGGCCTCGACAATAACCTCACCGGCCCGGTCGCTGCCCTTAGGGTAGACGATGTCATCGGCAGCCACCTTGCCCTCAAGCTTGGCCACACTGCGGCCACCGGCAACCTTCTCAACCGTGGTTTTGTTGAACAGTTTGAGGATATCGGTGTCACTGGTGAGCTTCGGGTCCATCGCCCGGAGCAATGTCAGGGCCGAAAACTTCCCGCTTTGATCGATCCGAACCTGCAGGGTGTCCTTCTTGGAGACATTCAGTTCGATCCAGCTGCCACGCTCGGGAATGATCCGGCAGTTGTAAGTCTTGCGGTCGGTCGACTCGGTGTCGGCGACAAAGTCGATGCCCGGCGATCGGTGCAGCTGGCTGACAACGACCCGCTCGGCCCCATTGATGATGAATTCGCCGCCGCCCATCATGATCGGAATGTCGCCGAGATAGACCTCTTCCTCGATCGGCTGCTCACGGATTAGCCGCAGCCAGACCCGCAACGGCCGACCGTAGGTCAGCCTCAGTTGGCGACACTCGTCGGGGGCATACCGCGGCTTGCCAAGTTCGTACCGAACATATTCAAGCCGGACAGTCTTGTCGTAGCTCTCAATCGGGAAGATTTCCTGAAGCACACCCTCGATGCCCTGATCCTTCCGCTTGCCGTGCGGGATGTCCTGCTGCAGGAAGGCCTCGTAGAACCGCGTCTGAATCTCGGTCAGATCGGGCATGGAATGGCTGCTGCGATTGCTGCCGAAGGCACGGATTTCAGTGGGCTGGAGTCGGCGAACAGCGCTGGTTGCCATATGACGATGCACTCCTCGAGGAGAAAAGGATGCGGTGGTGAATCAGGGAGAACGACGTGCCGCCTCGGCGGACGCATCACGGCAGGCCTCTACCGCAACGGAATCAGCAGGTGGCCAGAGCGGGGCTACCGATACATGAAGGCCCCGGTGGAGGCCCAAAGACCCGAAGGGAAGACCACAAGAATTGCTGGCTGGGGCGCTACGCACGCAAAAATTATACCATTTGTCAGCCAAACCGCCAAGGGCCTGGCTGACAAATGGACCCAGCCACACAATTTCTACTTGACAGAGACCTTGGCCCCAGCCTCTTCCAGCTCTTTTTGGAGCTTTTCGGCGTCTTCCTTGGAGATCCCCTCCTTGACCTTGCCGGGGGCGCCCTCCACCAAATCCTTGGCTTCCTTGAGTCCCAGACCGGTGGCCGCCCGCACGACCTTGATCACGCTGATCTTGTTGTCGCCGAACGACTCAAGGACGACATCAAACTCGGTCTTCTCGGCAGCGGCCTCGCCGCCACCCTCGCCGCCACCGCCGCCGCCGGCGGCGACCATCACGGCACCTCCAGCCGCGGGCTTGATGCCGTGTACCTCATCGAGGTAGTCGGATAATTCCTTCGCCGCCTTGAGCGTCAGGCCGACGATGCGATCACCGAGTTCCTTCGTATCTGCCGAAAATTCCCGGGTTGACTCTGTTACTTCAGCCGTTGCCATCGATCGCGATCCTTTCCCTCGAGAAACCGGTGCCTGGGGGCAAACCGAAATGGTGAAACTATCTGTTTGTTTACTGTTCGCTGGTCAGCAATCCTTCACGCCGCCGTGCTGAGGATTCCGCGGACGTCATCGGGCCATTAGCCTGTCGTCCGCGGGCGATGATTCTGGATGGCCTCAGGTGCCTTCTGCAGAAATCGCGAGCCTCTTGTCTTACCACGAATTTTTCTGTTGCCTAGTCCCAAAAGTTTTTGGACTTGACAGTTTTTTGTGACCGGGGTTTCGGCATTGCAAAAGCAACTGCCGGCCGCCTGTTCACGCAGCCGGTTCGCCGGCCGCCTCCTCGAGGTCTTCGATCCGGCTGGCGAGTTGACCGGCCAGATTGCCGCCGCCAGCGAGCAGTTGCCCGGAAATCGTCGCGCCCAATGAAAGGAGCTGGCCCGAGAGAATTGAGAGCTGTTCCGGCCGGGAGGGCCATTTGGCAACCCGCTTGAGGTCCTCTGCCACGAGCTTCGCGCCTTCCATCGCTCCGCCGTGGCATGCAAAGCCGGCGTAGTCGGGCAGCCCGGAGATCCGGTCAAGCTCCTTGGCGAGGTCGACGATGTCGTCTGCGCCCCAGCAGACGGCCAGCATCCCGGCCTGGCCCTCAAACGCCGGAGCCAGCGGTGTATCGGCCAACGCCCGCCGGGCGAGGTTGTTGCGAATCAGTTGCAGGTTGATCCTCTTCTTCCGCAAGGCCAGCCGCAGTTCGGTGGTTTTTTGAGCGCCGATTTGGCCCAGGCTAACGAGGAAGACATCACCAACGTCACCCAGTCGCGACCGGAGGTTCTGCATCATCAGGTCTTTGACAAGTTTGCTCATCGTCTCTGCGGATTGGTTTGAGGAAGAGGAAAGCCGGGGGGCGACATTCAGGCGGCTACCATGACCCCGGGTGACATCGTCGCCGAGATTGCAACGGTCTTGATGTACTGGCCGCGAACGGCCGTTGGCTGCATCGACCGAATGTGGTCGATGAAGGCATTGATGTTGTCGGCCAATTTGTCCGGGTCGAAGCTCGCCTTGCCGATTGCAGCGTGAACAATGCCGGTCGGGTCATTCCGGAACTCGACCTTGCCCGCCTTGTATTCCTTGACGGTTTTGGACACATCAGCGGTCACGGTGCCGGCCCGAGGGCTCGGCATCAGGCCCCGGGGGCCAAGAATTTTTCCGAGCGGGCCGACCAGCCCCATCATGTCGGGGGCCGCGATGCAGACATCAAAGTCAGTCCAGCCGTCTTTGATCTTCTTCGCCAGTTCCTCACCACCAACTTCCTCGGCCCCTGCCGCACGGGCGTCGTCAGCGAGATTACCCTTCGCGAATACCACCACCCGCTTACTTTTGCCGATGCCGTGCGGGAGCACGATGGAGCCTCTGACGATCTGATCGGCCTGCTTGGGGTCGATCCCGAGCCGCATGTGAATCTCGACGGTCTGATCGAACTTCGTCGGCGGAAACTTCTTCAGTGCCGCAACCGCATCGACCACAGGGAGCGGTGTCTCGTCGGCGGGTTTGACCGCATGAGCGGCCTTCATCCTTTTCGTCAGGCGCACGGTATGTTTCCTTGCGTGGAACTCGGCTGGGAAGGGGGTAGGAAGATCCGGCGGAAAGCCGGGGATCGAGGCCGGAGAGCCCCGAAGTATGGTGGATTTCGACTGATTTTCAACCCTCGACCGTGATGCCCATGCTCCGAGCGGTTCCCTCGATCATCCGCCGGGCGTGCTCGTCGTCGCGGGACTGGAGATCGGCAGATTTCATCTTCACGATCTCATCAAGTTGGGCCACCGTCACTTTGCCGACCTTTGTCTTGTTGGGAACACCAGAGCCCTTGGCGAGCCCCGCCGCCTTTTTCAGCAGGGCTGCCGCCGGTGGACTTTTGGTCACGAAATCAAATGAGCGGTCGTTGTAGATCGTGACCACAACCGGAATCGGCATGCCACCGGCGTCTTTAGTTTTGTCGTTAAATTGCTGGACGAATTGGCCGAGGTTGATTCCGAATCGGCCCAGCGATGTGCCGACCGGCGGGGCAGGGGTTGCCTGCCCTCCGGGAACCTGAAATTTCGCCTGTCCGGTCACCTGCTTTGCCATGGTCAGTTCCTTCAAACGGTCGCTGTGGGGAGCCTCACATCATGCCCTGAAAATCGCGATTGTCAAAGGCCCGGCAGATTGCGGCGGGTTTTTTCTTCGGCTGCGGTGAACCCCAGCCCGCTCATTCCGACACGCTCCCAGCGGCAGAGGGGTTGAGGACCTCAACTGCTGCGTCAGGAAAACAGGCCCGCAACAGTCGGGCCGAACAGCATGGCCACTGAGAGCGTCGTCCGCGGAAAACGCTACACGGTCTCGATCTGCCAGTACTCGATGTCGACCGGAGTCGAGCGGCCGAAGATACTGAGCATGACCGTGACCCGGCCGTTGGCCTCATCGATCTGCTCGACTTCGCCTTCGAAGTTCTCGAAGGTGCCCTCGTTGATTTTGACGCGATCGCCCTTCTTGAAGTTGATCTTCAGTTTCGGTGTCTCGTCGGCCTTCTCCTCGGCCTTGTGCAGCAGCTTGGCAACGTCTTGGGGGAGCATCGGGCTGGGCTTGCCACCCGAGCCCGTGAAGTCACCGATGCCCCCTGTTTCCCGTACCAGGAACCAGGTTTCATCATTGAGCACCATGTTGACCAGGATGTAGCCGGGATAGAGTTTTCGCCAGACGACCCGCTTCTTTCCCCCCTTGAATTCGGTGACCTGTTCCTTTGGCACCACCACCTCGCCGAACCAAGGGTCCATGCCCTGCATCGAAATCCGCCGCAGCAGGGTGTCACGAATCGAGTCTTCCCGATTGCTCTGAACCTTGAGGATGTACCAGTCCATGTCGGCAAGGGAAGGCTGTTCCTCCTCGGCCTCTTCCTCTTCACCATCAAGCATGACCGGTTTGGCGTCCTCACTCCCGGAGAACGGGTCATCCAGTTCCACGGGGCCGTCATCATCGGCATCGGCATCGTCATCGGCTGATGGCGGCAGGGCATCCTTCTCGTCAGCCGGTGACGGCGTGGTGGCGGCGGGATCGGCCAGGGTGGCCTGCTCAGGCTGACGGTCTGCGTCCTCGGTTCGCCGGTCGGCAGACTGGGGCTGGGCCGCCCCGGTTGTGTCGGCGGCAGCTGGAGTGTCGAGAGCAGCCGGGTCGGCAGGAGTTGGGGCGTCGTGGTCTTGCATCGGCATCAGGGGTGGTCGCTGGAGCCTCGAGGGAGATTGGTCAACGGTGGTGGTCAGCCTTGTAGGGCCCGGAGCACAAACCACCAAAACAGATCGTACACGGCCAGAATGCCGGCCAAAACGAAGATCATGAAAATGATCACGATGGAACTGCGGATGACCTCATCGCGGGTCGGCCACGACACCTTGGTCATCTCGGTTTCCACGGCAATCAGAAAGTCTGCCACGGCGGGCGTGTTCACTGTCCGGAAGGCAAGCCAGATGCCCGCCGCCATCAGCAGGCCGGGCACTAAAAACCGGACAACGCCCAGTTCGTCGCCGAACGAACTGCCCGCGTCACCGCCCAGCCAGAGCGGCAGCAACTGGGCCAGCCGCCAGACGCCCAGGCCGATCGCCAGGCTGATGGCCGCGAAGGTCACCTGCCGCGTCACGCGGCCCTGCTGCCGCTTGTAGAGCGAAAAGCTCAGGAGCCCGCCCCAGAAGGACGCGGATGAAGCGACTCGTTGTTGTGATCCTGCCATGCCGTTGTGCTGCCCTTGTCTGCTATCTGCTGTCTGCGAACGTGCGGTGCCAGTCTGGCTCGAAACCTCTCAGCGATCAGCACTGGCAACTGCCGCCGGGCGGACCAGCCGTGGCGGCAACCGACCTGCCCCGTTCCACCAGGGCGAGCCGGTGAAACAATTACCTCGGCAACCCGCTGTGGCCGGGCAATAAGCAGGGGCGGCGGGAATCGAACTCGCAACCTCTGGTTTTGGAGACCAGCGCTCTGCCAATTGAGCTACACCCCTGTGCCATGCGGCCACCCGGCAATCCCGGGCCCCACATGATCGTTGGGTCGGCTGTCGGCCCCGGATGCCCCGGAGCCGACAGCCGAGCATGCCCGAACTATTCAAGAATCTTGGTGACGATGCCAGAGCCGACCGTTCGGCCGCCCTCGCGGATGGCGAACCGGACGCCATCATCCATGGCGATTGGCACCATCAACTCCACCTCCATTTTCACATTATCACCCGGGGAGACCATCTCGACTCCGCTGAGCAGCCTGGTCGAACCAGTCACGTCGGTGGTACGGAAGTAGAATTGTGGCCGGTAGCCGGCGAAAAACGGCGTGTGCCGCCCACCCTCTTCCTTCGACAGGACGTAGACCTCGCACTCGAACTTCTTGTGGGGATTGATCGAACCGGGCTTGGCCAGCACCTGGCCACGCTCGATTGACTCACGGGAGACACCTCGCAGCAGGCAGCCGACGTTGTCGCCCGCCTGGCCGCTGTCGAGCACCTTCTTGAACATCTCCACACCGGTGACTGTCGTCTTGTCAGCCTTTTCCTTAAGGCCAACGATCTCGACCTCATCACCGACCTTGACGATGCCCCGCTCGATTCGGCCGGTGGCAACGGTACCACGGCCTTCAATTGAAAAGACGTCCTCGATCGCCATCAGGAACGGTTTGTCGAGTTCACGGGTCGGCTCGGGGATGTAACTGTCGACCGCATCGAGCAGATCCGAGATGCACTTGCTGGCCTCGGGATCGGCCGGGCTGTCATAAGCCGGCTTGCCGGCACCCCGGATGATCGGGATATCGTCGCCGGGGTAACCGTACTTGCTAAGCAGTTCCCGAATCTCCATCTCGACCAGGTCGAGCAGTTCGGGGTCATCGACCAGGTCGACCTTGTTGAGGAACACGACCAGTGCCGGCACACCGACCTGACGGGCTAGCAGGATGTGCTCCCGTGTCTGGGGCATCGGGCCGTCGGCAGCACTGACGACGAGGATCGCTCCGTCCATCTGAGCGGCCCCGGTGATCATGTTCTTGACGAAGTCGGCATGCCCCGGGCAGTCGATGTGAGCGTAGTGCCGCTTGTCGGTCTCGTACTCAACGTGGCTGACCGCGATCGTCACCGTCTTGGTTTCGTCACGGACGGTGCCCCCCTTGGCGATGTCGGCGTAGCTCTTGGCGACGGCCAGGTCCTTCGCCGCCTGCACGGCGACCAGAGCACCCGTGAGCGTCGTTTTCCCGTGGTCGATATGCCCGATCGTGCCGACGTTGACGTGGGGTTTTGTTCGCTCAAAAGTATCCTTTGCCATGCTCTTTTCCTCGGCCTTTCCTCGTTGAAGGGGGGCAGGCTCAGTTGCCTGCTTGTTGAAAACCAAACCTTTTGCTCAGTCCGTTCGGA
>Ga0180434_10000479_pt1 | contig 58849 bp, 46 predicted proteins | sample SS_ome_7_FD_132453 | JGI IMG/M metagenome (GOLD analysis project Ga0180434, IMG submission 132453) | Hypersaline lake sediment archaeal communities from the Salton Sea, California, USA - SS_1_D_2 metaG | ecosystem: Environmental > Aquatic > Non-marine Saline and Alkaline > Hypersaline >...
CCACGTATTCGCATGCCAGGGCCACCAGCACGATCGCCGCCGTCTGCCACGTGAGCAGCGAGCGGGCGGTCTCGGCCAGACCGTGGAGGACCACGGGCCCGGAGGCCGCGATGAACAGGATGGCACCGGCGGTCGCCAGGGCCATCGCCCAGATGACGTAGGCCTTCAGGATGCCCCGCGACCGCCGTCGAGGCGGCTTTGCTGCGGCCTTCGTCGTCGGCTCGCTCGTGGGTTCCGGGACCTCCGTCCGCATGAGAGTAAGCATGAGATGTCCTCCTGATTGGCGGCGGCCCGCCTGGGCCGCGCGTCCCCCGGGCCCCGCCCCTTTTGTGGCCGGACCGCTGCGGGCCAAACACTCCAATCGGAGTGCTATTGTAGTCTAGCCGAAATCCGCCCCCGGTCAACAGAATATTTGCGATTTGCGGCAAATCTTTGTTATTAAAAGGGAAATGTAATCTCGTTTTTGGAGAAGCGGCGTCGGCAGTGCACTCTTAATGGAGTGTTCCCCGCGCCTCCGAAACCGCCCGCACGCCGATTTCCTTCGCACGGCCCGCCCCATCCACTATCATGCTCCCGCCGGTCGAACGACAGGAAGGCCCTCCCATGCGAATCGCCTACGGCGTTCACGGCTACGGCAGGGGTCACGCCATGCGGGCGGCGGCGGTGCTGCCCGACCTTTCGCGCCGACACGACCTGCTCGTCCTGGCCGGCGGCGACGCCCACGCCGCCCTCGCAGACGACTGGCCCGTCGTCCGCATCCCCACGCTCCGGTACCACGAGCGGCGGCCGGGCAGACGGTCCGTGTACCTCACGCTCAAGCGGAACCTGCCGGCCGCCCTCGACCTGCTCCTGGGCGGGCCGGGCGTCGCGATGGTCCGCCAGGCCCTGGCCGACTTCCGACCCGACGTGCTCGTCTCCGATTCCGAGGGCTGGACGCACCGCGCCGCCCGCGCCCTCGGCGTGCCGAGAATCAGTTTCGACCACTTCGGCGTCCTGGTCTACTGCCGCTGGCCCATGGGATGGATGCAGCGGCTCGTCAACCGGGCCGAGGCCATGGTGTACCGGGCGCTGGTGGCCCGGCCGGACCGGCACATCGTGGCGAGTTTCCACGCCCCGCCGCCGCGACGCGACGACGTCACGGTCGTCGGGCCGGTGCTGCGCCCCGTCGTGCGGGAGGTGACGCCCGAGGCCGGCGACTTCCTGCTCGTCTACTTCAGCCATCCGCGGCGGTACTATCGGCCGAAGGTCGAGGCGGCGCTGCGGCAGGCGGGCCTGCCGGTCACCGTCTACGGCGCCCCGCGCGAGGGGACCGACGGGAACCTGACGTTCCGGCCGCTGGCGAACCGGCCGTTCGTCGAGGACCTGGCCGCCTGCCGGGCCGTCTTCTCAACGGCCGGGAACCAACTCATCAGCGAGGCGATGTATTTCGAGAAGCCGATCCTCGCCCTGCCGGAGGATTCGCTGGAGCAGCGCCTGAACGCCGCGATGGTCGAGCGCCTGGGCGCGGGGATGCGGACGTCGCTGCGGCGTTTCTCGCCCGAGGTGCTGGCCGCGTTCCTTGCCCGGACGGACGAGTTCCGCGAGCGGCTCCGTGCGGAAGCCTCGGCGACGGGCCCGTCCCGCGACGGCGCCGCCGACGCCGTCCGCGCCATCGAACGCTACGCGGAAGAATTGACGGGGGAGTGAGAAGGCCGCAGGCCAAGGGCCGCGGGCCCCGAGCCCCAGGCTGCGAGCCCCGGGCCACAACGCATCCAGCCCCGTCCGGGGCGATTACCCGAAGCCCCACCCCCGTGGCCGGCACGCCCTCTTGACCGTAGAATGTCGCGGCCGTATCATCAGATTATGGCAGCGATGTCAATCCACTTCGAAATGGGACGGCGACAAGGCAAAAGCCAACCTGTCAAAGCACGGCCTCTCATTCGAAGAAGCGTCCACGGTGTTCGGCGACCCTCTGTCACTGACCATTATTGACCCGGTCCATTCATCCGGTACGGAAGAACGATTCGTCACGATAGGAACGTCTTATCAGGGGGCGCTGATCGTTGTGGTCCATTGCGATCGAGGTGAACGTATCAGAATCATCAGTGCGCGGCGCGCGACGAAACGAGAAAGAAAAACCTATGAAACCGAAACGAACAGATAACGGAACGGACATGCAGGAAGAGTACGATTTTTCCAAAGGCACACGCGGAAAATACGCTGAACGGTATGCGCGGGGGAGTAACGTCGTCGTGCTGGACCCGGACGTGTCGAAGGATTTTCCGGATTCCAAAAGCGTCAACGACGCCCTGAAGTCCCTAGCCCGCATTATCAAGGCGCACCAGCGCTAAAGCCCGGCCACCTTCGGTCGCCGACCCGTCGCGCGGGAAGTCATGGTGGCGGATGCACGTCGAAACGCACTGGCGGGCAAGTTTACCCGCCGTAGGCGGGCCGCCAGTGGCACCCGCGCGCAGTGAATCCGGAAACGCGGCGGGTGCGGAGACCCGCCGCGCGGAATGTCAAAGGGTAGATTGCGGGTCCACGTCGACGGCGAGTTGGACGGCGCCGGGGGCCGACAGGTCGCCCCGCACGCGGTCGAAGAAGTGCAGCAGCGTCCGGGCGGTCCGGGCCTTCAGCAGCAGGTGGAATCGCCAGTATCGGCTGAGTTTGGCCAGCGGGCACGGCTGGGGGCCGAGCACGGTGATGCCGGCGGCGCGGGCGGGGTCGAGGAGCCTGCCTGCCACGGCCTGGATGGCCTCGCCGGCCTTCTGCCGGCTCTTGGCCCGGACGAGGATGCGTGCCAGCCTCCCGAACGGCGGGTAGCCCAGCCGCTGCCTCGCCTCCAGTTCGTCGGCCGCGAACGCCGCGTAGTCGTGCCGGGCCGCCAACTGGATGGTCAGGTGGTCCGGCTGGAAGGTCTGGACGAAGACCTCGCCACCCTTCGGCCCGCGTCCGGCGCGGCCGGCCACCTGCGTAATCAACTGGAACGTGCGTTCGTTGGCGCGGAAGTCCGGCAGGCTGAGGGCGACGTCGGCGTTGACGACGCCCACGACCGTGACGTTCGGGAAGTCGAGTCCCTTGGCCACCATCTGCGTGCCGAGCAGCACGTCGACCTCGCCGTCGCGGAAGGCCGTGAGGATCTCCGAGTGGCCGCCGCGGCGCATGGCGTCGGCGTCCATGCGGCCAAGGCGGATGTCGGGGAACTTCCGCAGCATCTCCTGCTCGACGCGCTGGGTGCCGGTGCCCCAGTAGTTGATCGTCTCGGCGCCGCAGGCGGGGCACGTCTCGGGCGGGTCCTCCTTGTGGCCGCAGTAGTGGCACTGGAGCCGGCCCGCCTTGGCGTGGTACGTCAGGCCGACGTCGCAGGAGGGGCACCGGGCCACGTACCCGCACCGGACGCAGAACAGGTGCGTGGAGAAGCCCCGGCGGTTCAGGAAGAGGATAGCCTGCTCCTGCTTGCGCCAGGCCTCGGCGATGGCCTGCTCCAGGGCGCGAGAGAGGGCGTGATGGCCCTTGCGTTCGGCCGCCTCCTCGCGCATGTCCACCACGCGGACGGGCGGCATGGGCCGCTCGCCGATACGACGCGACAGCCGCGCTCCCTGGTAATGGTCCAGCGCCCGGACGTTCCGGTACGATTCCAGGCTCGGCGTCGCCGAGCCGAGCACCACCGGGCAGGCCACCAGGCTGGCCCGCATGACGGCCACGTCGCGGGCGTGATAGCGCGGCGAGCGCAGATTCTTGAACGAGGTCTCGTGTTCCTCGTCGATGACCACCAGGCCCAGGTCCGGCACGGGGGCGAAGGCGGCCACCTGCGTGCCGACCACGACGTCGGCCCGGCCGTGGCGGATGTCGCGCCACTCCCGGTGCCGCTCCGTGTCCTTCAGACCGCTGTGGAGGACGGCCACGCGGTTGAACCGCTGGCGGAACCGGTGGATGGTCTGCGGCGTCAGGGCGATCTCGGGCACCAGGACGATGGCCTGCAGGCCGCGCTCCACCACGTCCTCGATGGCCCGAAGGTACACCTCCGTCTTGCCGGAGCCGGTCACGCCTTCCAGGACGACGACGCCGAACCGTCCGCCCGCCGACAGGGTCTTGACGCGCTGAAGGGCCAGGGCCTGCTCGGCGGTCAGGTGCACCGCCTGGGGTTCCTCCAGGTCGATGAAGTCGCTGCGGGGGAAGTCCTCGACCTTTCGGCTGACGATGCGGACCAGGCCCTTCTCTTCGAGCGTCTTGATGACGGCGGTGGTGCACCCGGCCTGGCGGGCGAGTTCGCGGGGCGTCAGGGGAGTGCCCTCGGCCGCCGACAGCCGATCCAGCACCCGCCGCTGCTTCGACAGGATGCGGTCCACCGCCTCCTCCGGCTTCTCGGTCCGCTCCACGTACCGGACCGTCTTGAAGCCGGCCTGCTTCTTGACGGCAGTGGGCAGGATGGCGTCGAGCACCCGGCCGAGCGGCGAGACGTAGTACCGGCTCATCCAGAAGGCCAAATCGACCAGGTCCTCGGTCAAAAGCGGCGCCGCGTCCACCGTCTCCCGGATGGGCTTGATCTTGCCGGCGTCCAGGTCGGTCTCCTCAAAGCCGCCCACGACCCAGCCGACCTGTGTCCGCTTGCCCCGGCCGAACGGCACGCGGACCCGCTGGCCTATCCAGACCTGGCCGCGGAGGGCCTTCGGCAGGGCGTAGGTGAAGGTCCGGTCCAGGGCGATGGGCAGCGCCACGGAAACGAAGGGCGTTTCCAGGGGCGGCGGGGCGGGCTGGACGGCCGTGTCGGGCATCGTAAGCGTCGTCATGGCACAGGAGGAATCGGCAGATTCCTGGGGCAACTTTACGGCATAATCGGCGCGGCGGTTTGAGGATTGCGCGGCGGGTACGGAGACCCGCCGCGCTCGATTCATGAAACCTTCCCGCGCGGCGGGTACGGAGGCCCGCCGCGCAACTTGTCTCACCGGCGGCGCTGTCGGCGGGCGAGTTCGCGTTCAATCTGGCGCTGGTGCTCGCGTTTCTTAATATCCTCGCGTTTGTCGAACTCCCGTTTGCCGCGGGCCACCGCCAGTTCCACCTTGGCCCATCCCCGGCGGAAATAGACCGCCAGGGGCACCAGGGTGTGCCCCTTCTCCATGGCCTTGCCTAGAAGGGAGTCGATCTGGCGCTTCTTCAGCAGCAGTTTGCGGGCCCGGCGGGGGTCGTGGCCGAACTGTCCCGCCTGCTGGTACGGCCCGATGTGCATGTTATAGAGGTACACCTCGCCCTCGTTGACACGGGCGAACGCCTCATCGAGGCTGGCCTTGCCGGCCCGCAGGGCCTTGACCTCCGACCCCTCCAGCACGAGGCCCGCCTCGACGGTCTCGAGGACGTGATAATCGCGTCGGGCCTTTTTGTTGCGGATGCGCGGCGTTCCGGAACCCATGGGGGCATTATAGCACGGCGGGCCTCGCCATAAACCCTGAAGCCGGCTGCCGGAACCCGCCGATATAGCCCTTGCCGGTCACGGCGCACCCCGTGATACGGCACGCTGGGAAGGGGATGGCGCGTGGGATGGGACCCCGCCAGCCCGGTCCTTCGGGCCGGCCGTCCACGTCACGGCGGGCGACCCGTTTGCGCCCGGCCGATGCCCTTCCCGCCCCCGCTTTTGCCGCGGGTCTGCCTTTCGGGTAAGGGAACTCGGCCATGACACGCCTCGATACCCCCCTTGGCGATACCGAGGAGCGTCTCGGCCAGATCATCGCCTTCCTGCCGGACCCCACAATGGTGGTGGACCGGTCGGGGACGATCATTGCCTGGAACCGGGCGATGGAGGACCTGACCGGCCGGTCCGCCGACGAGATGGTCGGCCAGGGGGACCACGCCTACGCCCTGCCGTTCTATGGCGAGCGCCGGCCGGTGCTGGTTGACGTGGCGATGGGCGCCGCGCCGGAGGCCGAGCAGCAATACGAGGCGCTCTCCCGCCACGGCGAGACGGTGACGGCCGAGGTCACCCTGCCGGGCTTCCGTCCCGGGGGGGCGATCCTCTGGTGCAAGGCCGCTCCCTTGCGGGATTCTCAAGGCCGCATCGTCGGCGCCATCGAGAGCATTCGCGATGTGACCGAGCCACGCCGGGCCCGGCAAAGGCTGCAACAATCCGAGACCGAAAAGCGAACCATCCTCGACGCCGCCCTCGAACACGTCATCCTGCAAGACCGCGCGATGCGCATCGTCTGGGCGAATACCTCGGCCGCCGAGTCCGCCGGCATGAGTCGCGACGACCTCATCGGACGCCACTGCTACGAAATCTGGGGCCGGCGCAGCGACGCGTGCCCCGGCTGTCCGGTCCTGCCGGCCATCGAAACCGACCGGCCTCACGAGTGCGAGCAGACCACGCCCGACGGCCGGGTGTGGTACCTTCGCGGCTATCCGATCAAGGGGCCCGACGGCGCGGTCACCGGGGCCGTCGAGATGACCCGCGAGATCACCGGGCAGAAACGCCGGGAGCAGGCCCTGGCCGACAGCGAAGCGCGGTACCGATCGCTCACCGACGACGTGCTCGATTCCTCGGCCGTCGGCATCTTCATCCTCGACGCCGGCTTCAAGGTGGTCTGGGTCAACCGGTCGCTGGAACGGTACTTCGGCCTGCGCCGGGAGGAGATCATCGGCCAGGACAAACGCACGCTCATCCGGGAGCGCATCAAGCACACCTTCGAGAACCCCGACCGGTTTGCCGACAAGGTCCTCGCCACCTACGACGACAACACGTATATCGAGAACTTCCTGTGCCACGTCCTGCCCAGCGGCGACCGCGAAGACCGCTGGCTGGAGCACTGGAGCCAGCCCATCCGGTCCGGCCTGTACGCGGGCGGGCGGATCGAGCATTACACCGACGTCACCGACCGCGTCCGGGCCGAGGAAAATCTCAAGACATTCAAGGACGCCCTGGAGAACTCCACCGATGCCATCGGAATCTCCACGCCGCAGGGCGTCCATTATTATCAGAACGAGACGTTCACCCGCATGTTCGGGGACATCGGCAACGATCCACCGAGCACGATTTACGTGGACCACAAGGTCGGACGCGAGGTGTTCGATGCGATTACGAGCGGACAGGAATGGTCCGGCGAAGTGGAGATGAACGGAAAGGACGGGAACGCCCTGTCCATTCTTCTGCGGGCCTACCCCGTCAAACGGGAAGGCAGGACCATTGCCGTCGTGGGCGTCCACACCGACATCACCGCCCGCAAGCGGGCCGAGGCGGCCCTGGCCGAGAAGGCCGACGAACTCGCCCGTTCCAACGCCGACCTCCAGGAGTTCGCCTACGTGGCCAGCCACGACCTCCAGGAACCCCTCCGCATGGTCTCCAGTTACGTCCAACTGCTCGAGAAGCGGTATGCCGACGCCCTGGACGGCGAGGCCCGCGAGTTCATCGGCTACGCCGCCGGCGGCGCCAAGCGGATGCAGACGCTCATCAACGATCTGCTCCAATACTCGCGCGTGGGCACCCGCGGCAAGCCGTTCGCCCCCACCGACTGCGAGGCCCTCCTGGAGGAGGTCCTGTCGAACCTGGAGGTCGCCATCACCGAGGCCGGCGCCCGCGTCACCCACGACCCCCTGCCGCGCATCATGGCCGACGAGGCCCAACTCGCCCGCGTCTTCCAGAACCTGGTGGGCAACGCCCTGAAATACTGCGACGGGCCGCCCGAGATCCACGTCTCGGCCGAGCGGCGCGGCGGCCAGTGGGCGTTCCGCGTCCGCGACAACGGCATCGGCATCGACCCGGACCAGCGCGAGCGCATCTTCGTCGTCTTTCGCCGGCTGCACCGCCAGAACGAATACTCGGGCACGGGCGTGGGCCTGGCCATCTCCAAACGCATCGTCGAGCGCCACGGGGGACGCATCCGCGTGGAATCCGAACCCGGCGCCGGCTCCACCTTTATCTTCACCATTCCCGACAGAAAGGACCCCTCCGATGGGAACGAACACGATGCTGAAGACGAAGAGTCTTGAGCCGTCGCTCGCCCGCCCGGCCGAAATCCTGCTGGTTGAGGACAGCCCCGGCGACGTGCGGCTCATGCAGGAGGCGCTGAAGGAGGGCAAGGTCGCCAACCGCGTCCATGTGGTCGGCGACGGCGTGGAGGCGATGGCCTTCCTCCGCCGCCAGGGCGACTTCGCCGACGTCCCGCGACCGGACCTCATCCTCCTGGACCTCAACCTGCCGAAGAAGGACGGCCGGGAGGTCCTGGCCGAACTCAAGGCCGACGACGACCTCCGACGCATCCCCGTCGTCGTCCTCACGACCAGCCGGGCCGAGGAGGATATCCTGAAGGCCTACGACCTCCACGCCAACTGCTACATGACCAAGCCCGTGGACCTGGGCCAGTTCCTCAACCTGGTCAAGGAGATTGAGGAGTACTGGCTCCTGATGGTCCGGCTGCCGCAGGAGTAACCCCATGGACGAGGGACCCATCAAGGTCCTGCTGATTGAGGACAACCCCGGCGACGCCCGGCTCATCGAGGAGGCGCTGGCGGCGCGCGGCCAGGGGGGCTTCCGCCTCCGCTGGGTCGACGACCTGGCCGAGGGCCTCGACTGCCTGGCCGGCCAGCCCCCCGACGTGGTCCTGCTGGACCTCTCGCTGCCGGGCACCCGCGGCCTGGACACCCTGACCAGCGTGCTGGAGCGGAACGCCGATGCCCCCGTCATCGTCATGACGGGCACCGACGACGAGTCCCTCGCCGTCGAGGCCGTCCGACGCGGCGCCCAGGACTACCTGGTCAAGGGCCAGACGGCCGGCGTCCTGCTCGGCCGGGCCATCCGCTACGCCATCGAGCGCAAGGAGGCCCAGGCCCAACTCGCCGACGCCAACGCCCGGCTCGAAGAGGTCAACCGGCGCCTGGAGGCACTCGCCACCACCGACGACCTGACCGGCCTCTGGAACCGTCGGCACTTCCTGGACACGCTCAACCGCGAATGCCGACGCACCGCCCGCACCGGCGCAGGACTGGCCCTCGTCATGGCCGACATCGACCATTTCAAGGCGATCAACGACACCCATGGGCACCCGTTCGGCGACCGGGTGCTCCAGGAGGTGGCCCGCCGGCTCCAGCACGAGGCGCGGTCGGTGGACCTGGCGGTCCGCTACGGCGGGGAAGAGTTCATGGTCCTCATGCCCGAGACCGACGCCGACCAGGCCGCCACCGCCGGCGAACGCCTCCGCCGGCGCGTCACCGACCGGCCCGTCTCCGACGGCCGGAGGGCCGTATGCCTGACCGTCAGCATCGGCGTCGCCGCCTTGGCGAACGATCTTGACCCGACGGGCCTGCTCCGCCACGTGGACGAGGCCCTCTACGCCGCCAAGCAGGCCGGCCGGAACGGCACCCGCGTCTGGACCGCCCAGGGCCCTGTTCCCTTTGGCCCGGCCGAGGCCCCGCCCGTGGCCGCAGCCGACGGCCGCCTCGGCGCCGACCCGCCATCGCTTGCCTCGCCATAGCCTTCGGCGAAGGCGGCTAAGAGGGTGGGGACTCCTCGGCGAGCCCCTCGCGGCGGCCCTCCTGGACCGCCGTGCCGCGCGGAGGAAGCGCGCGGCGTGGCATCGGGCTAATCTTCCTCCCTCCCTTCGGCCGATAACAAGCCCGTTGCCGGGTCCAGGGGCCGGGAAGGAGACCCTGGGGGGAGTATCCGGGGTGCGGTCACGGCTCGCGGTGGGCCGGCCGGAGCGGCTTCCCGAAATCTTCCCCATTCCTCGCGAGGCCTGAAGTGAGACTGTCGCGAATCGGCGTCAAACTCGTCCTGGCCGTCGCCGCCATCCTCGTGGTCCAGGAGGCCGTGCGATCCTGGTTTGAGTTCACCTTCGACGCCCGCGCCTTCCGGCACAGTTTCCTGAAGGCCGGCCGGGCCGACGCCCTGGCGCTGGCCCGGGAGGCCGAGTCTGCCCTGCAACGCCGCGACAAGCACGCCCTGGAACGCATAGCCGAGGGCCGGCGCACCGCCACCGAGGCGGAGCTCCTCTACGTGGCCTTCTACGAGGAGACCGGCCGGCTCCTGGCCGCTCGCGACTGGTCCGGGAGGCCCGGCATCATCCCCCCCCTCGCTCACGTCGCGGGCGAGCCAAAGGTCGACCCCGACGCCGTCGGCGACGAGGAGTTCTACCGGTTCATGGCACCGGTGCCCGTGGGCCGGGACGGGACCGCCGAGGCCGCAGCCCCCCCCACCGCCGAGGCGCCGACCGGCCGCGAGCAGGCCCTCGTCGTCACGGCCCGGTCCTACGAACCCGTCAAGGCCCGCATCGCCGAGGCCCAGAAGCAGATGCTGCTGGTCAGCGGCCTGCTGCTGGCCGGGGCGGTGCTGGTGGCGACTGCCATCGGGCACCGCCTGGTCCGGCCCATCCGCCGGCTCGCCGAGGGCACCGAACGCGTGGCCGAGGGCAACCTGGCCACCCGGGTCGCCGTCGGACGCCGGCGCGACGAACTCGGCCATCTGGCCGACAGTTTCAACCGCATGACCGACCAGTTGCGGGCGCAGCGCGACCAGATCGTCGGCTACAGCCAGAAACTGGAAGAGAAGGTCGCCGCCCGCACCTCCGAACTGGCCGAGACGAACACGCGACTGCAGTCGGCCAACCGCCAACTCGCCCAACTCGCCACCACCGACGACCTGACCGGCCTGTGGAACCGCCGACGCTTCATCGAGATGCTCCGCCGCGAATGCCGACGCGCCGACCGCTCGGGCGCCCCCCTCGCCCTGGCCATGGCCGACGTCGACCGATTCAAGGCCGTCAACGATACCTTCGGCCACGCGTTCGGCGACCGGGTGCTCCAGACGGTGGCGGACCACCTGGGCCGGGAGGCCCGCGCCACCGACATCGTGGCCCGCTACGGCGGGGAAGAGTTCATGGTCCTGATGCCCGATACCGGCGCCGAGGAGGCCTCCAGCGCCGCCGAACGCATCCGCCGGCGCGTGGCGGCCCATCCCGTCGCCGACAAGAACCGGTCCGTCGAGATCACCATCAGCCTCGGCATCAGCGCCCGCGTCCCCGGCCGGCGGACCGACCCGGAGGCGCTCGTCCGCCTGGCCGACGAGGCCCTCTACGCCGCCAAGCAGGCCGGCCGAAACTGCACCCGCACCTGGACCGAGACCTCGGGCGGCCAAGACCAGGACCTCCTCGCCCACACCGAGGAGGTGGCCGGCCTCCAGCGCCGCATGGCCGCACTCAGCCTCCAGGCCAAGGACGCCTTCGTCCAGAGCATCCACGGTCTCGTCCAGGCCCTGGAGGCCCGCGACCCGTACACGCGGCATCACAGCGACAACGTCACGCGCTACGCGGTGGGCATCGCCGAGCAGATGGACCTGGACGCCGAGGACGTCGCCGTCGTCCGCCGGGCCGCCCGCGTCCACGACATCGGCAAGATCGGCGTGCCCGACGCCCTCCTTCGCAAGCAGGGCGAACTGGACGAGCGCGGACGCCGCGCCATGCGGAACCACGTCCTCATCGGCGTCCACATCCTGGAGTCGTTGCGGTTCCTGGAGCGCGAACTGCCCCTCGTCCGCCACCATCACGAACGCTGGGACGGAAAGGGATACCCGGACGGCATCTCGGGGCACGCCATTCCCCGCGGGGCGCGCATTCTGGCCGTCGCCGACGCCTTCGACGCCCTGACCTCCGACCGGCCGTATCGTCCCGCCGTCGACGTGGCCGAGACCCTCCGCATCCTCATCGAGGGCGCCGGCACCCAGTTCGATCCCCAGGCCGTCGACGCCCTTATCGCGTGGGTCTGCACCACCGCCCGCCAGACCGGCAAAGACGCCGACCTCACCCCGCAGGACGTGCTCTCCATGGTTGGGGACCCGCCTTCGGAAATGGCCGTCTGAATCGCGGACGGGGGCGGGCCCGAACGGCACGGCCTGCGGCGCGCGCAAAATCGGGGCACGGCCTGGAGGGGTGACCGTGCCCGTGTTGCGGGGAATGACGGCGCGCCGGACATCGCCCCGCCTGACGATGTCGGTGGAGGTCCCCCCTCCCGCCGACCTTCGCCGGCGCGTGTGGAAACGGCTGGCTCGGGTGTGGCTCTCCCTCCCTCGGGCCCCGCAACAGACTCTATCCCGCAACGCCCTCCACGGGCGGTGACACGCAAAATGGCTCGCTCTCTAATTTGGGAGTTTAGGGGGTTGTGTGGCAAAGCGCCTGAGGACTTGTCGCACCCGGGGGAGGGCTGTGCGGAAAGTCGCAAGCGATGCCATTAGATAGCGAGCCATTGCATTTAAATTAGTGAGCAAGGGACGTGCCAAAAGGGCCGACACGCGGCCGGTGTACGGACGGTCCGTTCTAAGTCCTTTCCCAAATAAGACTTGCGCGCCGCTTGCGAAGCAGGTTTCCCCAGCAGGGAAGTCAGGCTCCACCCCGCGTGTTGCGTATTTGCATCATCCCCCGACGGGCCGAGACGCCTCGGCAGGCCCTAAGTCTCTTTCGGAAAGTGGCTTACGCCAATGTTGCCTGCCAGGCACGCACGTTGCCTCAATGAAACGCGCCGGACCGGCCTGACCCGGGATGGCACGGGGGACTCGGCTGCCGGCTTCGGCCACCGCAGGGCCAAAGACTATCTCTGCCAGAACACGCGGCCCCCCCGAGCTGCGTGAGGACTGTTCTTCTGTCACGAACCACCAGCGGGCGCCCTACGTCCGATAAGTTCCCTAAAGCCGGCACCCACCCCAGGCCGATACACCCAGAGAGTCCGGGGCTCGCGCTGACCCTCCCCATACGGGAAACCGTGGCCGGCTGGCGCGCGAACCGCCCCCAAGCGTTCCGGGAGGGAGACCGATGCGCACCATCGCCATCTTCAATCATAAGGGAGGCTGCGGCAAGACGACCACGGCCATCAACCTGGCCGGCGCCCTGGCCGCCGCCGGCCGACGCGTCCTCCTGGTCGACCTCGACGCCCAGGCCCACGCCACCATCGGGTGCGGCGTCCGCGAGGACGAGGTCGAACTGAGCACCTGGCACGCCCTGACCGGCGAGGACGCTGGCGCCGGCCCCATCGGCCTGCCCGACATCGCCTGGGAGATCTTCGAGCGCTTCTACCTGGCGCCCGGCGGCGTCCGCCTGGCCGTCCTCGAGCAGACCCTCGCTAACGTCCACGGACGCGAGCGACGCCTGGGCCGGCTCCTGGAGCGCGGGTGCGACCGGTACGACGTGGTCGTCATCGACTCCGGTCCCGGGCTCGGCATCCTGGCCATGAACGCCCTGGTGGCGGCCGGCGAAATCATCATCCCGGTGGACCTCGGCTTCTTCAGCGTCTACGGCCTGGGCCGGGTCCTGGAGACGATCGACCTGCTGCGCGACCGCACCGGCCGGGCGCCCCGGGTGGGCATCCTGGCCACGATGTACGACGTCCGCGCCCGGGCGATGCGGCGGAGCCTGGCCGCCCTCCGCCAGCGGCACGCCGACCGCCTCTTCGAGACGGTCATCCGCTTCAACGTCGACCTCCGCGAGGCCGCCGCCATGGGCAGCCCCATCGTCGAGTTCAAACCGGACTCCCGCGGCCACGAGGACTACCGGGCCCTGGCGCAGGAGGTGTTGGCGGCCGACCTCCAGGTCGCCAGCGAGGACCTCGCCCGCCAAGAGGCCGAGAGCCGCAAGCAGGCCGAACGTCGGCTCGACGAAAAGGTCGAGGCTGCCTACGGCCCGCAGCCCACCGAGGACGGCGTCTGCTTCCTGTGCCACGCACCCGGCGCCAACCGGGTCCAGGTGGCTGGCGACTTCAACGGTTGGCGAACCGAAGACGCCCAGGCCGACATGGAACCCGCCGACCGGCCCGGCGTGTGGCGGAAGGAGGTCCCCCTGGCCCCCGGCCGATACGCCTACCGCCTCATCATTGACGGACGCTGGTGCAGCGACCCCGGGAACCCGCACGTCGAGAACAACCCGTACGGCGAACTCAACAGCGTCCTCGAACTGCCGTAAGGACATCGAGAAGCGTTGATAGGATGAGCGGGGCGGGGCGACTCGCGCGAGGCCCATGATCTTCCGCAGCCCGCCAGAACGGACTGGCCCGGACCGGCCGACCTCGCCGGACGGCGATTTGGCCGCCGTCGCCGACGCCCTGCTCTCCTCTGCGTCCGGCCCCGCGGCCGTTGGCACGCCCGGCGGCGCACCGAATCGGGAGGGCCGACCCGGCCCGTCGGCCGTCGCTCGCCGCGAGTCGGCCGAGGCGTCGGTCCCAGAGGCGGCCCCGCCACGCGGCCTGTACGTCCTGGTGCCGGCAGGCGTGGCTCCGACGGCGAGGCGGGAGGCGGCGCTCTCGGCCGCCGGGCGCCTGGCGGCGCGACGCCGGCCGGCCGGCGTCCTCCTCGTCGAGGCCGGCCGGGTCGACGCTCACGTCCTCGGCGAGACGGCGTGCGGGCGGCTCGGGCCCCAGAACTACTTCGGCGGAGCGGACCTCGCGCAGACCGTCCGCCGACTGGCCCACCACTGCGACCCCATCGCCCTCGTCCCGCTCGATTCCCCCGACGCCGTCCTCGGCCTACTCCGCTCCTTTCCGCGCGGCGGGTCTCCCGATTCACCGCGCCAGGGCGAAACGGCTGTTTTCGGCGCGGGGGGGCTCCCTCGGCTCCGCTCGGGACAGGCTCCGACCCACCGCGCCGAATGGCCTCGCAGCGTGGCAGGGCCGGGATGGTGCGGGTCGGTCCTGGACCGGCCCGTCTTCGTCGCCGAGGCCGACGCCGAGGGCCTCGTGGAGGCGTACCGTGCGCTGAAGGCGTGGCGTCGGAGGGGAGCGGCCGGGCGGTCGGCGGTCCTGTTCGCCGGCGGCCGGCAAGCCGACGCCGACCCGCTTCACGCCCGCCTCCGCCAGGCCGCCCGCGCTTTTCTCGGGTGCGACCTGGCCCGGCAGCGCACGGAGACAACCGGCGCCGGCGCCCCCGGGACGGGCGGTGTCCGCCTCTTTGCCGGGGCGCCGGCCGAGGCGGTCTGGCCCCCCCTGCTGGCGGCGGCGGCCGGACGCGCCTCCACCCCGGACGCCGAGGTCTCGGTGCCGACGGATGCCGAACCGGATGCGGAGCTGGATGCGGAGACGGAGGCGGGGCCCCCGGCGGCCGACCGCGAGGCCGACGTCCGTCCGGCGGCGCGGCCGGCGTTCGCCCTCTGGCACCCCGAGAGCCGCCACGCACTCCTGGAGGTGCTGGAAGCCCAACTGCCCGCCCTGCTGGGTCGGCGGTTCCGACACGTGTTCCGGGTGGACGTGGCCGAGCCGGACGCCCCGCCGCTGGTCGCCGTCCGCGACGACGGCACGCTGGTGGCGATCCTGTTCGGCGAGCCGGACGAGGTCGTCCCGACGAAGCCGGCCCGGGCGTGGGTGCGGGTCCACTGGCCGCTCCTGGCCCGCATCTGCTGCGGCACCGTCCTGGGCGATGAGCCGAAGGTCGCGGCCACGGTGCTGGCGTCGGCGAGGCCGCGCCAGCCCGACGGCGGCGAGGTGCGACGCTTCGTGCCGGTCCGTCTCGGCGGGCGCAAGGGCATCGTCCTCCTGCCGTGAGGCCCCCTGCAAGCGACCTCACCTCGGCGTCGGCCTCTGGGCGACGGCCGGGCGGTCGGCTGCTTGACTTCCCTCCCTCCCGCCGGTACGGTACGGCCATGGCGGACGAGCGGCCGAGTTGGGACGAGTACTTCATGTCGATCGCCGAGAACGTGGCGCGGCGGTCGACATGTCTGCGCCGGCAGGTGGGGGCGATCCTGGTCGTCGACCGCCAGATCCTGGCCACCGGCTACAACGGCGCCCCCAGCGGCGTGCCGCACTGCGCCGAGACGGGGTGCCTGCGCGAGCAGATGGCCGTGCCGGCCGGCGAGCGGCATGAACTGTGCCGCGGCCTCCACGCCGAGCAGAACGCCATCATCCAGGCGGCGAAGCACGGCACGCGCATCCGGGGTGCCACGCTCTACACCACATATCATCCCTGCTCAATCTGTGCGAAGATGGCCATCAACGCCGGCGTCCGACGCATCGTCTGCCGCAAGGACTACCCGGACGACCTGGGCAAGGCGCTGCTGCGGCTAGGGAATGTGACGCTGGAGGTCCTGCCGCCGGAAGAGGGTCAGGAACATTAGGCCGTTGGGTGGTCGCGCGAGCCCTCGGCCGCCCGTGACGGTTGCGTTAACGGGCCCCAGATCATGGGGTTTATTGTTTGGGGGCCCCCGCGGGTAGGGGCCGTGACCTATGGCGTGACATGCGGTGGAAAGATTTTTCCGGCCGGTGGAAAAGTTTTTTTCTTGCTGCACAAGGTATTGTGGTTCGGCGATTTAGCGTTTTTCGTTGGCGGTGGAATAAGCCCCGGTTAGGGGCAGATTAAGAAAAATCGCTTGACACCCCATATCCTGCGCCCTAGTATGACGCATCGCCGACATGAAGTAGTCAGGCAAGGGTCAGTTTGCATTTTCTCTGGAGTTCGGGGGCCCGTCTGACCGATGGACCGTAACGGCCGACGAGCCCCACATGTTGTGGTTTGTTCGAGGAATCTGTTGGTCGCTTCGGCCGGTTCGATGCCCGCAGGCGAGCGCGAGGAGTCTTCGCCCGTGGAATGTCCCTTCTGCCATGAGGATGACGACCGGGTGGTCGATTCCCGCGCTTCGGGCGGGTCCATCCGCCGACGCCGAGAATGCCGGGCCTGCGGCCGACGGTTCACCACGTACGAGCGGGCCGAGAGCCAGCCCCGTCTCCGCGTCATCAAGAAGGACGGCACGACGCGGGAGGCGTACGACCGGGACAAGATCCGCCAGGGCCTGATGCGGGCGCTGCACAAGCGACCAGTGCCGACCGATCGGCTCGACCAGATCCTGCAGAAGGTGGAGGACGAACTGACCGCCGCCTACGACCTGGAGATTCCGAGCCGGGCCATCGGCGACCTGGTGATGGCCAAACTCCGCGAGACGGACCAGGTGGCCTACGTCCGGTTCGCCAGCGTGTATCGCGATTTCAAGGACGTCTCGCAGTTCGTGGAGGAAGTGGAACCGATGCTGTCCGGGCGAGGCGGCCGGGCCGTCGGCGGGGACCGGCCGGCGCCTTCGGGACGGGAAGGCGCCGCGCGACCCCCGCACCGGCCGACCGGCGGCGACTGACGGTCGGCCGGCGACGTACCCGCCGCAAGGGCGTGGGGGGCGGTTTCCCCCCTGACCGTCCCCCCGTCCCGTCCGCCCGGCTTCGCCGGGCGTCAGGCCACGGCACGCCTGCCGCCTGGCCAGGCCGAGGCGACGTCCGGCCGGCTGCGGTATAGACGCCCACGGAGGCAGGAACGCACCCATCGAGAGGGAGAAGCACGGATGTCGAACCGGATCACCCACATCCGCAAGCGTGACGGCCGGCTCATGCCATTCGACGAATCGAAGATCGCCGATGCCATTTTCAAGGCGGCCCGCGCCGTAGGCGGGCAGGACCGGTACGTGGCCGAGGAACTGGCCTCGGCCGTCACCGACTACCTGAACGCCCATTACGAGGACGAGATGCCCGGCATCGAAGACATCCAGGACATGGTCGAGAAGGTCCTGATCGAGACCGGCCACGCCAAGACCGCCAAGGCGTACATCCTGTACCGCGACAAGCGGGCCCAGGCCCGCCGGGCCATGCGGGTCCGCAAGGCCGCCCGCGCCAAGGACGGCCGCAACACCACCGACACGGCCCTGCTCGTGGACACCGGGGCCAAGGACGCCCTCCTGCCGTGGGACAAGGGCCGCATCGCCGAGGCCCTGGAGAAGGAGGCCCACCTGGACGCCCAGACCGCCCGGAAGGTGGCCTCGGCGGTGGAGCAACGGGTGCTGGCGTCCGGCCTGTCGCGGATCTCGACCGCCCTGGTGCGCGAACTCGTGGACAACGAGTTGTTCGAGCGGGGCCTGACGGGCCGGCTCGAGCGCCAGAAGATGATGGGCATGCCCCGGTTCGACCTGGAGAACCTCATCTTCTCCAAGAGCCAGGAGAACTCGAACATCTCGCAGAACAACCCGGAGGCCATCAACCTGACCATCGCCGAGACCGTCCTCAAGCAGTTCGCCCTGGGCGAGATCTTCTCCGCCCGACTCGCCGACGCCCACCTCAAGGGACGCCTCCACCTGCACGACCTCGGCTACCCCACGCGGGTCTACTGCTCCAGCCACAGCCTGGAGTACCTGAAGAAGTACGGCCTGGACCTGGAGAACCTGGACACCAAGAGCGCGCCGGCCAAACACGCCCGGACGCTGACGGGGCATCTGAATACGTTCCTGGCCTCCATGCAGGCCTACTACGCCGGGGCGCTGGGCGTGGCGCACATCAACATCATGTACGCGCCGTACGTGGAGCATCTGGACGAAAAGGCGATGCGGCAGGAAGCGCAGCACCTGATCTTCTCGTGCTCGCAGTCGGCGTTCAGCCGGGGCGGCCAGACGCTGTTCCTCGACTTCAACGTCCACACGGGCGTGCCGGGCTACCTGAAGGACGTGCCCGCCATCGGCCCCGGCGGGGAGTACACCGGCCGCACCTACGGCGATTACGAGGAGGCCGCCAGGCGCTTCTGCCGCGCCATGCTCGACGTCTGGCGCGCCGGCGACCGCTACGGGCACCTGTTCGCGTTCCCGAAGTGCGACTTCCACGTCAACGCCGAGACGTTCGCGGACCCGGCCCAGCGCGATCTGCTGGAGTACGCCTGCCGCATCGCCTCCGAGAACGGCGTGCCGTACTTCATCTTCGACCGGGACGAGTGCACCCTGAGCGCCTGCTGCCGCCTGCGGACCGCCATCGAGGACCGGTACATGATGCAGCACCCGGAGAGCATGCGGTTCTGCGGGTTCCAGAACGTGACGGTCAACCTGCCCCAGTCGGCCTACCGCGCCGGGCCCGGCAACTGGGAGGGCCTGGAGGCCGACATCGCCCACACGATGGACCTGGCCATGAAGGCCCACCTCCAGAAACGCGAGTTTATCCGCCGCCTCATGGCCAGCCCCGAAAAGCCCCTCTGGCAGATCGGCAAGCAGGCCAAGGACGGCCGGCCGTACGTCGACCTCGACAAGGCCACCTACATCATCGGCCTGATGGGCCTGAACGAGTGCATCCAGCACATGACGGGCCAGGAACTGCACGAGTCCGACGCGGCGCTGAAGCGCGGCCTGCGGGTCATCGCCTTCATGTACCAACGGGCCAAACAGTACGCCGAGCAGTACGGGCTGCGGGTGAGCCTGGAGGAATCGCCCGCCGAAAGCGCGGCAAGGCGGCTGGCCAAGGTCGATCTGCGCGACTGGCCCCAGGCCCGCGCCGTCCTCAAGGGCGACCCCGACGCCGACGAGTTCTACTACACCAACTCGGTCCACCTGCGGGCCGACGCCCCCGTGGACCTGCTCACGCGCATCCGCCGACAGGCGAAGTTCCACACCATGATCGAGTCCGGCGCCATCCTCCACGCCTTCGTCGGCGAGAACCTGCCGCCGCCCGAGAGCATCCTGACCCTCGTACGCCGCACCTACGAGAAGACCCCCGCCGCCCAACTCACCATCAGCCCCGAGTTCACCGTCTGCAACGCCTGCCACCAGACCACACCGGGGCTCAAAGAGACGTGCGCCGTCTGCGGCAGCGGGGACGTGTACGGCATGACGCGGATCGTCGGCTACTTCAGCCGCATCGCCAACTGGAACCAGTCGAAACTCGGCGAAATGAAGGATCGGCAGAAGGGCGACTACTCTGTGACCGGAGCGGTCCCGCCCACGCGGTCGGCCGAAGTCGGTACGGCTGCCGGCTGAAGCGCCATCGGACCCCCGGGCGCTTCAGCCGCGACGGGATACCTCGCGCGGGGACCCCTTGTTGACGGTGGAGCCGGGTGCCGTCAGGCCCATTCGCCGCCCCGGCTCCCCGTCGCTTTGTCCGCACAAACGCGGAGGCAAACAGTTAACCGCCGGGCTTGCCCGGCGCGTATCGGAGCGCGGCGTGAACATTTAGCCGCCGGGCTTGCCCGGCGCGTGCTGTTCCGACCCGAAAAAGGGCGCGCATGCAGAAAGTCACCGAACACGACCGGCCGTACCGCGGCGGGGCGAGCGGCGTCAAGTACCTCTTCCGCGGACCCCGCATCGACTGGGGCGTCGTCCTGTTCGCCCCCGGCGAGGAACTCGGACGACATAAACACCGCCAGGTCGAGGAAACGTTCTACTTCGTCGAGGGCGCCGGCGGCCGCCTCATCTGCGACCAGACCAAGTACCCCATTGCCGTCGGCGACGCCTTCCGCATCGAGCCCGGCGAGGTCCACAACATCGTCAACGACACGGACACGCCGCTGAAGGCCGTCTTCATCAAGTCCGAGTACAACCCGGACGACAAGGTCAACGTGTAAGACGGAGGCGAACCGCAAAGAACGCAAAGAACACAAAGAAGGCCAACAACAAGAGGACCGAAGGAGTTACTGAGAAAGACGGAAGGGGTCGAAGGGGGCTGGGTGGGCGCCTCCGGCAACGCGATCCTGTTGCCGTTCTTTGCGTCCTTGGCGTCATTTGCGGTTCAATGCGTGAGAGGGCGTAGCGCCCGGTTGCGGGAGGCTGTGTGACGGTGGCGCGGTGCGCCCCCCGGCGCACCGCGCCGGATTCTGTGCCGGTGCCGGCGCCGCCACCACCGGCTCCGCCACACTATACGAACCCACAGGAACGAGAGGGGAACCGCGCATGATGACGTTCGAGGTCTTCGGAAAAACCGGCTGCGCCAAGTGCAAAAGCACCCGCAACAAACTCAACCACCTCGTCGCCAAGCACGGCTGCAACGGGGAGGTGGACATCGCCTACCACGACATGGACACGGTGGACGGCATGGTCGAGGGGGCCTTCCACGAGGTCACCGAGGTCCCGACGACCATCCTGCGGGACGCGGCCGGCGAGGCGCTGGCCCGCTGGGACGGCCGGCTGCCGCCCTCGGCCGAGGTCAACGCCTACCTGGCCCGGGCCTCGCGCGCGTAAATGCCCATTTAGCCGCCGACTTTGGTCGGCGCGTGCCGTTAAGAACGCGCCGGGCAAGCCCGGCGGCTAAATGTTCACGCCGCGCCCCGATACGCGCCGGGCAAGCCCGGCGGCTAAATGGACTTGGCGCGCACCAGTACGCATCGAGCCTGAACCCGTGAGGCGCGGTGGTTCCGGAGAACCACCGCGCTGCGAGTCCGGACACCGCGCCGCGTCCTGCAAAAACGAGCATCCCCATGGCCCCGCAAACCCGGACCGACCTGCCGCCCATCGCCGGCTACCACCCGACCACGCTCATCGACTGGCCGGGACGCCTCGCCGCCATCGTCTTCCTGCCGCGATGCAACCTCCGGTGCCGATTCTGCCACGCCGGCGCCCTGCTCGCCGACCCCGACGACCCCGTGCCGGTGGACGGCATCCTCGCCCACGCGACCGCCGGCGAGGACTGGCTCGACGGCGTGGTCATCTGCGGCGGGGAACCCACCCTCTGGTCGACCCTGCCCGACCTCTGCCAGCGATTTCGCGAGGCCGGCCTCGCCGTCAAACTCGATACCAACGGCACGCGGCCGGAGGCGCTCCAGAGCCTGCTCGCCGAGGGACTCCTCGATGCCGTCGCCATGGATTTGAAGGCCCCGCTCGATGCCCGCTATGCCGAGATTTGCGGCGTCCCGGAGGTGGACCTGTCGGCCCTCCGCCGCTCCATCGGCCTTTTGATGGGCGGCCATGTGGCGTACGAGTTCCGCACCACCGTCGTGCCAACGCTGCACGGCGAGGACGAGATCCGGGCCATGGGCCCGGCGATCGCCGGCGCCCGCGCCTGGACCCTCCAACCGTTCGAGCCGGAGGGGGCCCTGGACCCCGCCCTTCGCGATGTCCGACGCTACTCGCCCGCCCGGATGGCCGCCCTTGCCGAAATCGGCCGACAGTACGTCGCCCGCTGCAAGGTGCGCGGGCAGGCATCCTCAAACCCGGCCTCGTCCTGAAGCCCGGGGTTTTCTGCTTCGGCTTGGATGCGATTCACGGCGCGACCCCACATCTTGTGCCCGCGCGAGGTGCTTGACACCGCTCCTGTGGCCGTCTAGAGTAGGCGCGCTGTGGTGGAGCGCGGCGGGTGCGGAGACCCGCCGCGCGAGAACTCGGCCTGGCTGGACGGGGGCGATGCCGGGTTCGCCGGCCCGCTCGCGGGCCGCGTGCCGTTCGGCCCTTGACCGGCGCGTGTCTGGCGTGCGGCGGCGAGGGAGGCGACAACCGGCAAAATCGCACCCGCCGGCCCGGATTCGCTAAAGTCCGATAACCCGGAAGGCCGATACACTGACCACCTGAGAGCGGGGTCCGTATGCGCTTCCGTCCGACCACCAGGGCCGACCGCTGGCCGTCGGCCCGTCCGGCCCGCCTGGCGCTTGCGCTGGCCGCGGCGGCTGCGCTGGCGGCCGGGTGCCTGCCGCGGGGGTCGGACCCCTCCACGCCCCGCACCCCGCGCGACGTCTCGGTGCCGGAGTACCTGGAGGACACCGTGGGCGAGATCGCCCGCTTTGCCGGCCGCGAACCCCTCATCGTCCAGGGCTACGGCTTCGTATCGGGTCTGGACGGCACGGGCACGACGGCGGTGCCGCCCGGTATCCGGCAGCGGATCCTCGACATGATGCGCCGCAACGATGTGGCCGAACCCCAGCGCCTTCTCGCCAGCCGCGACACGGCCGTCGTCTCGGTCTTGGGACGGATTCCGCCGGGGGCACGCCGGGGCGAGCAGTTCGACCTCGGCGTCCGGGCCACCCCGGGCACCGAGACGACGAGCCTGGCGGGCGGATTCCTCCTGGAATGCGACCTGCACCGGGTGCGGGTGGCGCGCGGCGTGGAGGCCCGCAGCGAGCCGATCGCCACCGGCCGCGGAAGCATCTTCGTCTCGCCGTTCGCCGGCGAGAAGGAGTCGACGGCCACCACTGCCCGCCAGGGCCGCGTCCTGGCCGGCGGCCGGGTGCTCAAGCCCCGCCGGTTCCGCCTCGTCCTCATGGTGCCGTCGGTCCGGACGGCCGACCAGGTCGTCCGCCTCGTCAACGCGCGTTTCCCCCACGCCGCCGAGGCCACCCGCGACCCGGCTCGCGTGGACCTGGCGGTGCCGGAAGCGCTCCAGGATGCCAAGGGGCGGTTCCTGAGCCTGGTCGGGGCGCTGTACATGCGGGAGCGTCCGGCGGCCAGGGAGCAGCGCGTCCGCCTGCTCCTAGAGACGCTCCGGCGGCACGAGGACATGGACCGGGCGGCCCTGTGCCTGGAGGCGTTCGGGGCCTCGGTGGCGCCCCAGTTGTACCCGCTGGGCGAGTCGGAGGACCCGGCGGTCCGGTTCTACGCCGGCCGGACGCTCGCCCACCTCCAGGACGCCCGGGCGGTGCACGTCCTGGAGCCGATCGCCACCCGCGACGGCTCCGACTACCAGGAGGAGGCCGTCCAGGCCCTGGGCCGGCTTCGCAACGGCCTCGGGCTGGGCGTCCTGAGCCGGGCCCTGAGTGCCCGCAGCGCCCGCGTGCGGGTGTCGGCCTGGCGGGCGATGGTCGGCCTGACGCCCCGCACGTTCCTGGCCCGCTCCTTCGAGGGCAAGTTCGACCTGCACGTCGTGGCCACCGACGCCGACCCGTTTGTGTACATCTCGCGGACGGGTCGGGCCGAGATGGTGATCTTCGGCCGGGTGCCCATTCAGCCGCCCATCCTCGCCGAGACACGCCGCGCCACCGCCACCGCCCGCGAAGGGCAGGGGCGGCTGCACCTGATCAGCCGGCGGCACGGGCAAGACATCCACCTGGAGGCCGACCTTACGGCCCGCTCGCTCGTCGAAGCCCTGGCCGGGCCCGTCCATGCCGACGAGGACGACCCCCAGCGGGTGACCGGCCTCGGCCTGGGATACAGCGACGCGGTGGGACTGCTGCACGAGATGGACCGCAAAGGAGCGCTGGCCGGCCCCATCGTCCTCCAGCCGCTCCAATACCGTGGGCTGGGGCCGAGGCCGACGCTCCGGCCCATCCGCCCCGCCGAGGAGGCAACCGAACCGATCACGCCCGGCGAGAACCCGGCCGAGACGCCGTAGCACGACGGCGCGACTTCCCGCGCGGCGGGCCCGCCGAAGGCGGGTAAATCTCCTGACCCGCCGCGCTGAATGCGGCGTCATTTCGACCGAGCCCTCGCCCCAGGCGAGGGCGAGCGGAGCAATCTCGGTCAGCCGTCGCGGAGCATCTGAAACGCGCATAGGAGCACCATCCTCGTGGAACTGAAACGCCTCGAACTGTTCGGGTTCAAATCCTTCGCCGACCGGACCACCTTCGACTTCGACTCCGGCATTACGTGCATCGTCGGGCCGAACGGGTGCGGCAAGTCGAACGTGGTGGACGCCGTCAAGTGGGTCCTGGGCGAGCAGAGCGCCAAGAGCCTCCGCGGCCGGGAGATGGCCGACGTCATCTTCGCCGGCTCCGAGAGCCGGCGCAGCCTCGGCTTTGCCGAGGCCACCCTCACCTTCGACAACGCCAGCGGCGTGCTGCCGGTCGACGTGCCGGAGGTCGAAGTCAGCCGCCGCCTCTACCGCTCCGGCGAGTCGGAGTACCTGCTGAACCGCAAGCCCTGCCGCCTCCGCGACATCCGCGAACTCTTCATGGACACCGGCGTGGGCGTCGACGCCTACAGCCTCATCGAGCAGGGCAAGGTCGACGTCCTGCTCCAGTCAAATCCGCAGGAGCGTCGGCTGATTTTCGAGGAGGCGGCCGGCATCTCCCGCTACAAGGCCAAACGCCGGGAGGCCGAACGCAAACTCGCCCGCACCGAGCAGAACCTGCTGCGCCTCGGCGACATCCTTCAGGAGGTCCAGCGCCGGCTCCGCTCGGTCAAGGTCCAGGCCGGCCGGGCCCGTTCCTGGAAACAGTACCACGCCCGGCTCCAGGACCTGCGGGTCTCCTACGCCCTGAACGCCTACCACGAGCACACCCGCGCGATCGCCGAGGAGCAGGCCGACCTCGATCGGCTCCAGGACCGCCGCACGGCCGCCGCGGGGCGCCTGGCCGATCTCGACCGCCGCCGCGCCGAGGCCGAGGCCCAGGCCACGGACCTTCAGGAACAGGCCCGCCGGGCCGATGCCCGCCTTTCCGAGATCCGCGCCCGCATCGGCAGCGCCGAGAGCGAAATCGGGTTCCACCGGACCCGGGGCGACGAACTCCGCCAGGCGGCCGAACGCGACCGCCGAAAACTCGGCACCCTCTCGGCCCATCTGCGCGAGGCCGAGTCCGGCCTCCAGGACCGCCGACGCGACATCCACGACCTTGACGCCGACGCCGAACGCCAGCAGGCCGCCCTCGCCGACATCGAAGACCGCCTCCGCGCCGTCTCCGACCGCGTCCGCGACCTCACCGAACGCATCGAGACCGCCAAGGCCGAGATGCTCGACCTGGCCCAGCAGCGGACGCAGGCCGCCAGCTGGCGCGCCGGGCTCCAGGACCGGCTCCAGCACCTGGACGCCCGGCTCGAGAAACTCTCCGACCGCCGGGAGGAAATCGGCCGGGCCCTGGCGGACCTCGCCCGGCGCCAACGCACGCTGCACGAGGAACAGGAGACGCTCGAGGCCACCGTCGCCGAACGCCGCGGACGCCTGGAGGCCAAACGCCGGGAAGCCGAGACCCGCCAGGCCGACCTGGAGACCGTCGGCCGTCGGCTCGCCCGCGCCAAGGAACACGCTTCGGCCCTGGAGAGCCGACAGAGCCTCCTGGAGGACCTCCAACGCCGCGGCGAGGGCATCCCCGAGGCCGTCCGCCGGGTGACCGAGGCCATCCAGTCCGACTCGGCGCCCGCGGCCGACTCGACGCCCGCGGCCGAGGCGGAGCAGCAGACCGAGCCGACGACGGCTGAGGCAGCGCAGCAGACGGAGGTGACGCCCGCGCCGGCCCCGGACGGCACAGACGCCGGCGGTCCGCCGCGGGGCCGGTGGCACGGCATGGTGGCCGAGTTGGTGGAGGTCGACGTCGAGCACGCCCGCCCGGTGGAGGCGGCGCTCGGCCCGGCCGAGAAACTCATCGTCGCCGACCGCCGGGCCGACGTCCTGGCCCTGGCCCGCCGGCTCGGCGACGACTTGCCCGGCCAGGTCCGGTTCCTGGCGCTCGACGCCGTCCCGCCGGCCGCCGAGAGGCGGGACCTGTCGGCCTGCCCCGGCGCAGTCGGCTGGGCCATGGACTACGTCCGCGTGGCGGAGACGGTCCGGCCGGCCGTCGCCCACCTGCTGGCGCGGACCGTCGTCGTCCGGACGCTGGAGGATGCAGTCCGCCTCGGCGGCGAGGGCGGGCCGCTGGGCGGCTGCCGATTCGTCGCCCACTCCGGCGCGGTGCTGGAGGCGGACGGCACCATCGCGCTCGGCCCGCCCGGCCCGGAGACGAGCCTCATCTGGCGCCGGGCGGAACTGAGGGATCTGGCCGAGAAGCGGGAGGCCGTCCGCTCGCGAATCGAGACCCTCGAGGCCGACCGGCAGCGGGCGGTGGCCGACCTCCAGGCCCTCGACGCCGACCAGCAGGAACTCCGCCAGGAAATCTACGAGGCCTCCATGCGCAAGGTCGAGGTCGAGGCCGAGCAACGACGCCTCGCCGACCACCGCAAGGAACTCGCCAAGGAACGTCCCGTCGTCGAGAGCGAACGGACTGACCTGCTCCGGCGCCGGGAGCAGGACGCCCGCGCCGCCGAGGAGGCCGACCGCCGGACCGCCGACCTCGCCAAGCAGGAGGACGCGAAGCGCCGCGAGGTCGCGGCCCTCGGGGGCGAGCAGGAGGAGGCCATCCGCCGCCGCGACGCCTGCGAAGAGGAACGGACCGAGGCCCGGGTGGCCCTGGCGCAGTTGAACGAGAAAGGCGCCGCCGCCCGCGACGCCCTCGCCGCCGCCCAGCGCGACCTGGAGGCCACCCGGACCGGCATCGAGGAGGCCCGGCGGGAACTGGCCGACTGCCGACGCCGCATCAAGGAGGCCGACCGGACGATGCTCCGCCTCCAGTCGGACCTGGCGGAGGCGTTCCGGGCGAAGGAGTCGGCCGAGGCCGAGGTCCGCCGCCTGGCCGACGCCCGCGCCGAGGCCCGCCGCCGCTCCGGCGACCTCGCCGACGAGGCCCACACCCTTCAGGGCGAGATCGACGACCTCCAGGCCCGCATCCACGAGGTGGAACTCGCACGCCGCGAACGCCAGACCCAACGCGACGACCTCGTCGCCCGCATCCGCGACGAGGCCGGCATCGACCTGGCCGACCGCTACGCCGAGTGGCAGCCCGAAGACGTCGACTGGGACGCCGTCGCCGAGGAAATCCGCGACCTCCAGGGCAAGATCGACCGCCTCGGCTCGGTGAACCTGGAGGCCATCGACGAGCAGGAGGACCTCCAGCGCCGCCTCGCGTTCCTCCGGCAGCAGGAGGAGGACCTGACCGGCGCCCGCGACACGCTGGCCGGCCTCATCCAACGCATCAACCGCGAGAGCCGCCAGCGGTTCCAGGCCACGTTCGACGCGGTCCGCGGCCACTTCCGGGACCTGTTCCGGAAACTGTTCGGCGGGGGCAAGGCCGACGTGTTCCTGGAGGACGAGTCGGACGTGCTGGAGTCGGGCATCGAGGTGGTGGCCCGTCCGCCGGGCAAGCAGTTGCAGCGGATCAGCCTGCTCTCGGGCGGGGAGAAGACGCTGACCGCCGTCGCCCTGCTGCTGGCGGTGTTCCGCGCCCGGCCGAGCCCGTTCGCCATTCTCGACGAGGTGGACGCCGCCCTGGACGAGTCGAACATCGACCGGTTCACGGCCCTGGTGAAGGAGTTCCTGGCCCAGTCGCAGTTCGTCATCGTCTCGCACAACAAGCGGACGATGGCCATCGCCGACGTCCTGTACGGCGTGACGATGGCCGAGCCCGGCGTCTCGCGCAAGGTCAGCGTCAAGTTCGCCGACCTTCACGAACAGGGGTTCCTGGAGGAGGACGCCGAGGCCGGGGACGCGGGCGGCGAGCGGGTCGTGGCCGGCGTGCCGGTCGAGGTCGAGGCCTCGCTCGGCCACCGGCGGGAAGACGCCGACGAGGCGCCCGAGGCGGCGCCCGTCGAGACCGGCGCCGAGACGGGCGGCGCGACGCAGGCCGAACCCCGACCGTAAGGTCGGGGATACGCGAGATTGGCGGTGCGAGCCCGGCGCGCGAGGATCGCGCCGCACCGCCGAGTACCCGCGATCTTACGATCGCGGCTCGGGGCGTTCGCGGCTGGAGGCGCGGAGCGATAGGCTCGAACACTTGCGGCGCCGGCTGCCACAGGCGGCTTGCCCGCCAGTGTGCCTCGGCATTCGGAAAACACTGGCTGATCCCGGCACGCCGGGACTAGTGGCACCTTGCAGACTGGCGTTCACGGCGCGAGAGGGGACATCATGACCACCGACGCACCACCGTTGCCGAAGACCGAGGAGGCGGCCGAAGCACCGGCGGAGGCGGACCGGCTGCCCGTCCTGCCGCTGCGGGGCCTGGTGGCGTTTCCGGGCCTCGCCCTGCCGCTCCAGGTGGGGCGGGAGGTGTCGGTGACGGCCGTCCACGAGGCCCTGACCCGCGAGGGGCGGATCCTGCTCCTCGCCCAGCGGGACACCGATTGTCTCGACCCTGCCGCCGACGACCTCTTCGAGATGGGCACCGTGGCGCAGGTGCACCAGTGTTTTCGGGGCGAGGGCGGCACGCACAAGGTCATCGTGGAGGTGGGCCCGCGGGCCCGCGTCGCCGACGTCGACCGCGACGCCGGCTGCCTCTGGGCGCGCATCGAGCCGGTCGCCGAACCGGACGCCGACGGGCCGGAACTGGAGGCCCTGATGCGGACCGTCCGCGGCCGCTTCTTCTCATACATGCACCTGGCGCCCTCGGTGCCGGAAGGCGTCGGCCAACTGGTGACGCAGGCGGCGGAGGCCTCGCTGCTGGCCGACACCGTCGCCGCCTACGCCGCCCTCCCTTTCACCGACAAGCAGCGGCTGCTGGAGATGGTGGACCCGGAGTCGCGGCTGCGGACGCTGGCAGAGATTCTGGAGACCGAATTGTCGCTGCTCCAGGTCCAGGCGAAGATCGGCGACCGCGTCCGCTCGCGCATGAACAAGAGCCAGAAGGAGTACTTCCTGAAGGAGCAACTCAAGGCCATCGAGGAGGAACTCGGCTACCACGAGGGGGGCGAGGGCCTGGCGGAACTGCGGGAGCAGATCGTCGCCTCCGGCATGCCGGAGGCCGTCCGCAAGATCGCCCTCCGCGAGCACCACCGCCTCAGCCGCATGCTCCCCCTCACGCCCCAGGCCGTCGTCGTCAGCGAGTACCTCGACTGGCTCATCCACATGCCGTGGCAGAAGCGAACGGACGACACTCTGGACCTTCGGCACGTGCGGCGGGTGCTGGAGGAGGACCACTTCGGTCTCGCCGAGCCCAAGGAGAGGATCCTGGAGTACCTGGCCGTCAAGAAACTGGTCGGCCACATGCGCGAGCCGATCCTGTGCTTCGTCGGCCCGCCGGGCGTCGGAAAGACCAGCCTGGCCGGCAGCGTGGCACGGGCCCTGGGTCGGCGGTTCGTCCGCAAGAGCCTCGGCGGCGTGCGGGACGAGGCGGAGATCCGCGGCCATCGGCGGACCTACGTCGGGGCCCTGCCCGGACGCATCCTGCAGAGCATCCGCAAGGCCGGCGTCCGCAACCCCGTCTTCCTGCTCGACGAGATCGACAAAATGGGCCAGGGGATGAGCGGCGACCCGGCCTCGGCGCTGCTGGAGGTCCTGGACCCGGACGAGAATTACGCCTTCAGCGACCATTACCTGGAGGTCGAGTTCGACCTCTCGGAGGTCCTGTTCATCTGCACGGCGAACGTGGCGGCCAACATCCCGCCGGTGCTGATGGACCGGCTGGAGGTAATCGAACTGTCGGGCTACACGCTGGAGGAAAAGATCGGCATCGCCCGCCGACACCTCCTGCCGCGCGAACTGGCGGCCCACGGCCTGACCGAGGACGAGGTCGCCCTGCCGCGCGACGTGCTCCAGGCCCTGGCCGAACGCTACACCCGCGAGGCCGGCGTCCGGAACCTGCGGAAACGTCTGGCCCGGGTCCTCCGCAAGATCGCCGCTCGCCGCGCCTCCGACGAGTCGCCACCCGCCGGGCCCCACACCGTCACGGTGGACCTCCTGCGGACCTACCTCGGCCCGGCCCCGTACCGGCGGGGACCTACCGGCCCGAAGGAAGGCGTCGGCACGGTCACCAGCCTCGCCCGCACCGAGGCCGGCGGCCGGAGCCTCCCCATCGAGTGCTCCTGCATGGCCGGCAAGGGCGACCTGACCCTCACCGGGCAACTCGGCGAGGTGATGCAGGAGTCGGTCAAGACCGCCCTCTCCTGGGTCCGGGCCCGGTGCAACCGGCCGGGCGTCGTCCCCGCCCGTCACGCCGTCGACCTCCACGTCCATATCCCCGAGGGCGCCACGCCGAAGGACGGCCCGAGCGCGGGCCTGCCGGTCCTCTGCGCGCTGGCCTCGGCCATGAGCGGGTGCCCCGCCCGCCGCGACGTGGCCATGACCGGCGAGGTCACCCTCCAGGGCCGCGTCCTGCCGGTCGGCGGCATCAAGGAGAAGGTCCTGGCCGCCCACCGCGAGGGCCTGACCGACGTCGTCCTCCCCGCCGACAATCGCGACGACCTGGAGAAGGTGCCCGAAGAGGTCCGCCGCGAAGTCCACGTCCGCTTCGTCGAGCGCGTCGAGGACTGCCTCCGCGAGGTCGTGCCCGGCCTGAAGGGACAGTTCCGGGCCCGCGCCCCCGGCCACGCCCGCCGGGAGGGGTAGAAATGTCATTTCGACCGAGGCCTCGCGCAGCGAGGCCGAGCGGAGAAATCTCGCTGTTGGGCATGAGATGCTGAAGCCCCGACCTGCAAAAGCCTGAGGCCGTGACGCCGCGCCACTACTTTGTTTATATCCTCACCAGCCGTTCGCGTATCCTCTACGTGGGCGTGACGAACGACTTGAAACGCCGGCTGTATGAGCACAAGGAGGGATTGGTTCCGGGCTTCACGCGCAGGTATCGCGTGCACACCTTCGTGTACTACGAGACCACAACGGATGTGGAATCCGCCATTGCCAGGGAGAAACAGATCAAGCACTGGCGGCGCGAGAAGAAAATAGCACTGATTGAATCCACCAATCCTGATTGGAAGGACTTGGCCGAAGACTGGTTTCGGCCGGTCGGCTGTTGAGCAGCACGGCGAGATTTCCTGCGAGCACTCAGGGTACGGCGCTCGACTCGGCCCTTCGGGCCTCGCTCGAAATGACAACTGGCCCGAGCGACCTCGGTCGAAATGACAACGCTTCGGTCACCCTCCGCGCCGGGCCCGCAGCGCGAATTCCCACCGCTCTCGCCTACCCCTTGGCCTCCCCCTGCTCCTCAAGCCACTTACGGTACGGCTCGATGGTCTCGGCCTCAACGCCGGTCAGTTGCTTCAGGGCGGCGCGGTAGCGTTGCTTAAGGCGGTCCTCGGATTCCTTCTGGTGCGCCTCCAGAAGCGCCCGGACGGCCGGAACCGACCCCTTCGGCGCCAGGTCCGCGATGGCCGAGGCGGCGTTCGAGCGGGCCCACGGCTCCTCGTCCGAGAGCACCGCCAGGAGCGGCGGCAGGAGGGCCTGGACGCCCTCGCCGCCGCGCTCGCAGGCGCGTTCGGCCAGGAGGGCGGCGGCGCCGCGGACGCGCGCCTTTTCCTCGCCCAGCCGCGCCAGGAGCAGGTCGGGGTCCACCGCGTCTCCGCGGACGGCCAGGCTGACCAGGGCGGTCCCGCGGACCTGGGCGCTGGGGTCGTCGGCCAGGGCGCGGAGCCGTTCGGAGGCCTTGGCGTCGTCCAGGAACGCCAGGGCGAAGGTGGCCAGGTCGCGGAGGATCGGGTCGGGGTCGGCGGCGTCGGCGAGGATCTGTTCGGCGTTGACGCCGACGATCTGCCTGAGGGCGGCATCGATGCGGGCCGCCCGCCCCCGGTCGCTGCTCGCCCCGGCGCGGTCGCGGCCTGCCTGGAGATCCCGCAGCATCAGCCGCAGCCGCGACGGCTTGACCGGCCGGGTCAGGAGCCGACGCCGGACCAGGGCGGCGTGGAGGTTGCGGACGGCCGGCGTCCAGGCACCCTCCGGGTTGGCCGTCATGTACGCCTGGAGGGTCTGGATGGCGTCGTCGAGGCGGTCTTGGCGTGCGTCGGCCATCGCCTGCTCCAGGGTCTGGAGGTTCTCGATGGCCTTGGCCAGCGCCGCCGGCGCCAGGCGGTCCGTCTCCTGGAGACGTTCTTCCCAGGTCCGGACGAGGTGCTGGGTGGTCCGGCCCGCCTTCTCGTCCAGCACCAGCGTGCCGCGCTGCGACAGCAGGCCGGAGCCGTCCGCCGCCCAGGCAGAGCGCGCTTCGAGGCGCGTGACGGTGAGGCGTTCGGCGGCCTCGCCGGTGAACGTCAGTCGGCCGGTGGCCTGGAAGACGACGGCGGGCGTCTCGGGCGGCGTTTCGGGCTTCACGCGGCGGGTGGTGATCTCCAGGCGCGCGATCTCAAGGTCCACCTCCCGCTTCTGCGGGGTCTGGGAGCCGACCGGCTCGGCAGGCAGGTACCGGAGTTCGGCCAGGGCGCGGTCGATGGCGCGGGTCGGCTGCCTGGGAGCCGGCGGGGGCTCCACGGGCCGGCCCGTCGGGTCGCGCCAGTGGGCCGCCAGCATCGGCGGCATGGGCTGGAGCCGGCGGGCCTCCGGGATCTCGGCGAGCCGGTCCTCGCCGTTCTCCCCGTAGGCGACGAGGCGCTTGCCGTCCGGCGTCTCGAGGGTCACGAGGTGCATCTGCGGCGGGTTGTCCTTCGTCTCAAGCACCAGGACCTGGCGCCGGGCCGAGACCTCCGTGACCCGGCGGGAGGTCTTCCCCTCCGCCCGAACCTGCATCTCGGTCCGCGTGTTCCGCTCGAAGACGCGGCGGGTGCCCGGGACGAGGTCGTAGCGGAGCGGCTCGCCCTGGCCCAACAGGGGCGGGGCGAGGGCGACGATGGATGCCAGCGCCGGCAGAAACGTCGGCGTGCGACGCATGAGTTGATCCTTCCATACGTTTCGGGCGCGATTCTTCCGAGACCCGACCGTGAGGTCGGGGGTACGCGAGATTGGCGGCGCGAGCCGTGCCCGCCTCTTGTTGCGCGGCGGGCAGTCCTGCCCGCCGCGCTCCCGGCGCGGTGCACCCAGACTGGATACCGCGCGTCCGCCCACGTTCGCGGCTCGGGTGCTGGCGGCTCGGGTCAGTGTTCGACCACCAGGCCCGGGCGCCGGCTCTTCATCAGCCGCCACAGCAGCAGCCCGCCGCCGACGACCATGACGACGGCGATGTTCTGGCTGATCGTCAGGCCCGGCAGGGCCCCGGCCGCCTCCCGGGCGCCGAGGAGTCGCAGCAGCGTCGGCAAGCCCAGGAGGTAGACCTCCGGCTCGTCGGCCCGGATGACCTCCAGCAGGTACCGCGTCAGGCCGTAGAGGACGACGAAGGCGAGCAGCACCTGCCCGTTCCGCCTCCGCCGCCAGAACATCACGGACAGGACGACCGACAGGGCCAGCGCATTGACCAGCGAATACGCCTGGGACGGATGGATGGCCGGCATCCGCCACACCGCTGCCGACGCCCCGCCCACGGCGCCGGTGAGGACGGCCCGGCCCTCGCCGGCGAACATCCGCACCGCCTCCGCGAAGGCCGGCACCTGCGCCTCGGCGTAATGGTACCACGGAATGGACCCGACCGGCCAGACCATGCCGGGGCCGGCCGACGCCACGTCGCCGTAGCAGCAGCCGTTCAGGAAGCACCCGACCCGCCCGCACGCCAGGCCCAGGGCCATGCTCGGCGTGATGAGGTCGAGCCAGTAGAGGACGTTGCGTCGGCTCAGCCACAGGTACGCGACGGTGGCCACCGTGGCCACCAGGAATCCGCCGTAGAACGTCAGGCCGCCCTCCCAGATGCGCAGGAGGTCGAGCAGGCTGTCGAACCGGTCGTAGTTCTGGACGACGAAGAAGGCGCGTGCGCCGAAGACGCCCCCGAAGAAACACGCCAGGGCCGCGTTGTGGACGACCTCGGGCGGCGAGCCGTCGCGCCGCGCCCGCCTCGCCGCCGTCAGGATGGCCAGCAGGAACCCCACGCACATCGCCAGGCCGTACCCGTAGAGAGTGAGCACGTGCTCGGTGCCGGGGATCGGTATCCGCAGCAGGACTTGGCGCACGGGTCGGTTCCGGCGGCGTCAGGGGATTTCGCGGACGTAGCGATTGTGCTCGTCGACAAGAATCTTCTGCGGGCGGTGGTCGGCCAGTTCGTCCGGGCCCAGGTAGGCGAACGCCAGGACGATGACCACGTCGCCCGGCTCGCCAAGACGGGCCGCCGCCCCGTTCAGACAGACCGTTCCGCTGCCGCGCTCGCCGGCAATGACGTACGTCTCGTGCCGGGTGCCGCTGGTGACGTTTGCCACGAGGACGGCCTCGCCGGGCACCAGGCCGGCGGCCTCGATGAGGTCCGCATCGAGGGTGATGCTGCCCTCGTAGTCCAGGTGCGTCTCGGTGATGCGGGCACGGTGGATCTTGGCCCGCAGGACTTTGACCAGCATGGAACGGCCTTTCGTCTCCGGGGTAAGCGCGGTGGGTCTCCGCACCCACCGCCCTGCAATCTGCATTTGCCTCCGTACGCAACGGGTACGGAGACCCGCCGCGCAAGGTCTTTGCGGCGCCTCACGCCTCGCCCGCCGGCTCCAGGTTCCGCAGGAGGACGTTGTCGATGAGCCGGGTTTCGCCCACGCGGACCGCCGCCGCCACCAGCACCTGCCCCCGGATGGTCTGGAGCGGCTCGAGCGTGTCGGGATCCACCACGGCAACGTACTGTGGCTCGATGCCGGGGGCGGCGTCCAGGTCCCGCCGGACGCGCTGCTCGATGGCCGAGGCGTCCCGCTCGCCGGCGCGGATGCGGCCACCGGCCTCCAGGACGGCCCGCGGCAGCGCCAGGGCCTGCCGCCGTTCCTCCTTGGTAAGATACGCGTTTCGGGTGCTCGTGGCCAGGGTATCCGGGTCGCGGACCAGCGAGCACGCCCGGATGCGGACCGGCAGATTCAGGTCGGCGACCATGCGACGGATGACCGCCAGTTGCTGGGCGTCCTTCTCGCCGAAGTAGGCCGCGTCCGGACGCACGATGCCCAGCAGTTTCGTCACCACCGTGCACACGCCGTCGAAGTGGCCGGGACGGTACTCGCCGCACAGCCGATCGGTCAGGCCGGCCACGTGGACGGTGGTCTTCGGCTCGTCGGGGTACATCTCGTCGGTGGGGGGATGGAAGACCAGGTCGACGCCCTCGGCCTCGCAGGCCGCCAGGTCCTGCTCGATGGGGCGGGGGTAGCGGTCCAGGTCCTCGCTCGGGCCGAACTGCGTCGGATTGACGAAGAGGCTGACCACGACGTACCCGCCGTCGGTGCGGGCGGCCCGGACGAGGCTGAGATGTCCCTCGTGCAGCGCCCCCATCGTGGGGACGAGGCGGACGGTCTGCCCGCGGGCGCGGGCCTCGTTCACCTGCTGACGGACGGCTGCGATGCGTTCGACCACGATCATGGGCGGCCCCGGTGGGGGGAGCACATCGCCGCTCGCTCCCCGGCGTCAGGGTATTATACGGCTTCCGGCGGGCGAGACAAGCGCGAGAGGGACGCACGAATGACCCGTGCCCAGGCCCCTCGCCTGGCAAGGCGCGACGCCCTCCGGCTGGGGCGCCTCAGTCGGCACCGTCCGTCAGGTCCGCCAGTTTCTCCTGCCGGTCGGCCTCCAGCAGTGCCTCGAGGAGCGCGTCCAGGTCGCCCTGCATCACCTGGTCCAGGTTATGGGCGGTGTAGCCGATGCGGTGGTCGGTCACGCGGTTCTGGGGGAAGTTGTAGGTGCGAACCCGCTGGCTGCGGTCGCCGGAGCCGACCTTGGACTTGCGGTCGGCGGCGCGCTTGGCCCGCCGCGCGGACTCGTAGTGGTCCCAGACGCGGGCGGTCAGAATCCTGAGGGCCTTCTCGCGGTTGCGGTGCTGGCTCTTCTCGTCCTGCATGCTGACGGTGATGCCCGTGGGCAGGTGCTTCATGCGGACGGCCGAGGAGGTCTTGTTCACGCTCTGCCCGCCCGGGCCGCTGGCGCGCATCGTATCGACCTGGAGGTCCTCGTCCTTGATCTCGATATCGAGCCTTTCGGGCTCGGGCATGACGGCCACGGTGGCGGCGGAGGTGTGGATGCGGCCCTGGGCCTCGGTCTCGGGCACCCGCTGGACGCGGTGCCCGCCGGACTCGAACCGGAGGCGCCGGTAGACGTTCTCGCCCTCGACGGCGAGCAGGGCCTCCTTGAACCCGCCGAGGTTGGTGGGGTTGGCGCTCAGGCACTCGTGCCGCCAGCCACGGGCGTCGGCGTACCGGGTGTACATCTGGAAGAGGTCGCGGGCGAAGAGGGCGGCCTCGTCGCCGCCCGTGCCGGGGCGGATCTCGAGGATGACGCGGGTGGCGTCGGTGCCCTCCTCGCGGTCGAGGAGCCGCTCCTGCATCTGGGCGAGCAGCCGCTGCTCCAGGTCGGCCTGGACGCGGGCCTCGGTCTCGGCCAGGCTGCGCATCTCGGGGTCGTCGGCCTCGGCCTCGCGGAGCGCCTCGGCCTCGCGTCGGGCCTGGCGGGCCGCCTGCCAACGGCGGTACGGGTCCACCAGGTGCATCAGCCTGCCGCGCTCCCGCATGAGGGGGGCCATCCTGGCGGGGTCAGAGGCCACGGCCGGCTGGGCGACGAGGGCGTCGATCTGGCGGACCCGCCGGTCGTACTGACCCAACCGAGTTGCCAGCGACGGGGCCTGATTGGCGTTCTCGTCGGTCATCGTAGGCTCCCGACAGGCCAAAAAGGATGGGGCGGAGCCGATGCGCGCACCGTCCCCGCCCCGCCTCGCTGCCGCGCTAATGAGCGTCCAGCCTCATCCTGTTCGTATTGTACCCGCGGGGCGGCGGGTGGCAAGAGGCGGCCGGCGGTCCGTTGCAATCGGCGCCGCGGACGGGTAGACTCGGCCACGGCTTTGCCGGGACGGACTTCCAGAGGGGGACGACCCCCGGCGATTCGAACGGCGAGAGCGCTCGCGCCGCCGGCGCCAGGGACGACAAGCCGTGTCCCCAGTCCGCTTGTTTAGCCGACGACCGAAGGGCAACCCATCGCCGAGAGACGCCCACGACGGGGCGCCTCCGGCGACCGGCTCACCATTCGCCGGAGGCGATCCAACCTCTCCCATGCGACCCCTCGACGCCCGGACGATCGGCCTGACCGCTACCGTGCCGGTCGAGGTCCTCCTGGCCGCCGGCGCCACGCCGCTGGACCTGAACAACGTCTTCATCACGAGCGAGTCGCCCAAGGCCCTGGTGCAGCAGGCCGAGCACCGCGGGTTCCCCATCAACTGCTGCGCGTGGATCAAGGGCATTTACGCGACGGCCCGTCGGCTGGGCGTGCGGCGGGTCATCGGCGTGGCCCAGGGCGACTGCTCCAACACCCACGCCCTCATGGAGGTGCTCCGGGCCGAGGGCGTCGAGGTCATCGACTTCACCTACCCGTACCCGAAGGACCCGGCGGCGCTGGCCTCCCGCCTCGACGCCCTGGCGCGGCGGCTGGGCACGACGCGCGCCGAGGCCGAGGCCGAGCGCGAGCGGCTCCTGCCGCTGCGACGGACGCTGGCCGAGATCGACCGCCTGACCTGGCAGGCCAGCACCGTCACGGGCGAAGAGAACCACCTCTGGCTCCTGGGCGCGACCGACTTCGCGGGCGACGCGGCCGGCTACGCCGCCCGCGCCGAGGCGTTCGCGGCGGAGGCCCGGCGTCGGCCGCCGCTCGGCGAGCGGCACCGGGTGGGCGTTCTGGGCATCCCGCCCATCTGCGAGGGGCTGCACGCGTTTCTGGAGTCGCTCGGCGCCCGCGTCGTGTTCAACGAGTTCCAGCGGCAGTTCAGCATGCCGCCGGGCGCACAGGATTTGGTTGACCAGTACGCCCGGTACACGTATCCGTACGGGGTGGACGGCCGGGTGGCCGACATCCGCCGGGCCGTCACCGAACGCCGCCTGGACGGGCTGGTGCACTACGTGCAGAGTTTCTGCTTTCGGCACATCCAGGACCGGCTGCTGCGGGAGGCCGTGCATGTGCCCGTGCTGACGCTGGAGTTCAACCGGCCGGGCCCGCTGGACGGCCAGAGCCGGACGCGCCTGGAGGCGTTCGTCGAGATGCTGGAGGCGCGGCAGCGTTAGCCTGCAACGCTACGTCGTGCGCGGCGGGTCTCCGTACCCGCCGCGCACAGCAAGCGGCGCGGTGGGTACGGAGACCCACCGCGCTCATCCGCGCTCATCCGCAGCGCGAACCACGTAACGGCATGAATTCAAAGACCAAAAAGGTGCTCTGGGCAGTGCTGCGGCTGCTGGTGGCGGCCGGGCTCGTCGCCTACGTCATCAGCCAGGCCCGGCTCCGCGACGCCGTCCGCCCCACCCCCGACGCCGAGCCGCGGCCCATCCTCTGCCGGACCGCCGAGGGCGTGGTCATTCGGGGCGAGGACGGGACGGAGCACCTCGTCCCGCAGGAGGCGTTCGGGCCGGACGGGGCCGTGTACGTGGAAGGCATCGGCAGCATCGGCCTGAGGTTGGCCGGCCGATGGGGGTGGGCGGCGGCCGCGCTGGGAGCCATGATGCTCCAGTCACCCCTGGGGGCGGTGCGGTGGCGGCTCCTCTTGGCCGTCCAGGGCATCCACATTACCTTCTGGGAGAGCCTCCGCCTGACGTACATCGGCTGGTTCTTCAACAACTGGCTCCCCGGGGCCACGGGCGGCGACTTCGTCAAGGCTTACTACATCGGCATCCAGGCCCACCACAAGCCCGAGGCCGTCACCGTCGTCTTCCTGGACCGGTTCCTGGGGCTGGTCTCGGTCTGCCTCATCGGGGCCATGGCAGTGACCTTGAGCCTGACCGACCCGCACGTGCGCGTGGCCCAGGTCGTGATGGGCACGTTCATGGCGGCGGTCATCCTTGGCACGACGGTCTTCTACAGTCGCCGGCTGCGCGCCTTGCTGCGGGTGGACCGGCTGATTGCCCGGCTGCCGGTGGCGCGGACCGTCGCCAAGGTCGACCGGGCCCTGTTCGTCTACCGGTACCACAAGCGGAAGGTGGCCACGGCCGTCCTCTACAGTTGGGGCACGCAGGTGGGGTCGATCCTGGCCATGTGGTGGGTGGCGACGGGCCTCGGCAGCCGGGCCGACTGGTACCATTACTTCCTGAACATGCCGGTCGTCTGGATCGGGTGGTCGCTGGTGCCGGTGCCGGGCGGGTTCGGCGTGGCGGAGTCGCTGATGCAGCACCTGTTCGGCCCGGCGGTGCTGGGCGGCGCCTCGCCCCTACCGGTCGCCGAGGCTGCCACCCTCGCCCTGGCGATGATGCTGGCGTACCGGCTGGTGCAGCTGGCGGTCAGCCTGCCGGGCGCCGTCTTCTACCTGGCCCGCCGCACCGGCGTCTCGCCCACCCACATGCGGGAGGAACTTGAAGACGACAACGGCGACGCGGCGGAGCACCCCGCCGGCGACACGGCACCCGGCGAGTAAACGCGCCGGATAAATGGGCGCACATTAATATTTAGCCGCCGGGCTCGCCCGGCGCGTCCTTGATGGCTTTGTCGGGGCGAAGTTGCATCCCCCGCGCTGGAACGACCCATGCACGAACTCGTCGGCGCCATCCACGTCCACTCGGTCTACAGCGACGGCAGCGGCACGGTGCGAGAGATCACCGCTGCCGCCGCCCGCGCCGGGCTCGACTTCCTCGTCCTGACCGACCACGACACCCGCCGGGCGGCCGAGGACGCCTGGCAGGGCTGGCGCGACGGCGTCCTGGTGGTCGTCGGCGTGGAGGTGACCTGCAGCCACCGCACCCACGTGGTGGTGCTCGGCGAGGCCGACGTGCGGGGCCTGCGCTTCAAACCGCTCCGGCGGGTGCTGTTCGACCTGACCCGGCAAGGCGCCCGGGCGCTGGTCGCCCACGCCCACCCGGCCCACATCATGGGCATCTCGCTGAAGGCCGGCCCCCTGCACGAGTGGGAGATCCCCGGGTTCGCCGGCGTGGAACTGTGGTCGCTGATGCACGACGTCTGTGATCGGCTCACGCCCTGGCGCATCCCGTCGTTCCCGTACACATGGCGTCGACGCATCAGTGGCCCGCACCCGGAGACGGTCGCCCACTGGGACCGCATCACGCAGGACCGGCGGTTCGTGGCCATCGGCTCGCTCGACAATCACGCCGTCGCCGTGCCGGTGGTGGGCAAGCGCATCCTGCCCTACGAGGAGCCGTTCCGCGCGCTGCGGACGCACGTGCTGGTGGACGAGGCGCCGGCCGGCGAGACCGGCGACGCCGACCGGGTTGTCGAGGCGATCCTGGCCGGCCGGTGCTTCATCGCTCTGGACGAGACGGCCGAGGCCGGCGGCTTCCGGTTCGAGGGCCGGCCCGAGGATGGCGGCGAGCCGCTCGCGATGGGCGAGGAGCGGACCTGGACGGGGGCCGTCCGCCTGGCGGTCCGCTCGCCGCATCCGGCCCGGCTCCTCCTCCGCCGCAACGGCCGGGTGGCCGCCGAGGCCGACGAGGCCGACGCCCTCGACCACCGCGCCGAGGGACCCGGCGTCTACCGCGCCGAAGCCCACCTCGCCGGCCTGCCGTGGGTCTACACGAACCCGATTTATCTGCGCGCCGAGGCGCCACCCGAGCCGCGATCGTAAGATCGCGGGTACGTCCGATGCGCAGCGAGTCTTCCGGCGCGCCAGCATCGCGGGTGGGGGAAGGTACCCGCCATCTCACGATGACGGCTCGAAAACACCCGGCGCGACATTGACAACAGGAGTCTCCCATGCTCGCCGTCCGCCTCGTCGAGACGCCGCTGGGCCGGATGGCGGTGACCGCCGGCGGCCGCGGCGTCGTGCGCCTCGTCCTGCCGGGCCAGGCCGAGGCCCCGGCGGAGGTCGCCTCGCGGCGCGTCGGCGCGGCCGACCCCGCTGCCGAGGCCGTGGCCGAGCGGGCCGCACGCGAACTCGCCGAGTACACCGCCGGCCGGAGGCGGACGTTCACCGTCGGCGTCTGCCTGGACGGCCTGTCGGCGTTTCAGCGGACCGTCTCCCGCGCGCTTCGCCGGGTGCCGTACGGCCGGACGGTGACCTACGGCGACCTGGCCCGTCGTGCGGGTCGGCCGGGGGCGGCCCGGGCCGTGGGCCAGGCGCTGGCCCGCAATCCCGTGCCGATCCTGGTACCCTGCCACCGCGTCGTGTCGGCGGATGGGCCGGGCGGGTTCGGCGCCGGGGCGGCGATGAAGCGCCGGCTCCTTGCGCTGGAGGCGGCGGCGCTTCGCACGGGCCTGGAGCCGTTCGACGCGCGAAGAGAGCCCATGACCCGCTCGGATGGGGCTTGATTTCGCCTCTCGGCCTCGCTACACTGACAGGGCTTTTCGTACAAGACAACGTCGGCGGAGACCATGGAGACCATTATGTACGCGATTATCGAAGACAGCGGCACGCAAATGCGGGTCGAGGAAGGCCAGACCCTCCAGGTCGACCTCCGCGACGCCGAGGCCGGTAGCCAACTGACGTTCGACCGGGTCCTGCTCGTCGGCGACGAGAAGGGCACCCGCGTCGGCACGCCGCTGGTCGACGGGGCAAAGGTCACGGCGGAAGTGTTGGGACCGGCGAAGGGGCCGAAACTGGAGGTCTTCAAACTCCGCCGACGAAAGAACTCGCGGACCCACCACGGGCACCGCCAGAAGCACCTGGCCGTCCGCGTCACGCGGATCGAGGCGTAGCCGGCCGCCGACCGGTCCGGCAAGGTCTCGCCGGCGCACGCCGCGAACAGGAGAGGCCGAACCATGCGGCACCAAGCGGAGATACCGGTCCCGGGGGTGCTGACGGCGCTGGCGCTGGCGCTCGGGCTGGTCGCGGCGTCCGCCGCCGCGCCCGACTCCCAGATCGCCGACGGGGCGAAAACCGAGAAGCAACTCGAACGCATCAACCAGCAGTTCATGGACCTGCTGAACCAGGAGTTCGACATCGCGGTGAAGATTACCGAGGCCCGGCAGAAGACCCGGCAACTGCTGAAGGAGCCCGGCAAGGCCGAGCAGCACCTCGCGCAGGGGAAAGAGTCCCCCGGCCTGCTGAGGTACAAGGCCGTGTTGATAGCCTCGGCGAAGAAGGTCCAGGCGTTCGACCGCCGGCTCCGGCCGCTCCTCAGACAGGTCCAGGCCCTCCAGAAGGCGCAGGAGAAGGCGCCGAAGCCGGTCCGGACGCGGATCGACCAGATGGCCGCCCGCCTCCAGAGCAAGCATCGGTCCAACCTGAAGAAGGTTGCCCGTCTTTACGAGGAGGCGGGCGAATGGCAGGTGGCGCTCCGCGCCCTTTTCCGGGTCTACTCCAGGATCCCCGAAAACGAGCGGGACAAGGACCGGGAGCTCATCAAAACCATCCGCGAACTGCTGAATCGGGCCGGCAACCCGCAGCAGTCACTCGCGTTCCACAAGAGTCTCTTCGAGGCCAAGGACCCCAAGGAGCGGTACGAGAATAAGGGGCTCGCCAAGAAGGTCGCGGACCTGTACGCCAAGACCGGCAACGCCCGCCAGGCCCTGCTCATTTACCGGCGTCTGCTGGACCACATCCCCAACGACGAGAGACACCAGGCCGAGCGCGAGAAGATTCTGAAGCAGATCCGGCACCTCGGCGGCCGGTAGGCGAAGGGACGGCCGAGGCGGTCAGCACGCGGACGAGACGCTGTCGGCGGCCGCCGGTGCCGCCTCCAGACCGCCCGGGCACCCTGCCAGGACGCGCATCACTTCCTCCAGCGACGTGATGCCCGCCCGGACCTTGTTCAGGCCGTCGGTCCACATCGTGGGCCTCCCGCCCCGGCTGAAGGCCTCTCTCAGGGCCTCCCCCCCTTCGCGGCGGCGGACGGCCTCGGCCCGGTCCGCGTCCATCGTGACGAGTTCAAACAGTCCGATGCGGCCGGAGAAGCCCGTCCGGTAGCAGTTGGAACAGCCTCGCCCCTTGACGAACTCCTCCACCGGGCCGAACGTCTCGCTGACGCGTCGGCGGAGGGCGGCGGACGGCTCGTGGCTGACGCGGCAGTGCAGGCACACCGTCCGGGCCAGCCGCTGCGCCACCACCCCCCGCAGCGCCCTGGCCAGCAGGTCCGGCGACACCTGGTTCGCCAACCGGGCGACGGCGTCGGCGGCGTCCCGGCCGGGGACCTGCGTCACCACCAGGCACCCGTCGAGGGCGGCCTCCAGGACCCACGGCGCCACCGCGCCGTCCAGCGTCCCGTCCAGGGCCAGGACGTCCGGCTGCTGGCAGGCGAGCCGGCGGAGCACCCCGGCCGGGTCCCGCTCGCCGCAGGTGGCCGGCGAAAACTGGTTGACCCCCGGCAAGGCAAAGGTAACGGCCGACTCGAAGGTGCAGACGTTCAGGCGGATCGGGTCCAGCGCCCGGATGGTGCTGTAGAGGGTCGTCGTGACGCCGCTTTCGCGTGGACCGGCAATCAGGATGAGCCCGCGGGGCTCGGCGAGCAGGTGGCGGTACCCGGCCAGGAGGCGGAAGTCGGCCCCCAGTTTTTCCAGAGGCCGCGCTGCGTCCTCCTCGCGGACGAGGCGGACGACCGTCCGCCGGCCGAACGCACCGCCAAGCCCCGTCACGTGCAGTTGAACCGGCTGACCCTGAACCAGCAGACGGGCGCTGCGGTGGTAATCCGGGACCCTGGACGCCGCCGCCGTGGCCCCCAGCATCTCGCGAAAGGCATCGGCCAGGCCGTCGGCCATGCGGGCGGGCGGACGCATCACCACGTGCAGCACGCCGTCGATCCGGAACCGGATCCGCAGCACCTTCTCGTCCGGCTCCAGGTGGATGGCGTCGGCCCGGGCGCGGACCGCCTCCCGGATCAGCAGCCCTGCCACTTTCTCGGGCGGCCAGTTGCCATACATCGTCTCATAGTCATCCGGCAAGAGCACTTCGCCGGCGACCGAGACGCCGAGGCTGGAGTCCTCCCCCGCCGGGGCCACCTCTTTGTCGTCCGGACGCGTCACGTCGAGCATCCGGTAGATGTTCTCCGCCGTGGCTGCCACGACCTGGACGCTGAGCCCGGCCGCGTGGGCGATCTCGTCCACCAGGAACACGTTCGAGGGCTCCGAGATCGCCACCGTCAGCGTGTCGCGGACGCGGAACAGCGGCAGGACGCAGTGCTTCTGGATGAAGGCGGCCGGCAGGACCCGGCGGACGGCGGGGTCGACCAGGTGCGGCACGAGTCGGGCAAACGGGACCCCGCATGCCTCGGCGACGGCCGAGAGCACCTGTTCCTGCGTGGCGTAGCCGAGGTCGACGAGGATCTCGCCGAGCAGGCGGTCCTGCTGGCCTTCCTGCTGCACCTCCAGGGCGCGACGGAGTTGGTCGTGGTTGATGACGCCGCGTTCGATCATCAGATCGCCCAGTCGGGCCCGCCGTCGGGTTCCGTTCGTGGTTGTCATAACCGATTCCACCCGCTTGGATGCTGTTTCCCATCCCCTCTCCCACTAGGGGAGAGGGCGTTCTGACCCCACCCGCTTATTGCCGGCCGGCGTCGGCGGCGCCGGCGGCCCGTCCCGCCGCCGGCCGGCTACACCGCCCCCCGGTCAGTGAAAACTTTTGACGGCCTCGTGGACGGAGTCGAAGACCTCGAACTTCTTCTCGAACCGGACGATCTCGAAGGTCTGGCGGGCCAGGCCCTTGAGACCGGCCACCTTGACCTCGCCGTCCGCCGCCTCCACCTGGTCCTGGAACCAGACGAGCGTCTCCAGGCCCTGGCTGTCGAAGTAGGCGACGTCGGCCAGGTCGAGGATGAACCACCGCGCGCCGGCCCGGATCTGCTCGCCGGCCATCTCGCGGAAGTCGTTTCCCTCCCGGGCCGTCAGCGCCGGCTCCACCGACAGGACCATCATGCTGCCGTAGGCTTCCGCCGTCGTGGGCATGGGGGGTTACCTCCCGTCCACCGCCTCTCGCGACGAGCGTGGATGCTCGGCGAACTGCTCCATCAGGCGGTTCTTATCGATTCGCTTGAACGCCGCCACCACCTGCGGGTCGAACTGCGACCCCGTATGGCGATCGATCTGGTGCTGGACCTCCGCCAGGGGCATCATGGGCCGGTAAGGCCGGCTGCTGGTCATGGCGTCGAACGCGTCCGCCAGCCCGAGGATCCGTGCCAGCAGCGGCAGGTCGTCGCCTTTCAGCCCGTCCGGGTATCCGGAGCCGTCCACGCGCTCGTGGTGGTGGACGACAGCCTCGCGGACGGTCTCCAACTTCGAGATGCCCTGCAGGATGCGGCCTCCGGTCTCCGGGTGCCGGGCGATGATGCGGCGTTCGTCCGGCCGGAGGGCCCCTTCCTTGCGGAGGATGGCCTCGGGGGTCCCGATCTTGCCGATGTCGTGCAGCAGACCCGCCATATAGGCCTGCTCGACCTCTTCGTCCGCCAGGCCGAGTTCCCGGGCGAGTTCGCGGCACAGGATGGCCACCCGTTCGCTGTGACCGCAGGTGTACGGGTCCTTCGCATCCACGCTCGAGACCAGCGCGCGGACCAGGTCGAGCATCATGACGTGGAGGTCGCGGTAGAGGCGCCGATTCTCGACGAAGACGGCGGTGGCGTTGGCGCTGGAGCGGATGAGTTTGACGTCCGGGCTGCCGAACTCCGTCCGGGGCCGGTTGAAGATGGCCATCGCGCCCGGTTCGCCCTCGCCCAGGGGCAGGGGGGCGACGGCCAGCCGCGCCAGCGCCCGGGAAAACCGCGCCAGCGCCGGGTCGTCCTGGCAGTAGTTGTTGATGACCGTCGAGGCATCCGCCTCGTCCAGCAGGCCGGTCAGGAGTTGCGGCAGGTCGGTCTCGGCGAGGGGCGGCTCGCCTACCGCCACGACCAGCGGGTCGCCGTCCCCGGCGTCCGGCAGGCAGGCGGCGGCGGCCTCGGCGCCGGTGGTCTCGCACAGTTCCGAACACACGTACTCCAGCAGCGCCGGGATGGGCCGGGTGACCCGCAGGGTCTCGCCCACGTTGTGCAGGAGGGTGATTTCCTCGAAACTCTGGGCCAGCGCCCCGGAGAGCGAGTCGCACTGGCCCTCGGCCTCGGCCCGGGCGAAGCGTGCGCGGACGGCCTCGGCCACGGCGGAGAGGAGCCTGCGGCCGAGGGCTTGGGCGCCGGGGGCGAGATCCTTCACGACGGCCGCCGCCACGACCGTCGGCCGGCCGCGCTGCCTGATGAGCCAGGCCGCCGCCAGGCCGCCCGGCACCGGCTCGATGCGGTCGGCGTCGGCCTCGACGGCCCCGCAGACGACTCGGGCCATCGGCCCGGCGTCGGCGGCATCGTCCGTCCCGGCCTCGGAGGGGTCCGGCCCTGCACCGCCCGCCCCGTTGGCGTCGGCCGGCGGGACCGCCCCGCCCGGCAGAGGCTTGCCCGAGGCGTCGAAGAAGCGGACCGTCACGCCCGTCCGCTCGCGCAGCGTCTCCACCAGGCCGTCCGGGACGGTGAGCGGCGGCTTCGGCGGACACGTTAACGAGGCGGGAACCATGGATCTCCTCAGGAGGGGACGGGGGCACCCAGAGCCGACCGGACGGTGTCCACCAGTTCGCGGGGGCTGAACGGTTTGGTCACGACCCGGAAGATGGGCAGGCGCTGGAGGGCCTCGGTGTCGAGTTCGAACCCCTTGGCCGTCAGCAGCAGGGCGGGGATGGGGTCGGGCAGTTCCGCCGCCAGGCGGGCACAGACCTCCAGGCCGCTCATCAGCGGCATCTGGAGGTCGGTGACGAGAAGATCGGGGCGTTCGGCCACGGCGCGGTCGAAGGCCTCCTGCCCGTCCATCGCTACGAGCACCTCGAAACCCGCGTTCCGGAGTTTCCGGGAGACGATGGTCGTGATGCAGGGCTCGTCGTCAGCCACGAGAATCTTATGGGACATTGAACCCCTCCGGTCCGGCAGCATCAGCGGACCACCGGCAGGTACAGCCGGAAGACCGACCCCTGGTCGACCTGGCTTTCGACCAGCACGCGCCCTCCGTGGATCGTCTCGACGACGTGCTTGACCAGGGGGAGGCCGAGGCCCGTTCCGCCGGCCCCTTGCGCCGCCCGGCTCGAGCGGTAGAACTTCTCGAAGACGCGGTCCAGGTCCTCGGGCGGGATGCCGACGCCGGTATCGGCCACCTCGACCACGACGGACCCGTCCGCCAGGTAGGTGGAGATGGCCACCCGGCCCTGCTCCGGGGTGTACTTGATGGCGTTGGAGACGACGTTGAGGATGGCCTGGTAGAGCATGTCGCGGTCGCCGTGCACGCGGAAGAAGACCGGCGCCAGGTCCGCCTCCAGGCGGATGCGTTTCTCGTCCGCCTGGGGCGAGACGACCTCCGAGACGTCGCCGAGCAGTTCGGTCACCGCCAGGTCCGTCTTCTTGGCCGGAATGAGCCCGGATTCCAGCCGGCTCAGGTTCAGGATCTTCTCGATGAGCCGGCTCAGGCGCTGGGTCTCGGCGAGGATGACGTTCAGAAACTCGCGGGACTCCTCCGGGCCGGACGCCTCGCCGTCGGCCAGCATCTCGGCGTAGGCCCGGATGCTCGAGAGCGGCGCCTTCAGTTCGTGGGAGACCGAGGAGGCGAAATCGGTTTTGGTCCGTGCGATTTCCTTCTCCCGCGTCACATCGTGCAGGACCGCCACCACGCCGGTCACGCGTTCCCGCCTGGCCCCCTCGAAGACGGTGTTCAGGATGACGCGGTAGGTCCGCGCCCGGTCGCCCTCGCCCTGGACCCACTCGGCGGTGTGGTGCGGGACGAGAGACCCCTGATCCTGCATCTCGCGCAACAGGGCCAGGAACCGCTCGTCGGTGACGGTCTCCTCGACGGGCTTCCGCCGGCCCGGCTCAAACTCGAAGCCGAAGATCGCCTCGGCCGCCTCGTTCGTCAGCACCAGGTCGCCGAAGGCATCCATCACCAGGACGCCGTCGCTGATGGCGTGGATGACCGCCTCCACGTGCCGCTTCTCCGCCTCCAGCACCTTGACCTGGATCTGGCGTTCCTTGACGGCAATGTGCGATTGCTCGACCTCGTCCTTGACGAACCGCAGGTACCGGTTGATGGCGTGTCCGAGGCGGCCGAGGGCGTCGGCGTCGCTGACGGCCATCCCCACCGTGCCCCGGCGGACCAGCGAGTCCAGATGGTCGGCCACGTTCCGAATCCGCTCCTTGGGGACGCGGGCAATCAGGAACCCGCCGATGGCGCCGAGCACGGCCAGGGCCGTCCCCGTCCCCAGGGTCAGGGCCTTGTCGGCGGCGCCCTGGCCGGCGTCGCGGACGGTGTCCAGCAGCAGATGGAGCCCGGCTCCCACGCCGATGAAGAGCAGAATCACGGCCAGGACGCGCCGCAGTTCAATCACGCCGAACCACCTCCGTCGGCCTTACGGACGCCGGCGTGCCGGTCGCCCGCTTCATCGCGGCCCCGGCCGGCACGTCTCGGCGTCCGTCTACCCCTCGGTTTTCGACCCGTCACCTCCGTCCGACAGTGCGGGCAGGCTTCACGGTGCGGGCGGGACCGACGAGGACGCCTCGGCGCGGGCGAGAAGGCACCGGATCGTCTCCCGGCCCCGGCAGGCCGGGGCTTGCATGGCCAGCCTCAGGTGCGGGACGGCCTCGCCGGGCCGGCCCGCGGCCGTCAGGACGTATCCCATCAGGCCGTTGGCCTCCGCGTGCCGGGGGGACCGCGCCAGCGCTTCGGCCAGGTGGCGGCGGGCCTCGGGCAGCCGGTCCTCCAGGACGGCACAGCGGGCCAGCCCCAGGCGGGGCGGGACGGCCTCCGGCACCGCCTCGGCCCGCTGCCGGTACAGGGCGCGGGCCTCCTGGGTCCGGCGAAGGGCCAGCAGGCAGTCGGCCCGCATCTGGCAGATCCAGCCGCTGGCGAACGCCGGCTCGGAGCCCTGGAGGTCGGCCAGCAGCGACTCGGCCTCGGCGAAGGCGCCGGACCGGAACAGCGCCACCGCCAGCCGCTCCTTCGGGATCGTATTCTCGGGATTCAAGCGGAGCGCGACGCGATACTGCCCGGCCGCCTCCTCGTACCGGCCGAGGCGGCAGAGCACGTCGCCGTAGGCCGCGTGCACTTCGCCGCTGCCGGGCATCTGCTCGCAGGCGGCGGCCAGGGTTCTGTCGGCGGCGTCCACCTCGCCGATGGCGACGAACATCTCGGCCTCGGCCAGAGCGTAGCGCGGAGAGGCGGGGTCCTCGCCGGCCGCCTTCCCGAAGGCGCTCAGGGCCGCCTGCTCGTGGCCCAGGGTCTGCTCCACCGTGCCGAGGACGTACCAGCCTTCAGCCGAGGCCCCGTCCATCTGTGTGGCGGTGCGGGCATAGGTGCGGGCCTCGTCCAGGTCGCCCTGCTCGGCCGAGAGGCGGGCCGCCAGAACGTAGGCGGGAGCGTAGGAGGCGCCGGACCGGATGATGGGGTCGAGTTGGTCGCGGGCGCGGGCGAAGTCTCTCCGCTCGTAGGCGTGGCGGGCCATGGTGGTCACCATCTCGGCGCGGGAGGAGGCCCAGCGCTGCTGGGCCTCCTGGCGTTTGTCGGCCAGGTACGTCTCGCATCCCGCCGCCAGGAGGAGCGCGATGACGGCGGCGCCGATCAGGAATCGTTTAGTTCGCATCGGGGTCCTCCTTCGACTGTGCAGCCGGAGCGGGGGGCGCCTCGGTCGGGGCGGGCGCCTCCTCGGCATCCGGGCGAGAGGCGGCAGGCGGCTTCTCCGGCACCTCGAAGGCAGGCTTGCGGGGCACCGCCACGCCGCGCGCCTCGTCGATGGTGCGGAGCCGTTCGGCGATGCTGTCCCAGATGGTGACGTCGGGCGGCGTGTACGGTTCGCCGTTCCGGGCGGTCAGCACCTTGTCCTTGAGGCGGAGGGCGTCGAGGTTGTTCGGGGCCACGTTGGTGGCGACCTGGACGTTCCAGCAGGCCTCCGCCAGGTCTTTCTCGTTGCCGGTCTCCTGGTAGCGGCCCCAGGCCTCGCGGGCGGCCTGGACGTAACCGATGGTGATCCGCTCGCGGGTGAAGAAACTGAAGCCTTCCCGCACGCCGAAGGCACGGCGTTTGACGTCGGAAAGCACGCTTTCGCCGAGGGCCGCCGCGTCTTCCTCGTGTTCGATGATGTGCGGCGTCAGGAGGACCACGATCTCGTGGCGGGTCGAGGAATCCTCTTTGCTCCGGAACAGCCAGCCCAGGCCGGGGATGTTCCCCAGGCCGGGCACCTGGCTCCGGCCGATCGAGACGTCCTCGTCGAACAACCCGCCGATGACGATCGTGTGTCCGTCCTTGACCATCACGTTGCAGGTGACCTCGGTGGTGGTTTCCTGGGGCAGTCCGCCCGCAACGACGCCGGTCGAGACCTCGGGGTGGATCTCCATCCGCACGTACCCGTCGTCGCTGATGAACGGGCGGAAGACCAACTGCGTGCCCGTGTTGAGGAACTCCACCGACTCGATGGCGCTGGTCTCGGTCACGGTGGTGGTCCGGTACCCGAGGCGTTCGCCGACCATGACCTCGGACCGCTGCTTGTTCAGCGCCAGGACCTTCGGGTTACTGAGGATCGTGGTGTCGGTCACCTCTTCCAGGGCGTTGATGAAGAACGAGACGTTGTTGGTCATGACGCCGATGTTGAACCCCGTGCCGGGATCGGCGAACCCCGTCTGGGCCACGTGCCCGTACGGGGCCTGGTTGGCGTTGACCGTGACGGTGTCGTCGGTGGCGTTGGCGGTGACGTCGGTGACGGCGGTATCGAGGGTGGAGAGGTCGCGGAAGTCGATGCCCGCCAGCACGTTGAAGTCCACGCCGAGGCTGGTGTTGTCGTCCAGGGTGACCTGGAGGATGGTGGCCTCGACCAGCACCTGCCGGGGCATGCGGTCCATCTTCTCGATGACGGTGCGCATCCGCTCGATGTTCTCCGGGAAGTCGCGGACGACGACCGTATCCGGCAGGCAGAACGTGTTGCTGCCGGTGTCGCCGCCCGCGCCGGAGGGGATGCCCTCCCCCGGCTCGGAACTGGCGGTCACGGTGCCCTTTTCCGACGTGACGGGTTCCAGGAGGTTGACGGCTTCCTCGGCGGAGAGGTAGTTCAACTCGAAGACCTCGCTCACCAGCCGCGACTCGTCCTTCGCCATGGCCTTGAGTTGCTCGGCGGTGTAGATGTAGATGACGCCGTTTTCGCGCCGCCACCCCAGTTCGGCGGCCCGGCAGATGGCCTCCAGCGCCTCTTCCACCGTCACGTCGTACAGGTCGGCGGTCACCTTGCCCGCGGCGCCTTTGCTGGCCACGATGTTCAACCGGTACTGCTGCGAGAGCAGTTCCAGCACGTTGGCCAGTTGGTCGTCCTTGACGTGCAACTCGATTTTGCCGCTGGCGGTCGGCTCGGCCTGGGTCCGGTCGGGCGCGCCGGCCTGGGGCGTCCCGCCGACGGCCGGCGGGGGCTCCTCGGACGAGGCCGCCCCGGCCGCACCTGCCCCGGCATTCTCTGCGCCGAAAACGCCGGCGGCCGAGGCCTGCAGGACCATCGCAGCGGCCAGGACCGCCCGGCCCCAATACACGCGTTGTGGGGGTCTCTCCCTCCCCATGTCGATCTCCCTTCTTAGTCCATTCGGAGCACGCAGGTGACGCCGTCACGCCGAAGCGTGGCCCGGTCGTCGCCGATCTCCACCAGCACCAGGCCGGCCACGGCATCCCCCTCCCGATAGGCCTTCTCGTTGATGACAGCCCACTGCTCGCCCCCCCTGGAGTGGACGGTCGCCTTCAGGTGCAGCCCCCGCAGGGTTTCCGCCGCCTCTTTGGCCGTCATCGGCCCGGCGCCCGGAAGAGCCGCCCTCCCGCCCGTCCCCGGCCGAGGACCGGGCGGGTCGTTCGGCGTCCCGACCCAGCCGGGCGTCGTGAACGGATTTCGCCCCAGCGCGGGCGGCGCCGGCGGGCGCTGCGGTTCGAGAAGGTGCTCGGCCTCCTGCACCGCCGCCTGAACCTGCTGCGGCGCCGGCCGCCCCGGCACCGCCACGATTCCCGGGTCCGACGCCTGCGCCTTCCACGGCTGGACGAGCGCCAGGGCCCAGGCGGCCACGCCGGCCACCAGAAGGATGGCGGCCAGGCCGGCGTGGAGCCAACGGCTGCGGTCCGACCGCCGGCGGCCCGTGCCGCTCCCCAGGAACCAGGCCTGGATGAACGTCCCGATGCGTTGGAGTCCCCTTGCCGCACTCATGACGTTTCCTGTTTTTCCTTCCGGGAAGGCGCCGCCCGGGGGCTTGTGGCCGGGGGCTGCCCCGGGTCCGCTTCGCCGGCCGGTCCATCCTCGGGCAGATAGTAGATGAGGAGTTCGGCCTCGGCCCGCACCTCGCCGTCCGTCTCCGCCCGGGAAACCCGGAGTTGCCGAAACCGGCTGAGCCGCTCCAGCCGCTCGATGGCCCCCAGGCCCTGATACACCGCCTCGAACGGCCCTTCGAGCCTCAGAGACAGCGGCACCGAGGGGGTCGGGCTCGTCTCGGCGGCCCCGGAGCGCGTGACCTCGTGGCGGACGGCCGGTATCTCGGCCAGCGCCGCGTTCATCCTCTGGAGGAAGTCGGCCACCTGGGGTCCGCGCGGCAGCCGCTTCTGGACCCGGCCCTGGACCTTCCGCAGTCCCGGAATGCGGGCGGAGACCAACATGCCCTGCTGGCTGGCGGCCATGCGCTGGCTCACCAGACGGCGCTGGCGGCAGACGGCCTGGTCGAGGCCGGCCAGTTCGCGGTGTTTCGGCCAGAGGATGAACAGGGCGAAACTGCCCACCATGACCGAGGCCGCCACCAGGATCAACAGTTGCTGGCGGTCCACCGCCCAGCATCGGTGGGGTGGTCTGGTATTCCCCACGGTCACTCTCCCTGTTTCGTTTCGAGGCTGAGGAGGCGGGCCTCCAGGGCGAACGTACGGCCGCTGGCCGCCGGCCCTTCCCCCAGCCGGGATTCCACCAGGATCGTCTGCCCGAATCGCGGCGAGGCGTCTAGACCGGCCAGGGTGCGGGTCACTTCCTGCTCGCCGGGGGCCAGCCCTTCCATCCGGACCACGGGCGGGTGGTCGGCACCCCGCGCCGGCCAGCGCACCTGGAGGCGTTCCAGGCGGACCGCGCCGGGCAGGGCGGCGACGAGGTCGGCCAGCACCGCCGTCACACTGGCGCGGGGCCGAAGGGCCTCGGCCAAGGCGATCCGCTCGTTGTACATGCGAGCCTCTTCGCGGAGGCACCGGACCTTCCGGACGTCGGCCTCCACGGCCGATCCCGTGCCCTGAAGGGCCCGCAGTTCGGCCCGCGCGTCGCGGACCCACGTCCCCATCTGGAAACTGTAGAGCACCATCGCCAGCCCGACAGCCAGCAGCAGCCAGGACCGGATGAACCCGATCCGACGCCGGTACCGGGCCCGGAGGTAGTCTTCCGGGAGAAATTCGAGCTCGCGCACGGGTCGGCTCCTTGGCTCAGGCCGCGTAGTGACTCGAAAGCCCCTGATCCAGGTGAAGGCCCTTCAGGCTCAGCCCGAAGGCCGTCGCCCATTCGGCCTGTACGGCCCGGCGATCCAGGACGGGCCCCAGGTGGTCCGTCCGGGCTCGGCGGAACGGGTCCGCTACCTCGACCGTCACCTCGAGGCTCTCCCCCAAGGCCGACGGGATGGTCGGATTGTGGGCCTCGCCCCCCGTCAACTGGATCTTCTCCGGCCAGGGCGCCCGGAACGTCACGCCATAGTAGCGGAGACACAGGCCGATCTCGTCGGCAAGATCCTCCAGGTGAGGCCGGATGGCATCGGCGACCGCCCGGACCGCCCGGTCGGGCTCGTCGGACCCGTCGGCGTCGGCGGCACGGGCACCGATGCGGCGGCGCAGGGCCTCGGCCTCGGCCGGCTCCAGTTCCAGGCACTCGGCCACGGCCCGGTTGAACACGGTGCCGCCGATGGGGATGGTCTTGACGAACACGACCTCCCGGCCGCGAGAGATCACCACCCGCGTGCGGGCGCCGATGTCCACCATGACGCTGACCACCTCCTCATCCTCCCGCCGACGCAGAAACCGCTCGAAGCCCCGGAACAATGTGCACGGCTCGGCGTCGAGGCTCACCAGGGTCAAGCCGGCCTCGGAAGCCAGGTGAATCCTGGACTCGACCTCCACCCGCGGGGCCGCAAACACGATGACCTCCTCTAGGACCTCGTCCCCCTGGCGCACGCGTCCGGCCCGCTGGTACTGGATGACCGCCGTCGCCGTGTCGAAGGGGAACTTGTTCTGGGCCTCCCAATGGACGGCACCGTCGAATTCCGCCGGGTCCATCAGGGGCATCCGGATGTTGCGGACGGCTGCCTGCTCCGGCGCCAGGGCCATGACGGTCTGCCGGCCGCGGAACCGCCGCTCCTTCAGGAGTCGGCGGATGCCGGCCACCACCGCCTCGCGCCGGCGGTCCGCCTCGGTGCCGTCCTGGCGCGAAATCACGAACTTGCCGGCCTCCACGACCCTCAGGTCGCGTTCACCGCCGGCCAGTTGCAGCATCCGGACCGCCGTGGTTCCGATGTCCACGCCAATGGGCAACTGCGCCACGCTCCGCCCCTTGTGCTGGTCAGTCCGAGACCCGTGTCGTCGAGACGCTGCCGGTCAGCCCGGTGACGGCGATGCGCATCTGCGTCCGGCCGGCCTGGACCGTGACGGACCCGGCCGCCGAGGGTTCGCCCAGTTCGTTGAACGTCACGCAGGCGTCGCCGCCGAACGAGACGTCGGTCACCGAGACGCCCCCCATGCCGTTGCGCTCGGCCAGGGTGCCCTCGAACAGGGTGCCCTCCACGACGGGGTGCTCGACGGCCTGGGCCGCCGCGTAGGCCTCGCCGGCGTAGTCGGCTACCACCTTGTAGGACTGCTCGTCGCTGCTGAAGAGCACGGTGTGGGGGCACTGGGTCTTGAGGGCCAGGTCCCTGGCCAGTTCGAGGTCGGAAGTCAGGACCGTGGCCGCGCTCTTCGCCTGGGCGTCCCCGGCGGAGCCGATGTTCGGCAACACGATGGCCGCCGCGATAATCAGCACCGCGACCACCAGCAGCAGTTCGACCAGGGTGAAGGCGGCCGGGCGGTATGACCGTTGGCGACTCATGGCTTTTCTCCCGCAGCGGGCTCGGCCTCGCCGGCGGCAGGCTTCGTCTGAACCACGTACTCGCCGTCGCGCAGGGCCGACTCGATGCCCTCCAGCCGGCTATTGAGCCGCTTCAGTTCCGCCAGGATCATCTGGCGCTGGCGACCGGAGTCCGGGATGCCGGGGTCCTCCGTCGTCAGCCGCTTGGGCCGGGCCAGCGCTTCGGGCTCCAGGGCGTCTCCCCGACACCAGAGGCCGACCGCGATCAGCCCCAGCACCGCCGCCACCAACACCAAGGCGTGAGCGATGTTCCGCAGGTCTCGCGAGATCATGCCTATATCTCCCATGCTGCCCAGATTGACAGGTAGAGCCCTGAAAAAGCAGACGCCTTGCGTCTGTTTCCGGGGTGCGGCATCCCGTTTATCGGCACAGGGGCCAGCCGGGCTTCAGCCATTCGGGCCGGGACAATCGGCCGCTTGGCCGGGCCCGGGGGGGGACCATGCCTGGTCCGTGAGCGAGGGCGGCGACCGCCTCGCCATGCCGGGGAGCCGCCACCTATTTCCCGGCCGCCGACCGGCCCCGGCCGTCCCGAAATAAAACGACCGGAGGCAGGGGACGCTCCAAGCGCCCCTGCCTCCGGTTCCTGGCCTCTTCGCCCCTACACGAAGAGGCCGGCGGTCACCGCTGCGCACCCACAGCGTGTTAGAGTTCGTTCAACTTCGTGCCGTCGCTGGTCGTGTGGCTATCCGTGAGGTTAGCACGAAACTCACCCGTCACTGCATTGAACCACCAGCCGCCGTCGCTCTGCGGAGCCGAGAACGCCGTGTCCCCGTCCTGAACCACAGCTACGGTGTTGTCGTTGGACATCGGGTTGACCGGCACGGAGGTCAGATACGGTCCGTACGGATGGTCGGAGTCCGGCGTGGACTGAGTGGTGCCGTCCTCGTCGCTGTAGTTGCACATCTCGTCCTCGAACTCGTCGTGGCCCTCGCCGTTGGCGTCGGCCGGGTAGTTCTCCAGGTGCTGGGTCTTGTACAGGAGCAACTGGCTTCGGATGGTCTGGAGGTTGGTCATCAGGTTGCTGACCCGGGCCTCGGCGGAGGCCTCGGTAAACTGCGGGATGACGATCGCCGCCAGGATGCCCAGAATGATCACCACGATCAGAATCTCAACCAGGGTAAAGCCTTTTGTCGCCGCGCGTTTCATCACCATAATCTCCTTTGGTTCGGTTGCCCCCGGTGGGGCCAATGCCTGTTTTCATACCCCTCTTTATCCGATAAAGTCCGGCTCTTCGTCTCGCCGCCCGATGCCGTCGGCGGCCGGGCCCGTGTCTCTACCGCCGCGCCCCGACTCCCATCACCTCCTTTTCCGGCGCGGATGGCCGGGCAGCGGCACGGCGGGCCGGACCTCGCTTATCTCGCCTGCCAACGCCGATTTCCCCTTTTTTCTGCATCGGTGCGGCCTCCAAGTCCATCGACGCGACCTCTGTATCGGCGAAATGCCAACCTATCTTCACAGGATATTCCAGGATTTCTATCCAGCCTATGTTGACAAGGCGGGGCAAAAAAACGGACCTTCAAAGCCCCTTGCAGAAGATTTCCCGATGCACTCAACTCTACCGCATCGGGAGCCGTTGTCAAATCGGCCCGTCCGCCCCACGGGCCGCGGGTCGTCCGGCTGACACTCCAACCCATTGCAGGACAAGCACTTACAAATCCCGGACCGGTCCGTCTGCCCCTGGAGTCGCCACCCCGGGAGATGGCGCGCAAGGCTCAATTCCGGGCGATTTTTCCTGGAGCCTGTCCGAAGCACCCCTCGTCGGCTCGAGGCCGAGCAAGGCGACCGAAGGCAAGGACGGCAAAGCACCCACCTCGGCTCCGGGCTTCCGATGCCGCCCGACGCCGACTGCGAGCGCCGCAGCCGGCCGAAGCCGAAGGGGTATTCGGACAGGTTCTTACCCCCCTACCGGTCTCCCTGCGATAGCACCTGCGTCGTCATCGCCGGAAATCGTCGAATCGTCCCCCCGGCCAGCCGCAGCAGGAGGCCATAGTCCGGGTCCAGATCCACCACCTCCCCCGTGATGGCTTCCGTGCCGTCGCTGACGGTGATGCGCCGGCCGAGGGTCCGGCACCGACGGGCGGCGGCGTCCTGGATGGCCTGGGCACCGTCCTCCCGGCCCATCTGCCGGGCGACGGCATCCAGCCGACGGAGCAGGCTCCGGGCCAGGAGGGTCCGGTCGAGGACGGCCCCGGCCGCCGCCAGGCTCGTCACGCCGGGCCTAATCGCTGCCGGAAAGGCTTCCGGCCGCTGGCTGCCGTTGATGCCCACGCCGAGGACGGCGGCCCCGGCCCCACTCCGCCCCGGCCGGGCCTCGACCAGGACGCCGCCCACCTTGCGGTCATCGAGGACGAGGTCGTTCGGCCACCTGAGGCCGACGGCGAGGCCGGTTTCGGCCTCGACGGCCTCGGCGGCCGCCAGCGACGCCGCCCGGGTCAGGGCGGCCCCGGCGGCCGGTGCAGGCGGCCCGACCAGGACGACCGAGCACAGGACCGACGTGTGCCGGGGCGCGAGCCAGCGACTTCCCCTTCGGCCGCGGCCGGCGGTCTGGTACTCGGCGAAGACGGCCAGTCCGTCGGCGTCGGCCCCGCCCTGATCCACCGCTTCCCAGGCGAGGTCGTTGGTGGAGGCGGTCTCGCCGACGCAGCGGACCGTCCGGCCGACGCGCTCGGTCGCGAGGTCGCAGGCCAGTTCGGCCTCGATAAGGGCGTCGGGGGCGGCCAGCAGGCGGAACCCCTGATGCGGATGGGATTCGATGCGGAACCCGGCCCGGCCGAGGGCCTCGACCGCCGCCACGACCTCTTCCGGGGGCAGGCCGACCTCTTCGGCCAACGCCTCGGCCGGGCGGGCCTCACCCCGTGCGCGGCGGAGGGCCAGCGCGACGCGTGCATTCACGGGTGGCTCCTTCGGCAGCCTCAGCCAGGCCGTTGGCCTGGGCTAATCTGTTCGAGCCCTTCGGGCTCGACCTGCCGGGCAGACCTGGCCATTCTACATCGTCGGGGACGCTTGTCACGCGAGGATATGACGTGCAGCCATAAAGAACGCGGTGGCCGCGATGGCCGCCGCGCGGCAATGACACCCTCACCCCTGCCCTCTCCCGTCAAGGGAGAGGGAGAAGGGTATTGCTCAGGCCGGCGCCTCGGCCTGGTGAGCCTCGGCCATGTCGGCGGCCTTCTTTTCGGCTTCGCGGGCGAAGTCAGGGACCTCCTCGTCGCCGTAGAACCGTCGGATGTTCTCGGCGGCGAGGGCCTGGATGCGGGTAATCTGCTGCTCGCCGTCCGCCTGGCGGAAGAGGTGGCGGAATCGGCCCTGCGGCTTGAGGTACTCCTGGACGGGCTTCCAGCCGTCCTTGGGCGGCTTGTGGGGCTTGGTTTCGCCCTCGATGATCTCGTAGAGCGGGTAGCACCCGGTCTCGAAGGCGAGGCGGGCGAGTTCGCACGTCTGCTCCGGCTTGCTCCGCCAGCCCAGGGGGCAGACAGCGTGGACCTGGAGATACTTCGGCCCGCGGTAGGCGAGGGCCTTCTTGACCATCCTCGGCAGTTCGCGGTAGTAGCCGCACGACCCCACGCCGACGTACGGGATGTGGTGGGCGGCCATGATGGCGGGCACGTCCTTCTTCGGCCGGTCGTTGCCCCAGGAGACCTTGCCTGAGGGGCTGGTGGTGGTGGCGGCATCGAGCGGCGTGAGGCTGGAGCGCTGGATGCCGGTGTTCATGTAGGCCTCGTTGTCCCAGCAGCAGTAAAGGATGTCGTCGCCGCG
>Ga0180434_10000481_pt1 | contig 58816 bp, 52 predicted proteins | sample SS_ome_7_FD_132453 | JGI IMG/M metagenome (GOLD analysis project Ga0180434, IMG submission 132453) | Hypersaline lake sediment archaeal communities from the Salton Sea, California, USA - SS_1_D_2 metaG | ecosystem: Environmental > Aquatic > Non-marine Saline and Alkaline > Hypersaline >...
AGGCTGTCACTCTGGTCGCTGAGCATTTGGTCAACCGCACTCGTTCGCGCGCGAGCCGCCTCAAGCGCCAGAGAAGGCTACATTGGGCAAACGCACCACCGTAATGTGCCATTGTCAAATTACAAAAGGGAGAAAATTATCGTCATGAAGAACATCTGTGCCATTGGTGTCGGCTATGTGGGCCTGGTGACAGGCGCCTGCCTAGCCGACCTGGGGAATCACGTCGTCTGTTTGAATCGCAATCAGCAGAAATCCGACAATCTGAAAAAAGGTATCCTGCCCATCTACGAGCCGGGCCTGGAGGAGATCGTAAAGCGCAACTCGGAGGCGGGGCGGTTGGAATTCACCACCTCGTACGACGAGGCGATGCAGGAGGCCGAGTTCGTCTTTATCGCCGTGGGCACCCCTTCGGGCGACGGCGGCGAGGCGGACCTGGCCCACGTCGAGACCGCCGCGACCGAGGTCGCCAGGCGCATCCACCAGCCGCTCGTCATCATCAACAAGTCCACCGTGCCCATCGGCACCGGCGATTGGGTGGCCGACATCGTGCGCGAGCATATGCCCGATCCCAGCATCCCTTTCTGGGTCGTCTCGAATCCCGAGTTCCTGCGCGAGGGGTCCGGCGTCTACGACTGCATGAATCCCGACCGCGTCGTGCTCGGCTCCACCAGCCGGGAGGCGGCGGAGCGGGTGGCTGAGCTTTACTATCCCCTGCACGCCGAGACGATCATCACCGACCTGCGCACCGCCGAGATGATCAAGTACGCTTCGAACGCTTTCCTGGCGACCAAGATCTCGTTCATCAACGAGATGGCGAACATCTGCGAGGTGCTGTGGGCCGACGTGAAGGAGGTGGCGCGCGGGATGGGCACCGACAACCGCATCAGCCCGCAATTCCTGGGGGCTGGCATCGGGTGGGGGGGGAGCTGCTTCCCCAAGGACGTCAAGGCGCTGGCGCACATGGCCGCCACGCACGGCACCCATCCCCAGATGCTGCGGGCGGTGATGGAGATCAACTACGACCAGCGCAAGCGATTCGTGACCAAGCTGCGCCACATCCTGGGCGGCTTCCGCGGCAAGACGGTCGGCGTGCTGGGCTTTTCCTTCAAGCCGAACACCGACGATATGCGGGATGCCCCCTCCGTCGAGATCATCAACCTGCTGCTGTACGAAGGGGCGACGGTCAAGGGGTACGACCCGGTGGCGATGGAGAATGCCAGGCGCATCCTGGGCGACAGTGTCACGTACTGCAAAGATCCCTACGAGGTGGCGAAGGACGCCGACGCGCTCCTGCTCATCGCCGAGTGGAACGAGTTCAAGCAGTTGAGCATGAAGCGCATCAAAGAGTTGATGCGCCAGCCGGTGCTGATGGACGGGCGTAACATCTACGACCCGCAGCGCATGCGCAAACTGGGCTTTACCTACCGGGGCATGGGGCGCGGCTACGACGACGGCGATCAGTGACGTGGCCCCGTAGGCGCGGATTCCATTCCGCGTACTGAGTCGCGCTATGAAAGCGCGGCTACGTTTTGTGTACACAAAAAAGCTCTGGCGAGCCGCAGCAGTGACTCGCCAGAGCTTTTAAGGGTGTGTTTTTGGTGGCGCGTCTCCTAAAAATAATCCTCGCGGGGCGGCGAAAACACCTCGACGGCCAAAGCGTCCTCCAGCACCCGGTAGCTGTGGGGCGCGCCGCCGGGGATGATATAGCTGTCGTCCGTCTCGATCACCGTGGGCGTTCCATCTATCTTCAGCTCGAAGCGGCCCTGGATGCAATAGCCGGCCTGCTCGTGGGGATGGGAGTGTTCGCCTACTAATTGATCTTTTTGGAAGGTCATCAGCGTGACCATCATCCGCTCGCCGGTCGCCCCGACCCAAAAGTCCACTCCTTTGAATGTGCGTTCTTTACGTTCACCGCTTTTTATGATCATCACAAACCTCCGTTTATGTTTATCAGCGCTCGAAGAGCATCTCGCAGTGCATCTACGTCCGCTCGCGTGTTGTACCCCTGCACAGAGATGCGCACGAACTGGCGCTCGTTCCAGTTGACGAGGGGGATCTCGACACCGAACTCGTCGTACAAACGCCGCTGCAAGGATTCCGGGTCGCACGGGGGCAGCGGGATCGTCGCCATTTGCGCGAACCATTCGGGCGCGTCTGGTGTGATGGGGGGCAGCCCCGTTATCTCTGTGATCGCCTGCCGCGCGTAGCGGACCAACTCGTGGCACGCGCGCCGAATCTCTGACCAGTGGTGTTCTTCCATGAAGTGGATCGCCGCCGGGACGGCCAGGAACGGGGCGATGTCCCGTGTCCCCTGCCACTCGTGGTGATCCACGAAGCGGGACGACAGGCTGGGTCGCTCGCTCTCCCATCCCCAACTGATCACCAATGGTTCCAGCAGCGATTGCACCTCGCGGCGGGCGTGGAGGAATCCCGATCCCTTGGGGGCCATCATCCACTTGTGGCAGTTGCCCGCGTAAAAGTCCGCCCCCAACGCGTCCAGGTCCAGCGGGATCTGGCCCGGCGCGTGGGCGCCGTCGATCACGGTGATGATGCCCCCCTCCCGCGCCCGGCGGATCAGCTCGGCGACGGGGAAGATGATGGCGGTGGGCGACGTGATGTGGCTGATAAAGAGCACGCGGGTGCGCGGTGTCACGCCCGCCCAGATCGCCTCCACGACCTGCTCCGCCGAGACGATCGGCAGTTCGACGGGCATACGAATGTAGTGCGCGCCGCGCTTCTGGCAGATAAAGCGCCAGGTGCGGTCCAGCGCGCCGTATTCGTGATCGGTGCTCAGTACCTCGTCGCCGGGTTCCAGTGGCAGCGAGCGCGCCACGATGTTCAGCCCGGTGGTGGCGTTGGCGACGTAGACCAGGTCGTTCGCCTCCGCGCCGACAAAAGCTCCCAGCGCCGCGCGGGCCTCGCCCATCAGATCCTCAGAGCGCCTCCCCAGGAACTCGACCGGCTGGCGCTCCAGCTCCAGTTGCCAGGCCTGATACGCTTCGATGATTGCACGAGGGCACGCCCCATACGAACCGTGGTTGAGAAAGACGATGTCGTCGCGCAGGAGAAACAGCTCGCGTAGGCAGGGATTAGACGAGTTGTCTTGCATTTGATCCTCCACAAACTGGGATATTGGTACACGGTACACTGGTAACGGGTGCGTCAGGCGAGATGATCCCTGAACCATCCGCTTATCCGTTGCCATCCGCTGCCCCGGCAGACCGCGGCTCTTTTATCGCGACGATGATGACCACCGTGACGATGATGACGCCTATCAGGCTGGCCAGAATCGGGGCGTTGAATCCGAATCGCTCGTAGAGCAGGCCGCCCAGATAGGGTGTGGGGAAGCCGACCAATCCTTGGAAGGCGGCGAGCCGGCCCATTGCCTCTCCCCGTTGGTTCTCTGTAACATTGTTCGCCAGGAGCGAGCGTTGCGCGGGCAGCCAGGTAGCCGCCAGCAGGCCAAAACACGCGTGCAGGAAGGCAAAGGCGGGAAAGCTGGTGCTGAACAACCTTCCCGTCAGGATGAGAATGCCTATGATCTCTGAGATCACCATAGAGGGTTTAGACCCGTAGCGATCGATCCATTTCCCGATGGGCAGTTGGAAGATCGCCCAGACAATGGACGACAGGCTGGACATCACGCCCAGTTGGAAGGTGGTCAAGCCGTAGGTTTCGTTCAGCATCCCAAAGAAAAGGGAGCCGCCTATGCCCCAGGCAAAACTGTCCAGCGCCATCGCCCAGTAGAAACTCCGCAGCGCTTTGGGGGGCGCGGCTATTTTGACCAGGGCCTCTTTCAGTTTGCCCAGGGAGGCCACTCCATTGCTCTGGCTCAGCGTCTCGCAAAGAAAGCGCAGGATGACGAACAGACAGATCCCTTCCAGCAGGAGACGAAGCGAAAAGATGGGGATGTATCCCCAGCGGTCGGCCACGAGACCGCCCAGGGCCGGGGCAAAGATCCCCGGCACGATCCAGGCGGCGATAAAGATGCTGTAGGCCATGCCGCGCTGGCTGGTGTGCGCTGACTCGGCGACCAGCGAGTTCTGGGCCGGGCGGGCGATCAGGACGATTCCCGCAAAGACGACGCCCGGCAGCAGCCAGCGCCAGTCGCCGGTGATGGCTGCCAGGATGTAGAAAGCGGCGGAGCTCAGGCTCCCCACGATGCCCAGGAGCATAAAGGGCTTTCTCCCCACGCGGTCGGAGAGCCAGCCGCCGACGAATTGGACCAGGGCGGGCAACAAGCCCTTCTGTCCCCCCAGGCTTTCGAGCAGGCCCAGGGTGCTCATCGGCGTGCCCAGGCTGAGGATGAACGGTTGCCGCACGGTATTCATCATCGACGAGGCGAGGCCGTCCAGAAAGGCCCTCGCCGCAATGACGCGCAAGTTTTTGGATATTTCCGTTTTTGTCACGATGTTGTCTTGTCCTTAACGGTTGTCTCTGTTTTCTGGCCGGGGACTGACTCGCACCATCGCCAATCCCACCAGCAGGCCAAATGCCAACGCGGCCCAGAAGGGAGCGACCGATCCCCATCGCTCGCGCAAGAGCGCGCCCATGGGCGGGGCGATAGTCGAGACGACCATCAATTACAGTTCCCCGTATGCCGTGGCGGGACCCAGGAATTTGGGGAAGCGGGCGCGCAGGGCGTCTCGGGCCAGGTAGCACAGGTGGCAGGCGTCTGCGTAGGTCTCCTCGTGGGGCAGGTCGTATCGTTCCACCAGAGCCACCGGGCCGCCCTCCATCAACGGACCGATGATGGGATGGGTGACGGGATCATAGTGCGCCATCATCTCTTTCAACGGTTGCTGCCAGAGATTGCCGATGGCCAGACCCTGGCACGCCTGCACGTAGCCGAAGGCGTCCACATGTACCCGCCCCTGGTTGGCAAAGTCCTCGTCCGGGCACTCGGTGAACTCGGTCCACGGTCGGCGCGGCACGCCCTCAAGGAGCTTGACCACGGCCCGCCCCCGAAACCGAACCTGGCCGCCGGTGATCGGCTCACCTTTGGCCGCCTCCGAGTAGGTCGTACATCCTTCGGGGGGGTCGATGGTGATGACGCCTTCGGATATGCCCAGTCGCCTGGCTGCCTCGACGCCGTTGCGCGCGGCCTGCGTCATCATCGCCTCGCCGTGAAAGAGGTCGCTGGATAAGCTGACGCTATCGACCCCGATCTCGGCGATGGGGCGCAGCCACTCGATGGCGTCCTCGACAGAGGTGGCCCAGTAGCAGTTGGAGACAATGTCCGTTTTGAAGCCCATAGCGACGGCCTCGCGCAATCCTGCGAGCATGATGGGGTAGAACAGAAAAGGCTCGCCGCCCTCGAAGCAGACGTCTGTGACCGTGCCCAGGTCCTTCGCCTGCCGGAGTATATCTTTGACCTGGGCCAGCGTCATCGCCCCCCCGGCCTGCGGACTGCCCCACAGGAAGCAGTGATCGCACTCGTCGGTGCAGCGGTAGCTGAGTAGAAAATGGATGCCCGTCAAATTCATCTTGTCACCTCCTTATCTGGTAGGACGCAGATGAACGCAGATTTCGCCGATGGTTATTTCTGCGTCCAGGATCTGTTCGATCTCGACTTTCTCTCTTTCACTAACACGCTTGTAGGTATTATACTCTACATGAAGTGGGATGTTAAGCCTGAGACAGGAGAATCGTGGATCGGCGTTTATTGCGTGGATAGAGAAGATGTGATAAGATCGTCGCCGTTCGGGTGAATGTTTGCTGCTTGGGAATCAGCCGCTGGGGACATGATGATGAGCGATTACATCAAGTGGATCCGAAACCGAGTCGGGCACGACCAGATTTTTCTCAACTTTGCCGGGGCTTGCATCACGAACGACGAGGGGAAAATCCTGCTCCAGAAAAGAGCGGCCTCCGGGGATGTGTGGGGATTCCCCGGCGGAGCCTTGGATCTCGGCGAGTCCGCCGAAGAAGCCGTGATCCGCGAAGTCCGGGAGGAAACCGGTCTGAGTGTCGAGGTTGACTCATTGATTGGGGTGTACACCAAGTATTTCGGCGTATATTCCAACGGTGACGAGGCGCAGACGATCCTCTTTTTCTTTCGGTGCTCTGTTGTCGGCGGCGACCTAAACGTGGATCGAGAGGAAACGTTCGACTTGGCGTTCTTTGATCCAGGGGATGCTCCCGAGTTGTTCAATCAGCAGCATCGGGATATGCTGGCGGATTACGTGGCTCAGAAGCGAGGGGTTTTTCGATAGCCATTCATATGTCGCGTCAAGCATCTTGGCGATATAAAGGTATTGCAAGCACGGAGGTGAAATGATGGCCAGAAAAAAGCAATCACGGGGGAAATGCGTTTTTTGTGGGCGCGAGATGACGAAAGGCGGTCTGTCTCGGCATTTGAGAGCCTGTCCGCAGCGCAAAGAAGCGATCAGCAAAGCGAATCAAGGGCCTGGCGAGGAGCAAGCCCTGTACCATCTCCGAGTGCAGGACGCCTGGTGGGGCGAGTTCTGGCTGCACCTGGAGATGAAAGGCTCGGCGACGTTGGAAGACCTGGATCGCTACCTGCGCGCGATCTGGTTGGAGTGTTGTGGACACCTCAGCCGCTTTTCCATCGGGGGTTGGGGAGGGGGCGAGATTTCAAAACGGAGGCGGGTGGAGCAGGTATTCGATCCTGGACTGGAACTGACACACATCTACGATTTTGGGACCTCGTCCGAGACGTTGATCAAGGCGGTGGATGTGCGGGAGGGCAAACCGCTCACGCCGCACCCGATTTTCCTGATGGCGCGCAATGAAAAACCCGTGGTGGAGTGCGTCGAATGCGGCAGGCCAGCCTCGTGGCTGTGTATGGAATGCGTGTACGAGTTTGACGATCCAGGGACCTTTTGCGACGAGCACATAGAAGAGCACCCACACGACGACTACGGTGGGCCGGTGCCGTTGGTCAATTCACCGAGGGTGGGGATGTGCGGGTACTATGGGCCAGCGGAGCCGCCGTATTGAGGGGGAGGCAGTCCCAGGATGAGTGGAAATCAGTGCAAGCCGGTGCTGGTTATTGGCGGCGGGGGGCACGGCAAGTCGGTCATCAGCGTTTTGTGGACCGCCGGTTATGCTGTGGACGCCGTCTTTGATGACGATCCCCAAAAGTGGGGGAAGGAACTGATGGGGGTTCCTGTGACGGGGCCGATCTCCGAGCTGGCGAACAGAGCGAGTGCGCCCGCCATCATCGCCATTGGCGATAACGCTGCTCGGAAAAAGGTCGCCGAGCGCCTCGAGCATCTGGAATGGGTTACGCTAATCTATCCTGGCGCCTACGTGAATCCGTCGGCGCGCCTGGGACCGGGCACCACGGTGTTTCCGGGCGCCGTTATAGGCGCCGAAGCCATCGTGGGCGCGCACGTCGTCATAAGCGCCCAATGCACGGTCGGGCACGATTGTGTCATAGGAGACTATGCCCACCTGGCTGCTGCGGCTCAAGTAGCGGGCGGGGCGTCTTTGGGCGAGGGGACGTTTCTGGCAGTGGGCAGCGTGGTCGTCCCAGACGTTCGGATCGGGGAGTGGACGCTGGTGGGGGCAGGGGCAGTGGTAGTGCGCGACTTGCCTGCTCGCTGCAAAGCCCTTGGTGTGCCGGCCCGACCGGTCTGAATTGCTAAAACCGGATCTCTCCCTCGGCCACGAGCACGACCTGTCCGCCTACCCGCACACCGGTGATCTCCTCGCCTGCGCTATCCACCTCAATGTGCAATGTACTGGGCCGGTTCATCTCCGCGCCCTGCTCGCTGACAATGTATGTGGTCGGCTCGGTGACCTCCACGGCTCGATGGTGAACCAGGTAGGCGCCCAATGCGCCATTCGCGCTGCCGGTGGCGGGGTCCTCTGGCACGCCGAATGCTGGCGCGAACAACCGCGCGTGAACCGCAGACTCGGGCCGCTCCGTCTCGAGAGTAAAGACCATTGCGCACTCGTCGGCGCTGAGGGCACGGCAGACTCGGTTCAGGATAGCGGCGTCGACCTCGCTGGCATCCAAACTCTGGACCTCGGCCAGCGAGCGGATCGGGGCCATCAGTTGAGGCAGCCCTGTCGAGATGACCTGTACCGGCAAACCTGTCTCGGTGATCGCTTCGGGAGGCAGGCCCAGGGACTGGGCAAGATCCGTCACGTCCTCCAGTACGGCGAGGAACCTGGGTTCCCCTTGCGTCATCACCACTCGCTCTACCTGGCCGCCGGAGACGTGCAGGTCGGCGGGCAGCACGCCCACGCCCAGCTCGAGGGAAACCTGCGTCACCGGCTCTTGCAGATCCACGCGGTCCAGGTGAGCCAGCACCCAGTGGGTGCCCACGACCGGGTGTCCGGCGAAGGGCAACTCCGCCGCCGGGGTAAAGATGCGCACCTTGAAATCGGCGCCCGGCGCCTGTGGCGGGAGCACGAAGGTGGTCTCCGAGAGGTTCATCTCCCGCGCCAGTTTCTGCATCTCCTCCGTGGTCAATCCCTCGGCGTCGGGAAAGACGGCCAGCGGGTTGCCGCCGAAGGGGGTATCGGTGAACACGTCTACCTGAACGAAACGATATTCTTTCATGGACTGTCCTTCTCCATTCTTGATAGCTGGTCGTACATCAACCGGATATTCTCTTCGCGCCGTCCGACGGGTTCTTCTGCATAGTGCGGGTAGTTGGGGTCGGCGACGGTCTCGGCCTCGCTGTGGCCCTGTGCCAGGTGATCGGCGGTGAGCGTCCAGGTGGTCTCCAGGTAGTCTACCAGGGCGGCGATCTCCGCCTCGCCGCACAGCGCGCCGTGACCGGGCACGACCGTCTGCGCGTCGAATTTGGGCAGCCGCTTGAGCGCGGCGATGAGCGCGGGCACGTCGGCGTCGTGCAGGTAGGGATAGCGCCCCTCAAAGATGAGGTCGCCTGCAAAGAGCACCCGTGCCTCCGGCAGCCACACCACGGACGAGCCGGGCGTGTGGCCGCCCATGTGGATGACCTGGATTCGCACGCCGCCGATTGCGATCTCGCGGCGCTTCTCAAAGACCTGCGTGGGCAAAGTGATGTACAGGTTGGCCAGCTTTTCCCGCGCTTCCCGAGCCCAATCGGGGTCCACTTTTTCCTCTTTGGCGATTTCCGCCTGGATCGCCTCGGCGCTCCACTCCCCGTCGAGGTTGGCCTTCATCCTTTCTCGGCAGAGCCGGTGGGCCAGGATGGGGCAGTCGAAGAGCTGGTTGCCCCAGGTGTGATCGCTGTGAAAGTGCGTGTTGATCACAAGCTGTACTTCTGGAACCGATACGCCGACCGCGTCCAACAGTTCCTGCATATCCTGCGGATACGAAGGCGTGTCCACGACGACGGCGCCGTCGTCGGTGCGGAGCAGCCCGATGTTGGCGCCCTCGTCGAGGCGCAAGAAGACGATCACGCCAGGGCCTAGTTCTAGGATTTCCATGTTCTCTCTCCTCTTGATAAAGCTCGCGAACCCTTACTGAATTTTACCCTGTCCGGCGCGAAATGTCCACTCCAACAGATAAACCCCCTGTGCGTTTGCGACGCCGGGGGCTTATTCCTTTGCTTCTCGTTGGGCTTTATACTCCCGCCATTCCCACTCCCGCCGCCTCCGTGCCGCAATGGGGACAACTACCGTCCGGCTGGACGTTGTTCTCCAGGATCCAGTAGCCAGAGCGGCGGATCAGGAGCCTTCCGCACTCGTGGCAGAGCGTGTTCGCCTCGCCGGGCACGTTGCCCACATAGACGTAGCGCAGTCCTTCCTCCTGGCCGATCTCTTGCGCCTGCCGGAGCGTGGAGACAGGGGTGGGGGGGACGTTCGTCATCTGGTAGGCCGGGTGGAAGCGGCTGATGTGCCAGGGGGTCTCGACCCCTAACTCTTGCGCCACGAAGCGGGCCGCGTCGCGCAGCTCTTCCTCGCTGTCGTTGATGGTGGGGACGACGAGTGTTGTCACCTCCACCCAGACGCCCAGCCGCTTCATCACCTTCAGACTGTCCAGCACCGGCTGCAAGCGCGCGCCCGTGTACTTGCGATAGGTCTCGTCGCGGAAGGCTTTCAGGTCCACGTTGGCCGCGTCCAGGTAAGGATCAAAGGTCGCAAGCATGTCCTCCGTCATGTAGCCGTTGGTGACATAGACGTTGGCGATGCCGGCCTCGTGGGCCAGGCGGGCGATGTCGTAGGAATACTCGAAAAAGATGGTCGGTTCGGTGTAGGTGTAGGCGATGCTGCGGCAGCCGGCGCGTCGGGCGGCGGCGACGATCTGCTCCGGGCTGGCCTTGGATCCCATGATGGCGTGTTGCTCGCGGACCATCTGGGAGATGCTCGCGTTCTGGCACCACTGGCAGCGCAGGTTGCATCCCGGTGTGGCGATGGAGTAGGCGGTGCTGCCGGGGTAGAAATGTTGCAGTGGCTTTTTCTCCACCGGGTCCACGTTCTGCGAGATGGTGCGCCCATAGACCAGCGTGTAGAGCGTGCCGCCCTCGTTCTCCCGCACCTGGCAGACACCCCGCTTACCTTCGGCGATGGTGCAGCGATGGGCACAGAGGTTGCAGCGCACCCGGTCGTCCGACAGTTTCTCGTAGAGCATGGCCTCTTTCATCTCACACCTTCCTCCAAGTTCCTCTGAGAAAACGCTTGAATGCCGACGAGCAGTATGATATAATAAGGTGAAAAAATGGCGGTAGAGAATACGAGACAGGAGGCCAAGATGTGTGATATTCTGCCCTATGTCTTTGCACTCATTGGCATCGCACTCGTCATATTATTCAGCGTTCTGGCAGCTTGTGCCGAGGCCAGGATATGGCGTCTGATCAACCGCTCCAACGGCGAACGCCGGGCGTTGCAACATCAGATCACCCTGGGAAAAGCACATCTCCGCTGACGGCGAACGGCCTTAGAATCTGAGGCTGAACCAGTCCGTGCCAGCGATGACAGAGCAGGAGAGTATCACAAAGATCACGAGCAGAATGATCCCGCACCCGCAGCCCGTGCAGGATAACCCTTTGCCAAAGCCAAATCTCTCTTGCAAAAAGTCAAACAACCAATCGAGAACGAAAAGTTTGAGCAAGCCGGATAAACAACCAGGTCTATTGCGCATTTTTGTCTCCTTTTTGGGTAGATGGGTAACTGGCGACAACCAGTTACCCATCTACTGATCTACTACTGATTCACCAACTGTACAAAGCGCCGCTTTCCTACTTGCAGCACGGTTTCGCCATCGACTGTTACTTCAAAGTCGATGCTTGTTATCTTTTCGCCATCCAGCTTGACCGCACCCTGCTGTACCAGGCGACGAGCCTGGCTCTTGCTGGGAGCCAATCCTGCTGTGTGAATAACGTCCACGACGTTGGTGGGGCCGCTCAGTTCAAGTGTGGGCATGTCCTTTGGCAACTGCCGCTGCTGATGCACGCGCTCGAAGTGGGCGGCGGCTTCGTCGGCGGCCTCGTCGCCGTCAAAGATGGAGACGATCTCCCAGGCTAGCTTTTTCTTCGCTTCCATCGGGTGCGTTTCGCCCCGCTCCACCGCTCCGAGCAGTTCGTCGATTGGCTCTGGCTCCCAGCGCGTGACGAGTTCAAACCAGTTGCGCATCGCCGAGTCGGGGATCGACATCGTCTTGCCGTACTTGACCTCGGGTGGCTCGTCTATGCCGATGTAGTTGCCCTTGCTTTTGCCCATGCGGGTGTGACCGTCGGTGCCCACCAGAATGGGCAGTGTGATGCAGACCTGTGGCCGCTGGCCAAAGACCTCCTGCAACTTGCGTCCGGCCAAAAGGTTAAAGAGTTGGTCGGTGCCGCCCCCTTGCACGTCAGTCTCCAATGCCACTGCGTCGTACCCTTGCATCAACGCGTAGAGGAACTCGTGTACCCAGATCGGCTCCCCTTTTTTATGTCTTTGAGAAAAGTTGTCCCGCGACAGGAATTGCTGGACGGTAAAGTTGGAGGCCAGTTTGATCACGTCGGCGAAAGTGAGTTTGCTCAACCACTCGGCGTTGTCGCGTACTTCGGTTTTTTCTGGATCGAGGATCTTGAACGCCTGCTCTGTGTAGGTGCGAGCGTTCTCCGCCACTTGTTCTGGCGTCTGTTGCGCGCGCGCGTCCGTTGTGTCGCTCGGATCGCCGATGAGTCCTGTAAACGAGCCGATCAGAAAGATCACGTGGTGGCCCAATTCCTGGAACTGGCGCAATTTGCGCATCGGTACGGTGTGGCCAATCGTCAGGTAAGTGGCGGTGGGATCAAAACCTACGTAAACGCGCAGTGGCCGTCCGGCTCTTTCTGCCTCGATCAGCCGCTCGCGTAATTCTTCGCGCATATGTTCCTTGATCTGTTCATCGCCAAATTCTGCACCGCGCATGAGGATGGCGACTTGTTCGTCAATTGTGAACTTGCTCATTCGATGCCTCTCCTTACTGATATATCTACGAATAAAAGTGATTTGGGTAGCAAAAAACCCACTGAACGTGGGTCTGGGTGAAAGCGGATTGCAGCGCGAATTGGTGGTAGCTATTGACTACCGCGCCACAACCCGCCGATATAAGTGTAGAGTCTGCAAACCTGGTGCATCATGATCGTTTACCTCGCTGGCAATTATACCGTAAACCGGTGGTTCGTCAACTGTTGGAGGTCATAGAGCTGGAATTTCTCCGGGATGAGCACTTGCGTCTGGGGAGCAATCTGCTCGACCATCTGTTTGAATCTTGTCAGGTTCACCCGTTGCAGCGGCGGCCAGGCCCGGCGTGGCGGCTTGAACATCGGACGTGCCGGCCTGGACAAGGGACGAAAAAAGTCGTCCCAATGAGTCGGGATGACGAGTTGGGGTCGCACATCCCGCAGCAGTGCCTCGAAGAAGGGGCGTGTCTGATACGGTCTGGCGAACAGGACATCCGCCGGAACTGCTGGCTCTGGGTGCACACTGCACCAATTCAGCAACCGTTGCCCGGCGACATGGATCAGAAAGCTAAAGCAGCAGTCCATACGGTAATCGCTGGCTCGCAGCGGCGGCTGAAGACGGGCCGGCAGCGGGCCACTGAGCACGGGCAAACCCAGGAGCGTCAGGTGCTCGGCGGGCAAGACCTCGATTTGAAACTCGCCCAGGTTCAGTTTGTCGCCCACGCCGATCTCTTGAATTCGTATCGCCTCGATGCCGTGTGCAGCCAGCAACCGACAGGTTTGGGGCGACCCCCAGGCCCTGGCGCCAGTGTTGCGCATCACTTCCGGTACATCCATCAGGTGATCCCAGTGCGCGTGAGTCACCAGGACAAAGTCGCACCGGGCGATCTTCTCAGCGATACGCTCGCGATCGGGATGAATGCGTCCGATCCACATGCGCCAGAATGGGAAACGAGTGAGGAATGGATCGATCAGGAGGGTCTGACCATTCACTCTCAGCTCGATCCCGGCGACTCCCAACCAGCGGAACTCAATAGCGGCTTTCATTGTTCTGGCTTGATTATACTCAAGTTGCGTCACAGAGCAAACGTGTCACTTGTAACGAGCAGTCCAAGTGGTTTGTCTATTGACGGCTTTTCTATGGCGTGATATAGTAGCGAGTTGGGGAGGTAGAAGCGCGAAGACAAAAGTGATACACAAAGGAGCCCAAATTGACGACCAAAAATCGTGTACAAAAACGTGTAGTCGTGCAGGCCGGCGATCTGTCCCGACAGGGTTACAGTTGATCCGAAGCGATGTTGCTCGCCGTGGGCGGGCATATACTGGGCGATCTGGAACCGCAGGCTGTGAGGATGGCGACCGGGTTCGGTGGAGGGGTGGGGGGCACCCACCAGGAGATGTGCGGAGCGTTGAGCGGTGGGGTGTTGGTCATCGGTGGGTTGTTGGGCCGCGAAAGCGCGGATGAGGATTCCGATCCAGCCCGTGACCTGGTTGCCCGTTATCGAGAGCGTTTTTTGGAGGCATTGAGTGACACGCAATGCGCTCGATTGCGCGAGTTGGTCGAAGCGCCGGGTGGGTTAGGCTCTTGCGATCGGCTCGTCGAGGTCGCGGCGGCGATTCTCCTGGAAGTGCTGGAACCGCTGCCAGACGCCGGTGCCTGACGCGGATCCGACTTGCATAAAAGACATTTGCTGGTATGCTTTATCTCTACTGACCGTTCGTCCTGCCGAAGGGATCAGAAAATAACGAGGAAAACGACGCTGCCGACAACGAGAGATGTCTGCAAGGAGAAGGGCTATGGTTACGGTGGTAAAGCTGCCCGTGCGGACGGGTGAAAAAATGACGGCAGAGAAATTGAAGCTGTTCTGCGATGAGAATGGAAAGCGGTACGAACTCGTTGGAGGTGAACTGATCATGATGGTCCCCGCCGGTACTCGCCACGGAAGAATTGCTGGTCGATTACACTACTTGCTGGCGGAGCATGTCTATCAGCGTGATCTGGGCGCGGTGTATGCCGCCGAGACGGGGTTCCAGATCGCCCACGATCCTGATACGGTACGGGCGGCGGACGTGGCCTTTGTCGCCCGCGAGCGCATCCCTCCCGAAGGCGAACCGGACGGCTATTGGGCCATCGCACCGGACCTGGTGGCAGAGGTCGCCTCGCCCCACGATTCGGCCACGTATTTGCAGGCCAAAGTGGCCGAATGGTTGCGGGCTGGCGTGCGCCGCGTGTGGGTCGTCTATCCCGACACCCGCAGCGTCGTCGCCCACGAGCCATCGGGCCGGGCCATCACTTTGCTCGAAGACGATACACTGAGTGGCGAGGACATCCTGCCGGACTTTGGTTGTGCGGTGCGGGAAATATTTATCCGATAACGAACTTTGGAGGATCATCAATGCCTGTTACAAGTGAGAGCCATCTGGCTCTGGTAGATGGCTCGCGACTCATCGCCGAATCCTGCGCGCGGGCCGGGGCCGACGTCTACGTCGGTTATCCCATCACGCCCGCCAGTCTCATCTACGCCTACGCCAGCCAACGCTTCCCGGCGGTGCTGCCCGCTCCCGACGAGATCACCACGCTCCAGTGGATGTCGGGCCTGGCGGCGGCCGGCCGCTTGCCGGTGACGGCCACATCGTTCGCCGGTTTTGCCCTGATGGTCGAGTCGATCAACATGGCCTACATGATGGAGCTGCCACTGTTGGTCGTCCTGGTCCAACGCCTGGGCCCCTCCACCGGCACCGCCACCGCCGGAGCGCAGGGGGAACTGTTCCTGCTGCACGGGTTGATCTCTGGCGGCTACCCGTTGCCGGTGTTCGGCGTCGCCGATATAGGCGATTGCTGGCGACTCCCGCCGGTGGCGCTGCGGACGGCCGTGGAGCTGCGCACGCCGGTGGTGCTCCTCACCTCGAAGGAGATGGCGACGACGGAGCGCAGTTTCGACCTGGCTCAATTGGAGGAGATCGAACCGATCCAGCGGATGTTCTACGACGACTCGGCTCCCTATCGTCCCTACGCCGCCGACGATACCCTGGTGCCTCCCTTTTTGCCTGTCGGCAACGGTCGCCACCAGGTGCGATTGATCGCTTCCACCCACGATAAGCAGGGCCTTCTCCGGCACTCGACCGACGAGGCGCTGGCGAATACCCGCCGCTTGCAGGAAAAAGTAGAGGCCAAGACCCCTGTTCTGTACGATCTGGATGAGCAAGAGGGAGCGGAAACGCTGGTGGTGACGTATGGTATCACCTCTGGGGCGGCTCGTGAGGCGGTCGCGGCGGTGCGAGCGCGCGGAACAGCCGTCTCTCTGCTGGTGGCGCAGACGCTTTTGCCCATCCCTGATGTGTACTATGAAATCCTCGGTCGCTATCCACGCATCGTCGTGGCGGAGGAGAATTTGCAGGGACAATTGGCCCGGTTGCTCTTTGGTCGCCGATTGCCCCAAAACGTGCGTGTGGTAGGCTCCATCGGGCGGATGATCCGGCCCGACCAGATCGCCCAGGAGGTGGAAGACAAATGAGCGAGTTCCTCGTAACTACTGCTTTTCCCTATTGCAAGGGCTGCGGACATCACCTGATCGCTCGCAATACCATTCGAGCGCTGGAGGCCCTGGAAGGTGTGCGCCCGCTGGATGTCGTGTTTGCGACGGACATTGGCTGCCACGGCATCGTGGATCGCATCCTGGCCACTCACACCGTCCACGGCTTGCACGGACGGTCGGGGGCATTGGGGGCCGGGATCGCGATGGGGCTTTCGCGGGATAAAAAAGTCATCGTCTTTATCGGCGATGGCGGCGCGACCATCGGCTTGCAGCATCTCCTGGAGGCGGCCCGGCTCAACGTGAACATGACGGTCGTGGTGCACAATAATATGCTCTACGGGATGACGGGCGGGCAGCCCAGCGGCCTGACCCCCTGTGGTTTCAACACGGTGATCACGCCGGACGGGTGCACGCTGACCCACTATGACCTGTGCCAACTGGCTCACAGTGCCGGCGCCGCTTACGCCTGCCGGGTGATCGGCCAGGGGAACTTTTCCGACGCGATTCGCGAGGGTCTGGAAGTGGAGGGTTTTGCCCTGGTGGAGGTGTTGGAGCTTTGCCCCAGCCACGGCGTCAAGCGAAATCCCGGCATGCGGCTCAAGGCCCTGGCCCAGGAGGTCGGGTACGAGCTGGGAACCTGGCGTGGGAACTATCGCCCAGCCTTCCATCTGGACTCTCGAGAGGAATTACCCTCTCTGTTGGAGGTGCCGGGAGTGGAGACCCGCTTTACTCCGTCACTGGAAGGACGGGCGACGGTGGTAGTTGGCGGCTCTGCCGGGGAAGGCGTGCAGCGGGCGGCAGAGATCTTTGCCCAGGCGGCCATGGCCTCCGGTCTCCACGCGACGAAGAAGGGGAGCTACCCGGTCACCGTGGGCGTGGGTTTTTCCACGGCGGAGCTTGTTCTTTCCCGCGATCCCATCGCTTACCACGGCATCTCCCAGCCCGACGCGGTCATCATTACCTCCACCGAGGGGTTGCAGCACAACCTGGAGCGCGTTCAGAAGATGAAGGAGGGGACCGTCTGGCTGGACGAGAGCCTGGAGAGGCCCACGACCGGGGCTGAGGTGCAGGTGCGGGATTTTCGCGGGCGCGCCGGGCCGCGCAACGCGGCTCTCTATAGCCTCCTGACCTTTGCGCGGGCAACAAACGTCGTTCCACCGGAGGCGCTGGTGGAGGCGGTGAAGGAAAGCCCCATCGGAAAGCACGTCCCGGCGGAGTTGCTGGAGTAAAGTCGTCATCGCGATTTGTGCACAGAAAAGATAAGGGTATAATATTCATTGGCTTACCACTACACTAATTTACCAACCTACCACCAAGGAGGTGCACTTTGCATATCGTAGTATGTACCAAACATACGCCCGACACAGAAGCCAAAATGTCGGTGGATGATGCGGGCAACGTTTCCTGGGGCGAGTCGCCGTTGATCATCAACCCCTGGGACGAGTATGCCGTGGAGGAGGCGCTTTTGCTGCGCGATGAACACGGCGGAAAAGTCACCATTATTTCGATGGGCCCGGAGGATGCGCTGGAGGCGCTGAAGCACGCCGTCGCGATGGGGTGCGACGAGGGTGTTCGCGTCTGGGATGAGGCTTGCGCCGGCTCCGATACCCTCGCCACCAGCTACGTGCTGGCGAAGGCGATCGAAAAGATGGGGGACGTGGATTTGATTCTTTTTGGTAAATCGGCGATCGACGCCGAGACGTGGCAGACGGGCGCGTCCGTCGCCGCCCGTCTGGGCTGCCCTTCGCTGATGTACACCATCGACATCGCCGAACTTGACCCCGATGGCAAGACGATCACCGTTGAGCGGTTGCTGGAGGAGGGCCGGCAGGTGGTATCGGCGCCGCTGCCCGCCGCGGTCGGCACGACCAAGGGCATCAACGAGCCGCGCTATACTTCCTTTATGGGCATCCGCAAGGCAGCCAAGATGGAGTATCCGCTCTGGACGCTGGCCGACATCGGTGCGGAGGCCGACAAGGTGGGCGCGGCTGGCTCGGGCGTGCGCTGGCCGCAGGTATTTGCGCCGCCCGTGCGCGAGGGCGAGGCCGAGATCATCGAGGCCGATACAGTCGAAGCCGCCGCCGCGATCCTGGTCGAAAAGCTGCTGGCGGAGAAGGTGGTCTAGGAGGCGATGAAATGAGCAACGACATTTTTGTCTGGATAGAACAGTTCAATGGAACCCCCGCGGGCGCTTCCTGGGAAGCCCTCGGCGCGGCCCGCAGCCTGGCGGACGAGACGGGAGGCGGCGTGACTGCCTGCGTCTTTGGCGGTGAGGGGTTGGAAGATGTGGCTCAGGAGGCGATCTCCTACGGAGCCGATCAGGTGCTGCTGGCCGAGGACGCGACACTGGCCGACTTTCGCGTCGAGCCGCAGGCCGCGTTGATGGCCCAGGCGGTGCGCCAGGCCGAGCCGGGTATCGTCATCATCGGCGCCACTTTCCGGGGCCGCGAGTTAGGCCCGGCCCTGGCGGTGGCGCTCGAGACCGGCTGCATCGCCGACTGCACCGCCCTCCTGTTCGAGGACGGCCAGTTGGTCGCCACGCGACCGATCTATGCGGGCAAGCTCCTCTCCAAGTGCGTCATCCCGGAGCGACGCCCGCAGATCTTTACCACCCGCGTGCGCGCCTTCCCCCGGCCAGAGCCGGACGCCGCCCGCAGTGGCGAGGTGAGTCGAGTGGAGCCGGTTCTGGCTGAGGACGACATCCCATCCAAGGTGACGGGCTTCAAAGAGACGGAGGGCGGCGTGAGTTTGGCCGACGCCGGCATCATCGTATCTGGTGGGCGGGGCGTCGCCGGGCCGGAAGGATTCGGGCCGGTGCGCGAGCTGGCGCAGATGTTGGGCGCGGCCGTGGGGTCGTCTCGCGCGGCGGTGGACGCAGGCTGGATTCCCTACGCGCACCAGGTGGGCCAGACCGGCAAGACGGTCAGCCCCGATCTGTACATTGCCTGCGGCATCTCCGGCGCGATCCAGCACCAGGCCGGGATGCGCACGAGTAAGGTCATCGTCGCCGTCAACAAAGATCCCGAAGCGCCGATTTTCAAGCTGGCACACTATGGCATCGTCGGCGACCTGTTCAAAGTGGTGCCCGCGCTCAGGGCGGCTTTCAAGGAAAAGCTCGGCTAGCGCTACAAGATCGTTTTTTCTCCTCCCGGTTGCGGGAGGGAGTACTTTTACAGGGCCTCGTCTCTTGGTAGACGAGGCTCTGTGCTTGTCTCTCTGCATTGGTGTGCTATAATGAAGGTTCAATCGGCAATCGTTCACAGGAGGTATTGTGCGTCGTTCAAAAGCTCTACAGACCCGGATCTTTACCTGGATGATCAGTTTTCTGGTCATCGTCAGCATGGGCCTTGGTATGATACAGATGTTTGTGGAACCGCCGCGCGTGACGCCGACACCAACGTCTGTCATCACTCCAACGCCCTTCCCGACTCGGACGCCCACTCCTACGTCGTGATCTTGGCGCAGAAGGAGAACCATTATGGGTAACATCGGAGCCTTTACGTTTGTTCTTCACAGTCATCTTCCGTACTGTCGGCGAGCCGGTCGCTGGCCCCACGGCGAGGAGTGGCTGCACGAGGCCGCTGCCGAGACGTATATCCCGCTCCTGAATGCGCTCTACGATCTGCGCGAGGCCGGCCTGCCCGTCAAATTGACCCTGGGCTTGACGCCGATTCTGTGCGAGCAACTGGCCGATCCGCTGGTGCAGCGACATTTCGAGCAGTACGTGGAGGAAAAGATCGAGGCCGCCGCGGGAGACGTCGCCCGCTTCCGCGATGAGGGAGACGCGCAGGCCGAGCGTCTGGCGGTCTTTTATCGGGATTGGTACAGTGACGTTTTGCGTTCCTTCAGGGAGCGTTACGACCGCGACCTGGTAGGGGCGTTTCGCCGCTTGCAGGACGCGGGCGTGGTCGAGATCATCACCAGCGCGGCGACGCACGGCTACCTGCCGCTCTTGGGCGCCGACGAGGCCATCCGGGGCCAGCTCAAGGCGGGCATTGCCTCTTACCGGCGGCTCTTTGGACGCGCGCCTCGGGCGATCTGGCTGCCAGAGTGTGCCTATCGTCCCGCCTATACCGCCAGCGATGGGAGCGTGCGGCCGGGGATCGAAAGTTTTCTGGCGGCAGAGAACTTGGGCTGTTTCTTTTCCGAGACGCACACGATCGAGGGCGGGCGTCCGGTGGGCAAGGCGGCCGGCGACGCCGTCGGTCCTTACGGGGCCATCGTGCGTAATTACGTCTTGCCCTTGGATCAGTTCGAGTTGCCGGAGCAGCCGCACACTACCTACCGTCCCTACTACGTGGTCAACACCTCTCCCGGTGTGAGCGGTGAGCACTCTGGCGTGGCCGTCATTGGGCGCAACAATCGCACCGGGATGCAGGTCTGGTCGGCGGATTGGGGCTATCCAGGCGACTATGACTATCGCGAGTTTCACAAGAAGGATCACGTCTCTGGCCTCCAGTACTGGCGCGTGACCGGCCCGCAGGTGGACCTGGGGCGCAAGGAATGGTACCATCCCGACTGGGCGCAGCACAAGGTCGGCGAGCAGAGCCGCCACTTTGCCTGGCTGGTGAGCGATCTGTTGACCCAATATCACGCCGAGACGGGCCAGTTTGGCATCATCGCCTCCAACTATGACACCGAGCTGTTCGGCCACTGGTGGTTCGAGGGCGTGGATTGGATCCGCGAGGTGCTGCGGCTGCTGGCCGAATCCGACGCCGTCCAGTTGATGACCGCCAGCGAGTACCTGGAGGCTCATCCTCCCGAAGAGGTGCTGGCGCTGCCCGAGGGTTCGTGGGGCATGGGGGGCGGCCACTGGACGTGGGATAATCCAGAGACGCGCTGGATGTGGGAGCCGATCCGCGAGGCCGAGGCGCGGATGGTGTACGTGGCAAGCAGCAAGCGGCAGGCGGCAAGCGCGGATGAGGAGACAGTGTTGAATCAGGCGGCGCGGGAATTGCTCTTGTTGGAATCTTCCGATTGGCCCTTCCTGGTGACGACGGGCCAGGCGCGAGAGTACGCCATCCAGCGGTTCACCAGCCACGTCGAGCGTTTCGAGAAATTGCTCGAGTCGGTGGAGGTTGGCGAGCCGGACCGGGCGTTGGCCGAGGAGCTGTGGGAGTTGGATAAGGTGTTTCCCGACGTGGATTTTCGATGGTGGGCAGGGGAGTAATCCAATGACTATGACGTTTGAGCAAGTGGTGGAGACGATCAGACAATTTCCAGTCGAACAGCAAGAGATGCTTATCGATCTGATTCGCGGCTGGCGCACCGAAGCTCGGCGTCGTGAAATCGCCCGCGATGCTCAGGAATCTTTGGCGGCCTTTCGTAGTGGACAACTTGAGCCACAATCCGCCCAGGAGGTGATTGCTGAACTGTCGGAAGGTCAGGAAGTATCTTCTCAAAAAGTCGGGGGATGTAGCCGAGGTTTCCATACCTCGCCGGGCTAGCGCGCTATGGAAAGCGCTACAGTACAATTACCCCGAATTATTGAGCAGATAGGTCAGGAATGAGATTGTGTTGCTTGACATTGGTACGCACGACGAGGTTTATTAAGTGCCTGATATTGGTTTGCTTCGAGTCTTGGAGACACATGGGGCATGATGGTGGGCGACGTGATAGCGAGAGCGACACTTCCTCTGGATCACATTGTCGAGTGTGCGGCATTATTTAACTTTGGGTCTTCTGCCTCTACAGAGAGACCAGGCGTTGTGGAAGATGATCTGGCTCGAGCAGTCGTGGCGCTGTTCGATCAACTGGCGGCGCGGGATATAGACTATCTTCTCGTCGGAGGGTTGGCGCTCTTGCGCTATATTGACGGGCGGAATACGGAAGACGTGGACCTCGTTGTCGCCGCGTCTGATCTAGAGCGGTTAGAAGGATTGACCATTGAGGATCAGGAGCGCGATTTTGTCCGCGCTCGTTTCCATGGTCTGCGGGTGGACTTTTTGCTGACCGAAAATCCTGTCTTTGATCACGTCAGACGCCATTACGTGGACAGTTTCACCTTTCGAGGGCGAACGATTCCCTGTAGCACGGTCGCGGGATTGGTTTTGCTCAAGTTGTATGTGTTGCCCTTTCTGTACCGTCAGCATCTTTTTGATAAAGTAGCCATTTATGAGACCGATGTGATGATGTTGCTCCAGGCGCACTCGGTGGAGATGGATGCCGTCTTTGAGATGTTGAAGGCGCATCTCTCTTCGAGTGACGTAGAGACGCTGCGCGAGATTCATCGCGAGATCGCAGCAAAGATTGAGACCCGACGTAGACGCTTCATTGACGAGCCAGAGTAGGGCGGACCTTCCAGTCTGCCAGGAGTTGGACTATGACCGAGAAATCACTCAAAATCCTGTTTCTCGCCGCCGAAGCGGTGCCCTTCGCCAAGGTGGGGGGGCTTGCCGACGTGGCCGGCTCGCTGCCCAAGGCGCTCCGGGCGTTGGGCCACGACGTGCGATTGATGATGCCACGCTACGGCACTATCCGCAGCGACAAATTTGATCTCGCCAAGATCGGAGAGCCTTTCTCCATTCCGCTTGGGCGTGAGGAGGAATGTGTGCACCTGATCGGCGGCACGATGGATGGGGGAGTTCCCGTCTATCTGTTGTGGAACGATCTCTACTTTTCCTCCCGCGACCGCGTCTATGGCTTTGAGGACGACGCGCAGCGATTTACCGTTTTCGGACGAGCCGCGCTCGCTTCGCTCCGCTTGCTGGATTGGAAGCCGGACGTGATCCACGCCAACGACTGGCACACCGGTTTTGTGCCGACCTGGTTGAACGTGACGGGTTGGAGAGCCCCTTTCTATCGCGGCCTGGCCACGCTGTTCACCATTCATAATTTGGCCTATCAGGGCATCGCCGGACGGTTGATCCTGACCTTTGCGCAACTGGAAGAGGTAAAGCACCTGTCGGTCGAACCGCCTGGTGACGTGAACTGGATGGCCCAGGGCATCGCTCACGCCGATCTGATCAACACCGTCAGCAAGCGTTACGCCCAGGAGATCCTCACCCCAGAGATGGGAATGGGGTTGGACCCGTTGCTGCGAGAGCGACAGGAGCGACTCTTTGGCGTGGTCAATGGGATCGACTACGAGGAGTGGAATCCTGCTACAGACCCCAACATCTCCTATCGCTTCGACGTGGAGACGCTCGACCGGCGGGCGGCCAACAAGGCCGCCTTGCAGCAGCAGGCGCGCTTGCCTGCGCGGGCCGAGTCACCGCTGGTCGGGATGGTCACCCGGCTGGACGAGGTCAAGGGGATGGACTTGATGGAGCCGGTGTTGACGTGGCTTCTGGGAGAGGAGGACGCCCAGTTTATCCTGCTTGGCACGGGAGCGCCCGAATACCACGAGATGTTTGAGCGCATCCAGGCTCGTTTTCCGAATCGGGCGCGCGCCATTCTCAAGTTCGATGAGGTGCTGGCGCGGCGCATCTACGCCGGGGCGGACATGTTCCTGATGCCCAGCGCCGTCGAGCCGTGCGGCCTGGGACAGATGATCGCCATGCGCTATGGCTGCGTGCCCATCGTGAGGGCGACCGGCGGGTTGGCCGATACCGTCGTTGATTACACGGCCAGCCGGAGCCGCGGCACCGGGTTCGTCTTTGAGGCCTATACCAGGAGAGCGTGTCGGGGCGCGTTGCAGCGGGCGCTGAGGGCCTATGGCGATAAAAAGACCTGGCGCACATTGCAGCGGCGGGGGATGACGACCGATTTCTCCTGGTCGGCGTCGGCGCAGGAGTACGTCAAGCTCTATCGCAAGGCGATGGAGTTGCACGGCCCCTGACCGATGATGCTGGCCGATTTTGTGTATCGTCCGTAACCGCTCAAGTTGTTGGAGCGAGCGCCGGTTGAGTAGCCGCCACACTTTTTGGCGGCGTATCGAAATCAAGCGAGCGGCTTTTTGAGCAAATATGTCATTTGTTTCTCAACCGTTGCGCTTTTTCCTGCAACTGGCGGAAATATTCCGTCTCGGTGATCTCGGTCACCTGGTGGGCTTTCTTCGCTTCGTCTACCACGATGCGCAATTCCTGCACCTGCTGTTTCAACCGTTGCTCGCGGGCATAGACCTCGTGGGCCATACGCCGAAAGACCTGCGCCAATTGTCCCAACTCGTCGGCGCGGGCGGCGACGTCTGCCAGGCTCTCTGGATCGAACGCGCCGGCTTCGACCGCTGCCGCCGCATCCGTAATCCGGGCCACCGGCTCCGTCACCCGGCGAGACAGGACGATGGACGCCAGCAGGCCGACCACCAGCACAAAAGCCGCTACCACTGCCGCCAGTTGTAACTCGCGCCGGATGGCTTCTTGCACGTGATCTGTGGGCAGGTAGACCAGCGTGGCGCCGCCCGTCTCGCCCTGCGCGTCGGCGACCGGCGCCATGACCTTGAGCACATTTCCATCCAGATAGCTCGCCGTCTCTCCCTGGCTGACCACCGCTCGCAGGTAGGATGCATCAATCTCGTCGAGGCTCTGGCTCACGTCCAGGCCAGGGACTGCGTTGTAGGCCAGCGTCACGAAGCGGTTGTCCACGATGTGGATGGCGATGACGTTGCCGCTGGCGAGCAATTCGTCCACCAGCCGCGTCACTCCCACCTGCTGGCGTAGCTGATCCAGGAACGTGGCGTGATACCCAACCTGAACGACGCGCGGCTGATCGACCCCCGCCACCCCGGCGTATTTGAAAACCTGGGTGTCCACTTCCCGCTGGCGGGCCTCCTGCACCACGGTCTCCTTTTCGCCCGTCAGCAGCGGCCAAAAGACGTGCGCCTGGGGCTGCTCCTGCGGGTCCGGACTGAAGGTGAAATCGATCTCTGCTTCGTTTCTCAGGTAGGCGTGGCCCGTCTCGTCGGTGATCCAGAACTCGTTCAGCACGGTGTGATCGGTGATATCCCGCAGGTGAGCGTTGATCTCATCCGGAGGCAGGCCGGCCGCCTCGGCGATGGCGACCAGGTGGGCGGCGATGGTCGCCTCGACGATCATCTGCTCGCCGATGGCGTCCTCGACGCTGCGCGGCACCTGATCGGCGAACCGGGCGCTGCGGGCCAACAGTTGCGCGATGACCACGCCGTCGGCCTCGGTCTGGGCCAGGAGCGACTGGCGCGTGGTCCAGGTGATCACCGAAGCGGTGGCGAGCACGGTGACGACCAGCAGAAAAGTCACCAGCAGCAGGGTGCGTGTCTGTAGAGTCATAATAGATTCTCCTCCAGGGTGCTGTATGTGGTATGATTATATCCGTCCTGGACAGGATGGCAACCGCTGGCGTATTTGCTCATTCGATGGTATCCTTTTGGAGAATGAGTTATTGCAGCGAGGAGGCATTGTGAATCGGCAAAAGCTGTCGAGTCTTTCCGATCTTGTGCCCGAAGATGTGGTCGTGGGAACCAGCCTGATCCTGCGGCAGGGCGGTCGGTTCCTGTACGGTATCCGTCCGCCCCAGAGGGAGGGGCGCGGTGGGTCGCCGGGCTGACGGGCATCGGCGGAAAAGTGGACGACGAGGACGAATCGCCGACGGCCGGCGTGCTGCGCGAGGTTGAGGAGGAGATCGGTTGTGGTGTGCGATTGCTTTCCAGCGGCGAAACCCTCGTCGTGCGCGGCCCGGACCAAATTGAGCGGGCAACGTTGCAGGGCGAGGAGCGACCGGTAGCCGTGGTGTTCCGCCGTTTCCCCACGCCACCCCATCAGCCCTGGCACGAGAGCGGGCGAGGAGAGATTTACGTGGTCGTATTTCTGGCCGAACTCGACGGGCAGCCGCGGCCAATAGAGGAACTGGAATTGCCCGCTCTCTTGTGGCTGAAACCGGCTCACGTGGTGGAGACGGCTCGTCGAGACGTTCCGCTGCGCGAGCTACTGGATTCGGGCGCGGAGGTGGTGGAGGGTGGGGCGGGGCCTTTGCCGGAGGCGGTCTGGGCGCGCATGACCGATTCGCAGGAGGCGCTGGCTCTGGCGTTGGGGGAGGACGCGCTCTCTTTTTACGGGGCGCTGGTTTAGACGTCTGAACCGGATCGAAATATGGGAGGACAGGAATGAAAAAAATGTGGAGCATCGCCGCCGACGCACCGCTTCAATCGGTGCTGGATAGTCCGGAGTGCCCGTCGCTATTCCGCCAGGCGCTCACTGGCGCGCTCTCCTGGCAGACGCGGAACCAGACACCGGTCGGGAGAGCATTGAGATCCTCGCAGATCGCGCCCCAGTGGGTGGCCGCGCTGCTGGCGCTGGGGGCTACAGTCACCGTGGAGGGCAAGGAGATGCCGCTGGAGATGGCGCTTCAACAGCAGGAAAGGGATCTGTCGACCGTGCATATTCCTCTCCCCCATGGGGAGGGGATGAAGTGGGGCGAGGCCCACGTGGCCCGCACCCCTGCCGACGATCCTATCGTCGCGGTGGTCGCCGTGGTGGAGATGGACAGCTCCGTCGTGCAGCAGGCTCGCGTGGCGCTTACGGGCGTCTGGCCGGAAGCGATTCGCCTGGCCGAGGCTCCCTCTCGGCTGGTGGGCGGCCCGCTGGATAAGAGCAGCATTCGAGAGGCGGCAGCCGCCGTCGAGGAAGAGATCGCGCCGGAAGGGGACTTTCGAGGTAGCGCCGAGTATCGCCGGGCGATGGCGGGCGTGCTGACCCGTCGCGCCCTCGAAGCCTGCCTGCGCCAGGAGGTGGAAAATGGGCAATAACGAAACCCTCTCGATCACTCTGACGATCAACGGTGAAGAAAAGAGCTTGAATGTGCGTCGGGCAGAGACCTTGTTGCTCGCGCTGCGCCGTGCATCCTACACCAGCGTAAAGTACGGCTGCGGCACGGGCGACTGCGGCGCGTGCACCGTGCTTCTGGATGGGCAGCCTGTGCACAGTTGCCAGATACGCGCCGTCGAAGCTGACGGACACGAGATAACCACCGTCGAGGCGCTCACCGGACAACCCGGTTTCTCAGGGCTGCACCCCATCCAGCAGGCGTTCGTCGAGACCGGGGCGATCCAGTGCGGCTATTGCACCCCGGCCCAGATCCTGACGGCAAAGGCGCTCCTCGACCGCAACCTCGATCCCACCGAGGAAGAGATCCGCGAGGCGATGAGCGGCGTGCTTTGCCGCTGCACGGGCTATGTCAAGATCGTGCAGGCGGTGCAGCGGGCCGCGGCGCTCTTGCGCGGAGAGCCGGTCGAGGACGTTGCCCTGCCGCAGATCATCTCCCCGCCAGAGATGGGACCGTTGCAGGTGGTCGGCCAACCGGAGCACAAGGTGGACGGCGTCAAGCTGGCGGCGGGTCGCCCCGTCTTTACCGACGACGTGGCGGCAGCCCTGGAGGGGATGCTCTACGGCGCGCTGCTCACCAGCCCTCACGCTCACGCCCGCATCAAGCACATTGACGCGCGCGCCGCTCGCGAGTTGCCCGGCGTCCACGCCGTCCTCACGCACGAGGATGTCCCCCGCGTCAAGTATGCCTCCGGCGGGCAGAGCTATCCCCAGCCGCCGCCCTTCGACCAGGTCAGTCTGGACGACAAGGTGCGTCACGTCGGCGACCGGGTGGCCATCGTCGCCGCCGAAACGCCGGAGCTGGCGCAGCGGGCGCTGCGGCTGATCGAGGTGGAGTACGAGGTGTTGCCCCACGTCCTCGACTCCGAGGAGGCGATGCGGGAGGGCGCTCCCGTCATCCACGACGAGCTGGATACCGAAGGCGTCTACGACGCCCGGCGGAACATCGTCCACCACATCGAGGCCGAGGTCGGCGACCGCGAGGCCCAGTGGGCCAGGGCGGATCACATTTTCGAGGGCGAGTACCGCACCGCCCAACAACAGCAAGCGCACATCGAGCCGCACGTCTGCATCACCTATTGGGACGAAGATGGGCGGCTGGTGGTTCGTTCCAGCACCCAGGTGCCCTTCCACGTCCGGCGCATGCTCGCTCCGCTCGTCGGCCTGCCGGTCAAGCGGATTCGCGTCGTCAAGCCGCGCATCGGCGGGGGGTTTGGCAACAAGCAGGAGATGATCCTGGAGGATCTATGTGCCCACCTGACCATCGCCACCGGTCGCCCGGTGCGGATGGAATACACCCGCCGCCAGGAGTTTACCAGTTCCCGCAGCCGCCATCCCCAGATCATGCGTTACAAGATCGGCGTCACGGATAATATGGAAGTGGTCGCCACTGATCTTTATCTGATCGGCGACACCTGCGCCTACGGCACGCACGGCCTGACGGTGCAGATGGTAGGCGGGCAGAAAGGGCTGACGCTCTACAACGCGCCCTACTCGAAATTCATCTGCGACGTGGTCTACACCAACAAGCCCACGCCGGGGGCCTTTCGCGGCTACGGCGCGATGCAGTGCTTCTTTGGCCTCGAGACGCTGATGTCCGAGATCGCCGACCGGATGGGCTGGGACGTGGTCGAGTTCAAACGCAAGAATTGGATCAAGCAGGGTGAGGAGTTGCTGATCGCCAAAGCCCTGGGCGAGGGACGCGAGGGGTTCGAGCAGATCATCCGCTCCAGCGGCCTGGAGCAGTGCGTCCAGGCCGGGCTGGAGGCGATGGATTGGTATAACAAGCGTGGGAACGAGATGTGGAGGCAAGGAGATAAGGGGATCAGGAGAGGCATCGGGATGGCGGTGATGTTGCACGGCAGCGGCATCGCCGGACTGGATATGGGGGCGGCGACGATCAAGATGAACGACGATGGCTCCTTCAACCTCTTGATCGGCGCGACCGACCTGGGCACCGGCTCCGACACGATCCTGGCCCAGATGGCCGCCGAGGTGCTGGGCGTCCCGGTGGATGACATCATCGTCTACTCCTCCGACACTGACTTTACCCCCTTCGACAAGGGAGCCTATGCCTCCAGCACGACCTACATCAGCGGCGGGGCGGTGCGCCAGGCGGCGCTCCAGGTGGCCGGCCAGATCAAGGAGCACGCCGCGCGCATGTTGGGACTGGAGAGCGCCGAGGGGATGGAATTGCGCGACCGCCGGGTCTTTGCCCCTGATGGCGTGTCGCTCACGCTGGAGCAGGTGGCCTTGAGCAGCCTTCACCAACTGGAGCAGCGCCAGATCATCGCCAGCGCCTCCCACATGAGTTACGAAAGCCCGCCTCCCTTCGCTGCCCAGTTCGTCGAGGCGGCGGTGGATACCGAAACCGGCCAGGTCACTGTGGAGCGGGTACTGATGGCCGTGGACACGGGGCGGGTGATCAATCCCCTGACCGCCGTCGGGCAGGTGGAGGGCGGCATTGCCCAGGCGTTGGGTTTCGCCCACTGCGAGGAGATGGTCTACGACGGGGAAGGCCGCCTGGTCAACCCGCGTCTCGGCCCCTACCACGTCTACAAGGCGAACGAGATGCCTCCGGTGGAGGTCATCTTTGTGCAGACCGACGAGCCTACCGGTCCCTTCGGGGCCAAGTCCATCGCCGAGATTCCGATGGACGGCATCGCTCCCGCGCTGGCAGACGCCATCCATGACGCGACGGGCGTGTGGGTGCGAGAGGTTCCCTTCACGCCGGAGCGGGTGTGGCGGGCGCTTGGACGTCATCAGGCAGCGGCTCGAGGCGAAAGGAAACTTGATCGAGGAGGCGAGCTAGAATGATGTCAAATCGTCTACTAAAAGCGGCGACCTACAATGCCAATTCCATTCGGGCCAGGATGGAATTGGTCCTGGACTGGCTGGGACGGGAGAAGCCCGATCTCCTCTGTGTGCAGGAGACCAAGGTGCAGGACAAGGACTTTCCGGTGGGGCCGATCCAGGATGCGGGCTACCACGTGATCTTTCGCGGGCAAAAGTCCCACGCGGGGGTCGCCCTCTTCAGCCGGGAGGAGCCGCAGGATGTCGCCTTTGGTTTTGACGACGATGGCGAGCCGGACGAACCCCGTCTGATCCGAGCCGAGATCGCGGGAATTCCCGTGGTGAACACCTACATTCCCCAGGGGCGCTCGGTCGATTCGGAGCATTTCCAGTACAAGCTGAAATGGCTGGCACGGTTGCGCGATCTCTGCGAGCGGCATTACGCGCCCGACGAGCCACTCCTGTGGATGGGCGATTTTAACGTCGCGCCGGAGCCGATAGACGTGCATGATCCCAAGCGGTTGGAGAACCACGTCGCTTTTCATCCTGATGTTCGCGCGACCCTGGAGGAGGTGCGGACGTGGGGTTTCGTGGACGTCTTCCGGCTCCATCACCCCGACGAGCCGGGGCAATATACGTACTATGACTACCGGGCGCGAAACCCCGTGGAGCGAGGGACTGGCTGGCGCGTGGATCACATCTGGGCCACCGAGCCGCTGGCCCACAAATCCACCCGCGCGTGGATCGACGTGGAGGCGCGCCTGGTCGAGCGGCCTTCGGACCACACGTTCCTGGTGGCCGAGTTTGCACTTTGATCGATATTGAGGAGGAGAGAAAATGAAAGACCGACCAATCTTGTGGGTATTTGTGGCCTTTGTGCTCGGTTTCGCGCTGCCGGTGTGCAGCTGCGTCGGCACGGGCCTTGTCACGTTTAGCGCACTGGGCCGTATGGGGGGAGAACCCTCGTCGGTGGCAGTTCTTGACGACGCTGTGGCTGTGCTCCATCTCGACGGGGCGATCACCAGCGGTCCTGAAGATTACTTGAGCACATCGGGCATCACCCCTGCTCGCGTGTTCGATTTGTTGGAGCAGGCCGCAGATCCCAACATCAAGGCCGTCGTGGTGCGCATCAACAGCCCGGGCGGTAGCGTCGTCGCCTCCGATGAGATCTATCACGCTCTGCTCGATTTTGAGAAGCCCGTCGTCATCTGGATGGGCGATACGGCGGCCTCGGGCGGCTACTATATCTCCTGCGGCGGCGATTATGTCTTTGCCCACCCCGGCACGCTGACCGGTTCCATCGGCGTGATCAGCCAGTTTCTCAACGTCGAGGAACTGATGGAAAAGATCGGCGTGGACGCCACCGTCATCACCTCCGGCCCCTCCAAGGACATGGGCAGCCTCTTCCGCGAGATGACGGAGGAGGAGCAAGCCTTGTGGAGATCGATCATTGACGAGGTCTATGATGGATTCGTCGAGATCGTGGCCCAGGCGCGCGACCTGCCGCTGGAGGATGTGCGCGAGCTGGCCGACGGCAGGGTCTACACCGGCCAGCAGGCGCTCGAACTGGGCCTGGTGGACGAGGTGGGCACGTCGGACGACGCCGTCGCCAAAGCGGCGGAACTGGGCGGCATCGAGGGGGAGCCACACGTGATCGAGTTGAAGCCGACGATCACGTTGATGGAGGCCCTGTACGGCTTTCAGACCCGCTCGGCGATGCCGACGTTGGAGGAGATTCTGAGTTGGGCTGGCGCGCCGTCGCTACAGTTCCGGCTCGTGAGGCCGTAGACCGTTCTTATTTGAGGAGCTTGGACTATGGATCTGAAAACGTGGTTGTTGTCGAGGAACGGCGTTCTCATTGTGTCGGTCCTGCTTACCCTGATCGTGCTGGCGGAAAGCCTGCTTCCGCCCTGGGCGCCCTTTTTTGTCATCTACGCGGTGCTGGCCATTTGCATTCCCCTCGCCCTCAAGACGTACCGGTTTGGGCGCTTCCGCACGGTGATGGCGTCCGCCTGGCTGCTCACCCTCGCCATCTTTGTCCTGGACGTGATCTGGGATCAGGGCATGTGGGGCTGGTTGTATCCACGGGTGCTGGATGGTTTTGGGGTGGGAGCCGATCCGTTTTGGTCCGTGGACGCGGCGATGGAAGCGATGCTCCAAAAGACCGTGCCCGATCTGGGCGTCTCGCTCGAAACTTCGCAGATGCTCCTTGCCTTCTTCATGCTGATCTGGGCGCCAATCGGTGAGGAATTGTTCTACCGTGGGTACGTCTACGGCACGCTGCGCAAGCGTCATAGCTTTTGGGCGGCGGCGTTGATCTCGGCGGCCTTTTTCGGCGTGCGGCACGCCACGCACTTTTTCTACCTGTGGCCTCAGGTCCCCTGGGCGGCGGCTGGCGCGTGGGCGGTCTCCACCTTTGGCTACGGGATGTACATCAGCTATCTGTATGAAAAAACAGATTCGCTGTATCCGCCCATCTTGGAGCACGTGCTGATCAATATCGTCTGGGCCGTGGCTGCCCTTTGATTCGCATCTTTGCCCTGTTCGTAGTATACTAGCTCTACCAGTACAAGCCAGTTTCGTGTGAGCCAACCAAACGGAGGTCGCCTTGAAGTGCCCACGCTGCGGCTACGACGAGTTGATCCCTCCGGCTCCCTGCCCTGAGTGTGACTTTACCGGCTCGCTCTCCCAGATCGAGGAACTCGCTCACGTTCGATATCTGTTGGGAGAGTTGGCCGGGTGGCAGGAGCTATCGTCGGTTGCCAAAGAGCGGCTCCAAAAGCGCTATTTCCAGCAGCAACGGGAACTGGAGATCGATCTAGGGCTGCGCCTCCCGCCACTCACTCTCGAGGAAGCTCACCACGCCGCCAGGGAAAAGCTGCGCCTGCAACAGTTGCTCTATCTCCTTCCTCATTGGGAAGCGCACGGCTGGATCAAGCCAGCCATTGCCGACGCCCTGGCTGCACATAGTCGGGAGCGTATCGAAGAATTCCGTGTCCGCTTGACCGAGCCTGATGCCCCATCGGTTCTTTTCGCTCTCGACGATCCCGTCGACCGTGTTGATCTGTTGAAAAGCCTGCACGACGAACTGGATCGATTGCACCAAGAGGACGCCTGGCTGAGCGAAACTGCCCACCAGTCTGCCGTCGCCGATCTGGACGAGCGAGTGGAGCAGTTGGAGATCAGGCTGGGCCTGCGCCGCCCTCCAAAGAAAAAGCCGGTCTCCGTCGCTCCCGAACCGCCGCCCACACCCGAACCCGCCGCCCCGCCTCGCGAGCCGATCACCTGGGAACGGGTCTGGCGCACGTTGCTCTCCGAGCGCACCCTGCGCGTGCTGCTCTTCGTCGGAGTGTTCCTGCTCTTTGTCTCTGCCATCACCCTGGTGGCGTTCAACTGGGAGCGGTTCCACCCGCTGGTGCAGGTCGCGTTCCTCACTGCTTTCACGCTCTTTTTCTATGGCCTGGGCTGGTACGTGCGCGTCAAGATGAAGCTGCGGCAGTCCGGAATCGCCCTCAGCGCCACCGGATCGCTGCTGGTGCCAATCGATTTCTACGCCATTTACCTCTCCGGCGGTATCTTTCCCCCCGAAGCCTGGGCCGAGGTCTGGCTGCTCACCTCCGTCGTCTGCCTGCTCGTCTACACATTCACGGCGGTGTTGGTGCGCGCCGAGTTCTTCGGCTACCTGGTGGGCGCTGCCGCCGGTAGCTTGCTCTGCGCCACACTCCAGGTGACCGGCGTCCCCGGTGATTGGTGGTCGCCAATGCTGTGCGGCCTGGCGCTGTTGTTGATGCTGCTGGCGCAGCGGTGGGAGCGCGGCCCCGAAGAATCACTTGCCCGCATTTTTGGACGACCCTTCCGCCACCTGGCGCTGCTGACCGTCACCAGCGTGCTGCTCCTTGATACTGGTTTCTACGTCGTCGAATGGTTCTTTGGCGATCCCTTCCGCCTGGCGCTGGCGCTCGATTGGTGGCTGGCGTGTGCTGTCTACGCCATCGCTGCCGCCCGGTATCCGCGCCGCATACTGACCTCGGCGGCCTGCTTCACCGCTCCTGTGGCGCTCTACCTGACCCTGGCGCTTCGCTTTGAAGTAACGGAAACCGGCTTCGCCTGGCACGCGCTGGGTTGGGCACTGCTCACACCGCTCTATCTGATCCTGGCCCGCAACCTTGCGAAGGTTCGGCAGCAATCTTCAAGTCCACAACACTCCTCAGCCCAAGATACTCCGCCGTCAGAGCAACTCACAACCTTCGCAAGGTTGCGTCAGGCCCAAGGTCGTACCGTCGCCAGTTGGGCCGTCGTGCTGATACTGCTGGCCGCAATCTGGGGCCTGGGCGACATGTCCGCCGCCACGGCCTCCCACGCCGTGCTGATCGGGAGCGTCGTCCTGGCGGTGGCGCTCTGGCAGCGACCGCGCCTGCTGCTCGTCGCCAGTCTGTTCTCGCTCTCGACGGTGACAACCTGGATGGCGACGCTTGGTCTGGACCTGGCCGAATATAGCTTGGGGTGGGCGTTGCTCGCCATTCTACATGTCGCCATCGCCGCCCTGTTCCGCCGCGCGGGGCGGTACACCCCGCTGCTCTACGTCGCGGGATGCGGCGCGGCGCTGCTCTCGTTCCTGCCGCCGCTGCTGGCGCTCGACCGGGGGTTGATGGCCTACGCGCTGTTCGATTGGATCGCCCTCTCGGCGTGGGCGGCCCGGCTGGCTCACCAGGGCGAGGAGGAGCACCCCGGCCTGCACCAACTGCTGCGCCTGGCAGGGCCGCTGCGCCAGAGTATCCTCCACTGGGCCGCGGCGCTTCCAATCCTCATCTGGTTCTGGCTGGCCTGGACCCAGAACGTGCGACCGCTCGACGCCTGGCTGGGCGTAGGCTTTGCGGCCCTGGCGTGGGTTTTCGTCGGGTTGGGCCGCCGGCTGGCGCGCCACGAGAAAGCGTACAGCCTGCCGTGGTACACGACCAGCTTTTTCTCCAGCGTGATCGGCATCCTCGTCGCTCGAAGCTACTATGACCGACCGCTTCTGGCTATCGCGTTGCTGAGCGGGGCGGCGCTCTACTTTTTCTACGCCCGTCTCTTTCGCCAGCGTTGGTGGTTGCCTGTGGGTGGGTTCACGTTTCCCTTCGGCTACATCCTGGCCCTCGCGCACCTGAACCTCCCCCTCGACCCGCTGGCGGCCTCGCTGACGCTGGTGCCTACCGCGTATTTGCTCGGCTCCCTCTGGCTGGAGCGACGACGGCAGGTGGAGGCCGATTTCCTCAAGCCGCTCCGGGGTGCGGCGCACGTCGTGGCTGCCGCTGCTTTCTGCTGGGGATTCGGCGGCCTGTGGAACCGCGTCGCCTGGGGCGTTTCCTGGATCGACTCCGCCCGGCTGTGGGCTGCTGGCGGCCAACTGGTGTTGGGCGTGACGTATGGCCTGGCGGCTTGGTATCAGGAGAAAGAGATCCCAGGACACGTGGCCGCCTGGCTGGGCGTCGTTGCGGGAGGGCTGGTCGCCACCGTCTACAGCCAGGGGCGCGGCTCCTCCGCCGCCAAGGCCGCGCTGCTGGCCATCGTCTACGTCCTGGCTGAGCGAGGGCTGTACGCGCTCCGCGAGCGGTATCCGCTACCCCGCAAGGCGTGGCCGCTCTACCGCAGGCCGCTTCTGATCGCAGGATGGGCCGTCTCGGGCGGGGCGGTGATGCTGGCTCTGGTGCGCAACCTCTTGCTCCTGGGCGGCGGGCCGGTGCGCGAGGATTGGGCCATCGTCGGCTTGCTGCTGATCGTCGCGCTGTACGCGGCCTCGGCGCGGTTGTTCCGCAAGCCGCTTTTCCTCTGGCTGGCCGCGCCGCTGCTCTTTGCGCCCTGGACGCTGTTGACGCACCGGGGTTGGTACGTCTGGACTGTGCCACCGGCGACTCGTTACGCGCTGGCCTGGACCGTGCTCGCCTGGGGGCTGATGGTCATCGGCCTGCTGCTCGATAGATTTGCCAGCGAGCAGTACGGGCAACCGCTGCGTGTCACCGCACACGTTCTGCTCCCCTTCGCGCTGCTGTGGGGCGCAGGCGATGCGTCCACGTCGAGCGCCACATTTGGGTTGGGAGCGGCCTTCTACGCCCTGGCCGCCTTCACCGACTACCGTCGAGGGCGTACCGGGTTGGCCGCCGCTCGTTTCATCTATCCCACCGCGTTCCTGACGCCCGTGTGGTTGGTCTACCTACTGGCCTGGCAAAAGCCGTGGTTGCCTCACGCTCACTTTGGCCTGCTGCTCCTGGTGTTCTCGCCGTTCGCCTTTTTCGCCGCCCGTCGCCTGCGCCACGTTGACCCTGCCGATGCTTTACCGGCCTACCTCTCCAGCTACGGCTGCGCCATCGCGGGCACGATGCTGGTGAGTTACGAGCAGCCATTATTGACGTTGGCGCTGCTCTTCGACGCGGGACTGGCGCTCGTCTCGGCGCGACTGTTGCGCGAGCCGCTGTGGATCTATCCTGCCGCGGCGCTCCCTCCCGCTGCCCTGCTGCTGGCGCTGGCCGGAGCCGACTCGAACCCGCACCGGCGCGGCTGGTGGCTCATCGGACTGGGAGCGATCTACTTGATCCAATCCTGGGCGCTGCGCCGAATCTCTGCGCATCGCTACGCCACGCCATTGATGGCCGCTGCCTATGCTATCATCGCGCTGGGGCTGCCCGTCTCCAGCTACGATCAGATCGCCGCCTTCTGGGCCTACGGCGGGGCGGCGCTCATCTATGCCATCTCTGCCGCCTGGCTGCGAGAGCCGTTGCTGCTCACGCCCGCCGCGGCCCTCTCCGCCGTACCTTATGCCATCCTCCTGGATCGCGCCGCCTGGATCGCGCCTGCCGATTATGGGCTGGCGCTGTGGCCTGGCATCATCGTCGCGCTGGCGGTCGCTCACCTGCTCGACCGCTTTCTGGGCGCGCCGCGCAATTTTCCCTGGAGCCAGCCCGATCGCTGGTTCCCAGAGGCCGCCCGCCGCTTGACCGATTGGTGGGGATTGCCGCTGTACGGGATGGGCTACCTGGGCGCGCTGGTGGGGGCGGGCCTCTCGTCGGCGCATCCCGTCCGGTTGACGGTGACGCTGGCGCTGGCCGCCGCCGCTTATGGCTTGGCAGCGGTTCGTTTCCGGTTGCGGGGCTGGCTGCTGATCGCCGTCGCCGCGGCACAGGCCGCCGCGCTGGCTGCTATCTGGGCCGCCGCCGAAGGGTTCTTTGGTTTGTCTGAGGGTTGGGTGGGGCGGCTTGGATTCTTGGCCTGGTGGTCGTTCGTATTCTTGCCTGTCGCCATCGTCACCGCTGCCGTTGGATTGTGGGTCGAGCGGAAGCGCGGCGAAGGCTCCCCTCTCGCCAGCCTGCGCGCTCTCTGGGAGGGTTGGTCGCGCCCGCTCTACTGGCTGCTGGCGCTCGATCTGCTGCTGGTGCAGATCGTGTCCATCACACGGGCGCACCCCGGCACCCTCGTCAGCTTGGTCCACGCGCTGCTGCTCGTCGTCCTCGCCGTGGCCTGGGCGCATCCCACGTTGCCCTACCTGCCCGCCGGGCTGGGTCTCCTGGCCGTCATCCAGCGGCTGATCTGGGTGGGAGCATCCATCGTCGACGTACCTGGGGCGCTGGCGCTGCTGGCGTTGGGGTATGGCCTGGTTGGGTATGGTTTGGAGTATGCCCGTACCCTTGCGAAGGTTGTTTTTCAAACCTTCGCAAGGGTGGCCGTGTTGGAGCGTCCGCTGGAGCAGGCGGGCTTGATCATTTCGGCGATGGCCGTGTTGGATATGCTGGTAGTGGGGGTGAGAATCTGGAGTTGGTTGTTCCGGTCGCTCTTCCTCGGTCGCCCACTGATGGCTCCCGAGGACGTGGCGATCGTGCAGATGGCCGTGGGAGTGCTGGCGCTCGTGGGCCTGCTCTACCTGGCGGCGGCGCTGGTGCGGCGCTGGTACTGGCGCGGATACGGCGCGGTGGCGATCCTGTTGTGCGCCTGGAGCCTGGAGTGGTTCCTGGTTCGGAATCTGCGCGAGGTGCAATGGTATGCCATACCGGCTGGGCTGTACCTTCTGGGCGTGGGCTACCTGGAATGGCGACAGGGCCGCAAGGGGATGGCGCGCTGGATCGACCGGATCGCGCTGCTCCTGCTCCTCGGTTCCTCTTTCTACCAATCGCTGGCCGAACGGTACGGCTGGCCCTACGCGCTGCTGATGGGAGCCGAGAGCCTGTTCCTCGTCTGGTGGGGCAGCGCGCGGCGGCAGCGGCGCTTTCTCTACTTTGGCGTCGTCGGCGTGGTGACGGCGGTGGGGGGGCAGTTGGTCAAGCAGTTATTCTCGGCCAATGCCTTTATCGCCTTTGGCGTCCCTGGACTCGTCATCATGTTGGTCGTCATTCTGATCGAGCGCAACCTGGAGAGGATCAAGCAGGTTTCGCCAGAACTGTGGAGGCAGTTGGAGGAGTGGGAGTAACGGAATTGGAGAGCAACGAGCAGAGATTGGAGAGCGCCGGGACGCCGCCGCAGCGGGTGGGGCGACGGGTGAGGGTGCTGGTGACGTTTTGGGGCATGCTCGTCTGTCTGCCGGCGCTGCCGCTGGTCCTTGGCTTTTGCTGCCTGGTGAGTTCGATAACGGGCGGCGACGACCCCGGCACGTTTGCCTTTGGCCTGGTGATGGCTACGCTGATGGTCGTGGGATTGGTTTTCGGCGGGACGATGCTTCTCCAGGGTTCAGGCTCGTTGAGCAAAAAGCCATCGAAACGACTGCGCCTGCCGCCGCTGTGGGGCGTGATCGGGGGTTTTGTTTTGACGCTGGTGACCGGCCTGGGACTGGCGCAGGTAAAGGGCGTTGCCCCGCTGCTGGCCCCGTGGTTCATCGTCGCCACTGCCGCATTGCCGCCGCTGGCCGCTGTGGTCTGGGCGGTAGAGAGTCGCCCCGGCTGGCTGACCTGGCGGCGGATGGGTGTGGCTTTTTCTGCCGGGGCCACCGTCTCTGTACTGCTCGCCATCCTGCTCGAGATTCTCGCGCCCTTCACCATCGTCTGGATACTCTTGGATCTGGGCGAGCCGGTGCTGGACGCGCTTGAGGGACTGGTGGAACTACTGGCCGGGGGCGAGGTCGCTCGTGCGCTCACCTCGTCCGGCTTTCTCCTGGCGCTGTTCCAATTGGCACTCGTCGCGCCGCTGGTCGAAGAGTTCGTCAAGCCGCTGGTCGTGTTGCCCCTGCTGCGGGGGCTGGAATCCCGGCGCGAGGTGTTCTTGCTGGGCGCGGCGGCGGGGGCGGGTTTCGCCGCGCTGGAGAACGTCCTCTACGCGCTCTTTGGCGGAGAGTATTGGGGCGGCATCCTCACGGTGCGCGCGCTGGGCGCGGCGGTCCATCCGTTGGGCGCTGGCCTGACCGCCCTGGCCTGGCACGCTATCCTGAACCGGAAACCTGGAGCCGGTCGGGGCTGGTTTGGCGGCTTTGGATTGGCGGTGGGACAGCACGCGCTGTGGAACGGCGGGCTGGTGCTCTGGATGGCGCTCTCAGGCGCGGCTTTCTTTGGGCCAGAATCCTGGGAGACTGACGTGATGGGGATCAGTATCGCGGTGGGGATGCTGGCGCTAGTCGCACTGGAAGGGGCGGCGCTGTGGGTGGGGATGCGGGCGTTCTCGCGGCGGCTTGCTCCCGAACACGGCCGGGCTGCGGGACTCTCTATTGGGGAGGGGTTGTCTACCGAGCGGGCCATCGCGCTGTGGGCTGTCGTCTGTCTGCTTGTGCTGTTGCCAGTGGGGCTGGCGGCGTTGAGTAGATAGAGTGACTGATGTGCAGATTCATCCCCTGCTGATAATGAGCGGTTCGAGCTTTGGTTTCTACATGCGCTGTGGTATAATCCTATCTGCGTTTTGACGTCTAGTCCGTGACTGACGGAACATCTACCGGGAGTATAAAGCGATGCGAGAAATGTCGTATACGATTTCTATTGAAATACCGCGTGAAATTGTTCACGTCACCAGGATGACGCCCCTGGATCTAAAGCGAGAACTGGCCATCCATCTGTTCCAGCAGGGTAAGTTGTCCTTTGGCAAAGCTCGGGAGATGGCTGATATGACCGTGTGGGCGTTCCAACAGCTTTTGGGAAGCAAGGGAATCCTCGTGCATTACGACGTAGAGGATTACGAGCAAGACCTGGCTACACTGAAGGAACTTGGGAGGCTGTGAGCATTGTAAGTAACGCCTCCCCACTGATCAACCTGGCGCGGATCGGTAAGTTGAACCTGCTCCGTGACTATACGGCGCGCTCGTCATTCCTGAGGCTGTGTGGCGCGAGGTCGTCGTGGAAGGAACCGGGCAACCAGGGGCGGATGAAATTGAGACCGCGGATTGGATCGAGACGCGCCATGTCACGAATAGGGAACTGGTGCGTGCTTTACAGCAGGAGTTGGATGCAGGGGAAGCCGAGGCCATTGCCCTGGCGCTGGAGATGGGGGCCGAGTTGCTCCTGATGGACGAACACTTGGGGCGAGAGACAGCGAGGCATTTGGGTTTGCGCTACGTGGGGTTGATTGGTACGCTCGTCGAAGCCAAGCACAAAGGATTGATCGATGCCGTGAAACCTTGCCTGGATGCGCTGCGCATTGTGGCCGGTTTCCATGTGAGCGCTCCGCTTTACAAGCGGGTGTTGCAGGACGAAAAGGAAATAGGCGGCGATTAGAGGGCTGATGCGGGAGGAACCCAACGGCTTCGCTGTTCTTGTGGAGAGTGGGGCTGCTCTGCATTTGATCTGGGAAGGGATATAAACGAGGGGTATCTATTGCGTAGATTCATCCGTCGTATGCTGAAACCACTCAACCTCTGGATCGCGCTGGCTCTGCTGGCGGCGAATGGCCTGGCCTGGGCGCAGGCGCTCGCGCCGAGCGGCCCCGCCTACGTCGCCGAGCCGAAGCTAGAGCCGAGCCTGGCCGACCTGCGCACCCGGCTCCGCGAGGGCGGGCACGGCGGCGAGCAGTTCGAGCTGAGCGTCACCGGCCAGGAGGCTGCGGAGAGCATCGCCTGGTTCCTCAGCGGTCACCCCGAGATTCCCTTCCGCCACCCGCGCGTCGAATTCCACCTCGACGAGATCGAGGCTTGGGGCGAGGCGGAGGCGCTGGGGCTGCGGCTTTCCATCCACGGGCGGGCGACGATGGTGCTGGAAAACGGCATTCCCGTCGTCACCCTCACCGACCTGGGCGTGGCGGGCGCTCCCGTGCCGGATTTCGTTCTGCAGGCCGTCCAGGACGCGGTATACGAGCAGGTGGATCTCTCCAACCGCCGACTCCCCGTAATCTTTGAGACGCTGGAGTTGCGCGAGGGGGAGGCAGTCGCCAGTGGGACGATCCGTTGAGCGCGGATTCACCTTGCATCCCCTGTCCTCGATGATATAATGGCCCAATCCTAGCAAGCAAGAGGTGACCTGATGGCCCTGTACTATCCATCCTTCGACGCATTGTGCCTGGCCGATACATTGATGGCCGAGATCGGCAAGCGCGCAGCGGGCTACAAGGGTCGCGTGGGCGTGGCCTGGTTCTGGCGGCTGCCCGGCGGGATCCTCGTCACCGCCCGGCTCGATTTCACCGTCACCGAGGAGCGCTGGGACGTGCTCCGGGCCGAGGCGACCACTCCCCGTGTGGGGCTTTTCAGCGCCGCCGATTTTCCCTTCAGCGCCTACGGTACGTCTCTCACGTCGCCTCCCTTTATCCACGACCTGCAAGGCAATGCGGAATGGTCGAACCGGTTGTACTTTCGGATGGACCGGCTGATTGAGGACGCCGTTCGCTGGATCGGCCCGCTGCACGCCATCGCCATCTCGCCCCAGATCAGCCCACCGGCCGCTTTCCCGGCCCTCAGTCCGCTGGAGCGCCGATTGGTGCGCTATGCCCTCGACGAGCTGGATGGGTGCTTCACGCTGACCGCGCTGTACGATACCTTTCGCGGGGAGATATCCCGATCTCGCCTGAGCGCGCTCGCCTGCACCTGGGAGACCGGCCAATTGTTGACCGACTCTCGCCCGCGTCGCGTCACCTACGCGCTGCGGCTGCTTGCCGAAGAGGGCGAGACGTAGGGGGTTGTTTCATCAGAGTGGTTGGCCTGTGCCGGAAGCCGCTCACTTGGTTTCGATACGCCACCCCAAAAAGCGTGGCGGCTACTCAACCGGCGCTCGCTTCAATGATCTGAGCAGTTATCCATCAGATGCGAAAACAGGCGGGGGAGTGTGCCCCTCGCCTGTGTCACTCCACTCTGGGTTGGTCAAACGGACTGGTGGGACGTTATCTTCCTTACCGCCGGTTTTCTATTCACTGCCTGAACCGCGCCGCGCAGGACAAAGGCTGCCGCCACGCCTGCCAGCGCCGTCACGATCCCGGCCGCCACAAAGACGACCTGCACGCCTATCAGAGAGCCGAGCAGGGCGGAGATACCCTCGGCCATGGCGGTGGCTGCGACGACGATCAGGTTTACGGCCGACTGCACCCGTCCCCGCACGGCGTTGGGCGAGAGCGCCTGCGTGATCGCATCCAGCGCGCCGCGAGCTACCACCAGGCATAGGCCGATGACGGCGACGTTGACCAGCACGGCGGCGTAATTAGGCGCAAAGGCGAAGGCGACGATGGCCGTCCCTGCCAGGATCAGCATTCCCCCCACGATGGTGCTCGTCGAAAGCCGTTGTGAGAGCCGACTGACCGTCAGTCCGCCCATCACAGAGCCGAGGCCGAGGGTGCTCATTGCAATCCCGTACTCCATCCCCGTGGCCCCTAGCTGCGCCTTCAGATGGGGGATGGCAAGCAGCACGATCGCCCCAAAGCCCAGGGTGGCCACGGCTGTGATCACTAACGTTTGTTTCAGCGCCTGGTTCTGGCGGATAAAATCAAGCCCGATTTTCATATCTTCCCAGACGCCATTTTTCTTGACAGGTTGTTCTGATGCGGTCTTGGGGAATCTCATCACGCCGATGGCTATCGCAGAGGCAAAGAACGTCACGCTGTCGACGAGAATCGCCAGGGGCGCCCACAGCTCGACCGCCGCGCCGGCGATGATCGGTCCCACGATCAGGGCGACGATGTAGCTGCCCTGGATCAACCCGTTGGCGGCCAGAAGCAAGCCGGGTGGCACGAGGTTGGGAATACTCGCATTGCGCGCCGGGTAGAAGCAGACGCCCACCATAGCCAGCCCGGCCGCCGCGAGGTAGAGAATCCAGAGCTGCTCGACGCTGTTGACGAGCAGGATAGCCAGAACAATGATCCCCCGTAGCACGTCGGACGCGATCATCAACCACTTGCGGTTCCAGCGGTCGGCGATCACCCCACCCACCAATCCAAAGATGATCTGGGGGAGGGCGATCGAGATGGCCGGGATGAGCATGGCCAGCGGCGAGTTGGAGAGGTTGGAGATGAGCGTGATCGCGGCGATCAGCAGACATTGGTCGCCAATCTGGGAGAGCAACTGTCCGATCCAGAGCAGTGTGAAATCGCGATTGTGGAGCAACTCTCGGACAGCCTGGCGCTGTTCCAGCGGGCGAGAGAATACAGGTTCTTTATCCATTGTACGGTTAACCCTTTCCTAGATTGCGGCGATGGCGTACTGATTTTCAGGCAGATCTATGACGGCGCCGCCATCAGGAGGCGGCTACAACGTGGGGGGCAAATGCAAACCTGGCCAGAGAGCCAGGGAGAGCGACGGTGGTCAATGCGGGATGAGCGTGCTCGTTCAATCGAGGCTCCCAACGCCGACATCTGAATCGATCTGTCCATCGCGCGCGGCTCCCGCGGCTAGAGAATTGGGGGAGGATACAGGCGACGCCATAGAGCCTTCCAGCAAGGAGCCGTCTTCTGCGACCAACCACAGGTTCACCCGGCCTTCAACGCCTCGCTCGTCCACAAAGACGATGGTAGTGGAGTGGGGCGGGAAACCGACGGGTACAGAGGGAATATCGGCCCGGACCCAGGGCCGCTCGGTGTAGCGGGTCAATGGGCGCTGCGGACCGAGCACAGTGACGGTGTTGGGACCGGAGGTTCCCTCGATGGCGAGGATGGCCATCCAGTCGCCGTCGGCGGGAAGTCCATACCGCACGGCGACGGCGCGAGTATAGTGATCCAATACGCTGGCGGCATAGCGACGCGTGACGCGCAGGTGGATCTGATCCCACCCTCCGTTGTAGGCGGCCAGCGCGTAGTACACGTCACCTTTCCCATCGCGGATGGTGTGGGCCAGCGCGCGCGCGCCCCAGAACAAGTTTACCCAGGGCAACTCCAACTCCTCGGCGCTGGGGCGCCAGGCGAACGGTTTCAGCCCCATCAATCCCACGGCTCCGGTCGGCCCCCGCGCTATCGAGTTGCCCAGGGATTCCTTCCAGATCACGGCGGCGACGAGGTCGGGATCCAAGTTCCTTTCTTGAGAGTGGGGGACGATGACGTGTTCCCAGCGGCTGACGTTGTCGTGCCAGTAGGGAGAAAGGGTCTGGCTGCTGGGATTCTCTCCCTGCGCGAGCGCGGGATAGAGCGATGCCAAAGCCACGATGATCGCCAGGAGCGCGATGATGGGCTTTTTGTGCCAGGGTCGCGTCAGGATATGAGTATCCTTTGAATTAGATAACGTCCTATCCATCTTCACAGTAGAACTATATTGGAAAATGCGGGATTTGTCAAGTTTTCAACAATTGCAGTCTGACCATTGCCAGGGCGGTATCGGCGGCCCATTCTCGCACACGCGCGCGATCGCCGCTAAAGCTCAACTGGCGACGGGTCGCTCGACCTCGCAGGTTCACCGCCACGTAAACTGTGCCATAAGGCCGCTGCGGAGTGCTGTCTTTTGGAATGGCGATCTCTCCCACGCCCACGCCGACATCAGAGGCGGCTGCGTATTTTGCGGTCGAAGCCAGGGTCTGCGCGGTTTCCTCATCCGTCAGGTTGCCTCCCTGGGGTTTCTTCAGCGATGCCAGTTCCCGATCGACCACCGCGCTACGGCGGAACCAACGCTCGTAGCCTTCTGGCTCGGTCAGCCGGGCGGCTACCAGCCCGCCGGTGCCCAGTTCTGCCACGGCGATGGTCATCCCGCGTTCGACCAGCATGTCGGCCACTACCTGGGGCAGGTCTCGCTCGTCCTCGCTGATGATGTGCTGGCCTAGCTCGTCCCGTAGCGCCGCCAAGTCCAACTCTATCAACTGTTCCGCTTCCTCCGACGTGCCGCCTGCCGCAACCAACTCGATGGTGATGGTGCCCCGGTGAGGCAGGAGGCCCAGGAGCGGGTTGCGGTCCCGCGCCATCATGGGGCGGATGCGCTCGTTGATTCCCGACTCGGGTAGTCCATAGACTTTGATCGCCGCCCGCCGGGCGTGGTGGTTCGCGCCCGCCAATTCTCGCAGCCGGGGCAGGATGAAGGTTTCCAACATGCCCTCCATCTCGTAGGGGATGCCGGGGGTGACAAAGATGTGTTTCTCGCCTGCCGGCAGGTAGAACCCGGCGGCGGTGCCCCGTTCGTTGTACATGATCTGGCTGCCGGCGGGCGCCTGGGCCTGGATGCGATTCGTCTCGGGCATCTCGCGGCCAAAGTGGGCGAATCGCTCCTGGATGTGGGCCAGCGCCTGGGCGTCCTCGACCAACTCCAGGCCAAAGTGAGCGGCGATGACCTGGCGGGTCAGGTCGTCCTCCGTGGGGCCTAGCCCGCCGGTGACGACGACGACGTCGGCAACATCCAGTGTAGCGCGCAATCCTCGCTGGATGGTCTCTGGGACATCGTTTACGGTCACATGAAGGACGACCTCGGCAGGCAGAAGCGTCAGACGGCGCGAGATGGCCTGGGAGTTGGTGTCCAGCCGGTAGCCGCAGGTCAATTCGTCGCCGATGGCGAGGATGGCTGCTTTCAACTCATCACCTCCCGCGCTACCCGCCGTCCCAGCTCCACCGCGTAGTTGCTCCCGCGATCCCAGGGATAGACCTGGCTCATGTTCGCCATCCATAGGCCGGGGATGGGGGTCTTTAGCGGTGGAATGTTGCGCGAGTGGTCCAGTGTGGGGACCGGTTGGGCGTATTTTTCGGTGAACATCCAACTGGCCCGTATCCAATCGAGGTCAAAGTTTGGGTTGATCTTGAACAGGCCCGGCAGATAGGTTTCGAGCAGTTCTTCTTTGCCATAGTCGAAATAAGGGTGACCGGGCGGCAAATAGTCGCCGCAGTAGACGATGTGATCGCCGCCATAGTGCTCTGCCCCGATGTAGTTGGTGTGTTCAATCAGTCCCATAAAGGGCAAGCCCTCCCCCGCGGGGATGTTGATCCAGTAGTGGCCGTCGGTCAGTTGATGCTTGAGGGCCAGGACGAGCGCCACCGCGCCCATCGATTTGAGCTGCTGCAATTTCGTGGCGTACTCGGCGTACTTGGCATAATCAGCCAGGAGGGCAGGCGTCAGGCGCAGCATTTCCTGGGGGGAACAGGTGGCGATGACGGCCTCGTGCTCGACGATGCCCGCCGCCGTCGTCATCTGCAAGCGACCCTCGGTGGTGGAGTGGACGCCCTTCACCGCTGTCCACAATTTTACCTTCCCCCCTTGCGCTTCCACGCGCTCGACCAGCACGTTCGCAATGCCCTGGAAGCCGCCGACAAAGTAGCCCAGTTTGGCGGTCCGTTTGTACGCTCTGGCCCACATCCAGGCCATGTTCACGTCCCGATAGTTCTCCTCGCCAAACTTGCTGATGAGCAGCGGCTTCCACCACAGGTTGTAGGCCCGCTCCCCGACTTTTTCACGCATCCACTCGTCCACAGAGACGCTTTCCAGTGGACGCCAATTCTTGGTCAGGGTCAGATAAAAGTCCGACAGCCCGATCCTCAGGCGGTCGATCGGCGGCAGCGGCGTGAACTGGAGCACGCGAAGGGCGCGGTGCACTTGCGAGAAGGGGATGAATTTCAAGTAGGGCACGGGGCTGTCGAGGGGATAGATTTTTCCCTGGTGGTAGATGGAGGTGGTGGGCCAGGGGAAGAAGAGCCGCTCGCTGACCCCTAGCTCGTCTATCAGGTTGATGATGTGATCGTCGGAGGCGAACCAGTGGTGGTAAAAGCGGTCGAGGGGCCATTCCCACCGCTTGTCGCGAAAACCTGCCGCCAGTCCCCCGGCGTAGGGCCGCGCATCGTAGACGGTGACGGTGTGGCCTTGCTTCGTCAGATCGTAGGCGGCGGTGAGTCCGGTGATGCCCGCGCCGATGATGCCAATGTTCATGTCACACTCCAAGCTCGAATTTTACGTTTTGGACTTGGGATTCTGGACCTCGTTCATCATTTCCGTCCACTGCACGCCTTCTCGAGCCATAAAAACCACTCCCAACAACGTCACCGGCAACAGGAGAATGGCGTGGAGCACTAGGACGTAACTCCCTGCTGCGGCTGAGGGCGCTCCGATCCCCTCCAGGATCTTGATCCCCACCTCGAACGTCCCGATGTAACCGGGGAGCGAGGGCAGCGCCGTCAGTAGATTGACCGCTCCGCCCATCAGCATGATGCCGGAGTAGGGCAGGTGGAGGTCGAAGGCAAAGCTGACCAGCCAATATTTGACCATCTCCAGAATCCAGACCCAGAGCGTCACGCCGAAAACGACCAGCACGTCTCGCCCGCTGCGCAGGCTCTCCAGCCCGGCGACCACTCCCTCGACCAGATCGAGCAGCGGGGCGCGGAACTGTTCGGGGACCAGGGATTCGATCAGGTTGTGGGCAATGCGCCGGAGCAGGTCGGGTCGGGCGGCCAGGAAGAGAAAGATCACCAAAGCACCGAAAAAGACCGTGCTGGCGACGCTCACCAATTGGTTGAGGAAGGCGGACATGGGGACAAAGAGCAGACCAAATAGGACAAAAAGCACCATCGTCAGCCCGTCGAACAATCGCTCCAGTACGGCAGTGGTGAGTGTGGTGCCGACGTTGATCGCCTCCTTGCGCCAGAGGACGTAGGCCCGCAGGACTTCGCCCAGGCGGAAGGGGAGGACGTCGTTGCCCATATAGCCGATGACGACGACGGGGAATAGACGGTTGGCAGAGACGCGCTTGCTGCCTCGTAGTAGAAAACCCCAGCGCCAACTGCGGAACCAGACGGAGATGAAATAGACCGCCACGCCGGGGACGAGCCACCAATAGTTGGCTTCTCGCAGCGCCGTCCCGACTTGATCCAGGTGCAGATCGCGGAGGGCATACCAGAGAAAGCCCGCGCTGATCAGTAGGCCGAGGATGAAGATGGGCCAGCGTCCCTTTAGCACCCCCTGCGGTCGCAGGACGCTGCGTTTCACGATTGCGCCGCCCTCCGCTGCCGCCACGCTTCGTAGAGCACCACCGACCCCGCTATAGAGGCGTTGAGAGAGGTCACGTTCCCGCGCATGGGCAGTTCGACCAAAAAGTCGCATTGCTCCTGCACCAGGCGCCGCATGCCCTGTCCTTCGCTGCCCACCACCAGCGCCAGCGCGTCGCTCAGGTTGGCCTGATCGTATTGTTGCGCGCCGCGCGTCGCCTCCAGCCCGGCTACCCAGACGCGGTCAGCCTTGAGCCGGCCGATGGCCTGCACCAGGTTCGTCTCCTGTGCGATCAACAGATGTTCCACCGCGCCGGCTGAGGAGTTGACCACCGCCGGCGTGATGCCCACCGCCCGCCGCTGCTGGATCGCCACGCCGTGCACGCCCACGACTTCCGCCGTGCGCAGCAGGCTTCCCACGTTCTGGGGGTCCTGCAGCAGGTCGAGCAGCAGGAGCAGGGGCGGCTCGTTGCGAGATTGGGCCAGCTCCAGGGTCTCGTCGAGAAAGATGTAAGGGTACTCGCTCGCCTCCAGCACCACTCCCTGGTGGTTAAAATCGCCGAACCGGTCCAGGCTGCGCCGGTCGGTGCGCGCGATCGGTACGTTGGCTTGCTGGGCCAGGAAGAGGATCTGGTGGACGGTGTCTGTCTCCTGGATGCCTTCAGCCAGGGTGAGCTTGTAGAACGTGCGTCGCCCGGCTTTCAGTGATTCACAGACCGCGTTGCGACCGTAGAGAGTCTCTCTCATCTTTTTTTCCTCCGTGCTCTACTCGCCAGGTTGTTCCCTCGGGCCTATCGTCGATCGCGATGCCGAGTTCCGTCAGTCGGTCGCGCAGGGCGTCCGCCTGCTTCCAGTCCCTGGCCTCGCGGTATCGCTCCCGGATGCCCAGTATGATGTCCATCAATCCCTCGGTCAATTCGCCGCCGACTTGTTGGGTCAGATCGCCGGGGATGATGCCCAACACCTGCCCGCCCAGTTCGCGGTAGAGGGTGTCTATCCCGAGCAGCAAGTCTCGACTCGCCGCTCGCTCCGAGGCCAGCAGTCCATTCACCTCTCGGTTGAGGTCAAAGAGAGCGGCGATGGCCTGAGGGGTGTTGAAATCGTCGTTCATCGCCGCCGTGAACGCATCGCGATGAGCTTCGATGTCAATGGCGGGAGGTTTGTCTGCCGTGTCGGCAGCAGCTCGATCTATCCGCGCCCGCAGATTGCGCACGGTGTTGTGCAACCGTTCGACGCCCTGCTCGGCGGCCAGGATCGCCTGGCGGCTGAAATCTACCGGGCTGCGGTAGTGGCTCGAAAGGACAAAGAGACGGATCGTCTCTGGGCTGTACCGTTCGAGCGCCTCTTTGATGGTGATAAAGTTGCCCATGCTCTTGCCCATGCGGACGCCGTCGACGGTCAGCGAGCCGACGAGGATCCAGTAACGGGCGAAGGGTTTGCCGGTGGCGGCCTCCGACTGGGCGATCTCGCATTCGTTGTGCGGAAAGATATTTTCCAGACCGCCGCCGTGGATGTCGAAGGTTTCTCCCAGATATTTGGTCGCCATCGCCGTGCACTCGACGTGCCAGCCGGGATAGCCCCAGCCCCAGGGCGAGGGCCAGCGCAGGATGTGCTCCGGCTCGGCGTGCTTCCACAGGGCAAAGTCGGCCGGATGCCGTTTCTCCTCGCGCACCGCCACCCGCGCGCCGGCCTCCAGGTCGTCCACCTTGCGCCCCGAGAGTTTGCCATACTCGTCGAACGCTTCCACCGAAAAGTAGACATCGCCGTTTTCTGTCTCGTAGGCGTATCCTTTGTCCAGCAGGGTCTTGACGATCTCGATCTGTTCGGTGATGTGGCCGCTGGCGCGAGGGGAGATGTTGGGGCGAACTACTTTAAGCGCGTCCATGTCCTCAAAGTAGGAGCGGGTGTAGGTTTCTACCACCTCCATCGGCTCGATCCGCTCCCGCCGCGCTCCCTTGAGGATGCGATCCTCGCCGGTATCCAGGATGTGCCCCACGTCGGTGATGTTCTGCACGTAGCGCACCTTGTAGCCCAGGTAACGCAGGTAACGCACGACGACGTCCATAGACCCGTAGGTCTTGGCGTGGCCCAGGTGAGCGTGATCGTACACCGTCGGTCCACAGACGTACATCTTTACATAACCCTCTTCCAGGGGTTCGAAAGGTTCTTTTTCGCGGGTGAGATAGTTAAATACTTGTAGAGTCATTGCGCCACCTTTCTTGCTACTCAGTGGGTCAATCGAGCGAACAGCATGCGACCGGCTGCCGTTTGCAGCACCTTGGTCACAACCACTTCCATTTCCTCGCCGACGTGAGTCTTGCCATCCTCTACCACGACCATCGTGCCGTCGTCCAGGTACCCCACGCCCTGGCCAATCTCCTTTCCTTCCTGGATGATCTTGACGTCGAGCGATTCGCCAGGGAGAAAGAGGGCTTTGACCGCGTTGGCCAGTTCGTTGACGTTGAGCACTCGCACGCCCTGCAATTGCGCCACGCGATTGAGGTTATAGTCGTTGGTGACGATGGGACAACTGAGCTGCTTTCCTAGCAACACCAGCTTGTCGTCCACCTCTCGCACGTCTTCGATGTCCATATCGGTGATTCGCACGGGCGCGACGGATTCATCTTGAAGCCGGCGCAGCATCTCCAACCCGCGACGCCCTCGTCGGCGCCGCAGAGCGTCAGAGGAATCGGCGATGTGTTGCAATTCGTTGAGCACAAAGCGCGGCACCAGCATCTCGCCTTCGATGAACCCGGTGCGGCTGATGTCGGCGATGCGTCCGTCGATGATGACGCTGGTATCGAGGAGCACGGGTCTGGCGCCGTTTTCGCCTTCTGAACCTCCGCCCCGATCGGGAAAGCGCCCGCGAATGAGGTTAAAGATATCACGTTGGCGGGTGGTCATCACGGCGATCCCCAGATAGCCAAAAAGAATGGCAGCGACGAAGGGCAGGATCTCTCTGAAGGGCGGCGGGAGCAACGAGAGGGGGAACGAGATCAGGGCGGCGGTGATCAGGCCGACGATCAACCCGAGCACGGCGGCCAACAGTTGTTGCGCCGGCGCCTGCCGGATGCGTCTGCGCAGAGCGAGGAAGGGCCGTATTGTCAAATAGGGCGTCAACACCAGGCCGACCAGTGCGCCAACGAGCAGAAAGATGATTGCATATTGAAAAGGTGGAGCCTTCAACTGGTCTGCCATGTAAAGTCCAAAAAAGATTCCTCCAATAGCCAGTACACTCATACCGATGATGCGAGAGACAAATTCCTTACTCATAAAGATATCCTCCTCAAGATAAGAATAAATCCGCAGAGCCAGTACAAAAACAGGTGAGCGCCAGCAAGGGCCTCACCTTGTCAGAAGATACCCCACGCAGCCTCGTTTTGGGCGTGCTTGGTCACGGCTCTTGTCTTTACGTCAAGCGGCTTTGCGGAAAACGAATAAAAAAATAAACACACACCTGCGAGCCGCCCGCGCGATAAGGGCATTCCCCTGATAAAGCCAGGTACCAATATCTTAACACATTCGCCGCCAAAAGTCAACGGCGTTTGTATTACGGGTGCATTTCGGTTGGGTAACGAATTTTCAAAACGCTACCATTCAGTAATTATGGGTTCCTCAAACTCCAGAAAATCACGGATTTCTTCAGCAGCATTCGATACCTCGGTAAAACGTTTGCTAATTACTCCAGATAGGTTCAGGTGTTCTCCAGAACTATCCACGAGGTAAGCATAATAATAGCAGAGCATCGTTGGTGGCTTGTACATTTTTTCTACCCAGTCACCAGGTTTTAGAAGAACGATTCCTATCTCCTCTCGAATGTGGGTAAATCCTATCCCCACGCCAACTATTTCTTCCAAGGTTCTTTCAGTTACTTGTCTGCCTCGCAAGTTCTCACGCTCAATCGTAACAGTCTCGGAATACTTGTCCAGAGTACAAGTCTCCACACGCCAAAACTGTAATGCTATGACAAGCGCCAGCAGGATTATCAGAACAGAGAACGACCATTGATGTGGCCGAGCGAGCCAGACTAGAATTGCGAGCACGATCAGAGCGCTTATATTGGTTGCAACACCTGTGGTAAGACCGCGGATCACGATCTTGTTATCCGACCCAAAGCGCTCAATTCTGATATTCATAGTGCTTTGCCGATAGAATGTACTCTTGCTGCAATTTTCTTGTGTACTACTGTGAATACGCAAGACAAACCCCCTAGGTTGCGCAAACCTCGGGGGTTTCATTACCTGACGCCGTCGCTTGCTATCCCAACGCCTGCTGCCACCACATCGCCAAGGCCAGCGCGACGACGCCCATCACCATTGCGCCCGCGCACAGGCCGCTGCCTGGCTCCGAAGCGGTCGTCTCGTTGCCAGAGATCGGCGTAGCCGTCGTCTGGTCGGATTGGTCAGGTTTCACCGTTGCTTGTTCCGGTGCGGGCGTAGGGGTTGGATTTACTGCTAGTAGTTCAGGTGTATGGGTTGGTTGTACCGACTCTGGCGTATGGGTCGGCGGTACTTGCACCGGCTCGCCTGCTCCCTCCACCACCTCGTAGGCGGTTTCCTCGGCTACGAGGATGATGCGCTCGCTCAGTGCGAAATACTCGCCCCACTCGGGTCGGGCCGCCAGCAGGTCAAAGTAGCCGTCGGAGCCAAAGCCGACCTTTGTCGTGGTCATCTGCGAGGGGTCGAAGGTCGTGTCTGTCCAGACACCGTCCTGGAGCACAAAGGTCTTGCTTCCTACCAGTTGCACTATCTGCGCTGCCTCCTCGGGCATCGCCCATCCGCCCGAGTCGGCCTCGCGCATGCCGGCCTCGTCCTCGGCCATCTCCACTGCCGGCGCGCCGGCGGGGGCGGGCGCAGGCGTGGCCATAAATTGCTCCGCCGCGTCGTCCCGTCCTCCTTCGGTCAAGATGTCATCCTCCTCGATCAGGAACGAGGTGTAGGGCGTGATGATGCCGTAGCGCACGCTCAACTCGACGATGGCATCCACCCACTCGCGCCGCTCGCCGTGGAGCCGAATCTGTGTCAGCAGGTACCCGATCTTGCGCGTGGCCCACAGCCGGGGGATGAAGCGGACGCTTGCGTCCGCGTCGCCGCCTCTGTCGCGAAAATTCCCTTCGTACGTGAACGTTCGCTGCTCGCCGCTCACGTCGCCCGTCAGCGTGATCTGGGTCGCGCCGCTATCTCGGTAGCGCCCCACCAAGATCAACTGTGAGCCGGCGAACAGGTCGGGCAAAGGGTAAGGATAGATCTCCTCGACCAGCACGTCGCCAAAGTCCAGTTCGATGTTCGCCAGGACGGGGGTGCTGATCTTGGCGTAGAAACCAGAGACCTCCTCGTCGATCCGCTCGTGGGGACGGACGTAGCCGGCGGCCCCCCCGCTCTGTTCGGCCAGCGTGTCAAGGAGGACGGTGTTGACGTCGTCGCCCACGCCGAAGGGAAAGAGACGCGCGTTGTCGGGTGCAGTAGCCTCCACGTTCGACAGGATCTGCTCGATCTCGGTCACACCCTCGGTGGGCAGGCCGTCGGTGAGAAAGATGATCACCGTGGAGCGCTCGGCATCCGTCTGCGCCAGCGCCTCCAGCAGCGCGCGGTTGATGTCGGTGCCGCCGACCGCCTCCAACCGCTGCACCCAGGCGATGGCCTCGCGTGCCTCGGACGCGGGCCGCAGCCTCGACGCATACAGCCGCAGCCCGGTGGAGAAGGCGATCACGTTGAAACGATCCTCCTCGTTCAGATGCTCCAGCACGTACGCGAGCGCCTCCTGGGCCTGCTCGATCTTTTCGCCATCCATCGAGCCAGAGGTGTCGAGCACGAGGATGACGTCGCGGGCGATCACCTGTTCCTTCTTCACCTTGACCGTGGGAGCGGCCAGCAGCAGGAAGAAGCCGTCGTCGCCCGGTGCTCGATAGGTCAACAGGTTCAGTCCCACATCCTCCTGGCTCACCGTGTAGACCAGCTCAAAATCCCGGTCGGGCAGCACGTCCGTCTCCTCGTAGCCGACGGCCGCGTGATAGTCGCCGTCCCGCTCGACGTAGATCCGATCCTGGTGAGTGGGCGAGTAGAGCGCGTGCATCGCCTCGTGGGAGCGGACCTCGACGCGGACGCTGACCTCTTCCAGTGGGCGGGCGGAGAATTTCTCGGTATCGAGCGGATAGACATAGCGGATCAGGCCGTTCTCGACCGGCAACACCTGGCTGTACTCCAGCTCGATCTTGCGCGAGCCTCCGGGCGGGATGGGAAAGACGCGGGCCTGAACCGCGCTGCGCCCGATGTACTCCAGCAGCGCCGGGTCGCGCCGCCGCCGGACGATCTCCTCGTAGATGGTGCGGGCCTCGTCCGCCTCCAGGATTTTCCCCTCGACCGGCTGGCCGTCCACCCACATGATGAACTCGGAGATCGCCGCTCCTTCGGGCAGCGGAAAGACGTAGGTGCCCTCCGCTTCCCACTCGTGCTCGTTGACGAATTCTTGCTCTACGCGGGTGATGGCTACCTGATCCTCGATGGCGACGGTGACGCGATGGTAGCGGATGGTGAGCCAGGAATCCCGCAGCGGGGGCGGATCGGGCCACGGCGGCGGCTCTGGGATGATGATGCCGTCGGCCAGGGTGGGGGAGGCGAGGCTCAACAGTACGACAAGGCTTGTGATACTTGTGATCAGAGATCGCTTGCTGTTCATTTCTTTCCTCCTGACGTAAAATGTGTCTGTTGTTATTCAGACGCCGGGCGTTGTGAAAAAGTTCCGGGATTTGGGATTATCGTCTGGAGTACCATCCGTCGTCCTTGCGCTTGAACAGGCGTTCTGGTACAATACCACTATGGTCAAAACACGCACCCAATGGGTTTGTCAGAACTGCGGGCGGACGATGCCACGCCGGATGGGCCGCTGTCCCCGCTGCGGCGAGTGGGACACGATGGTCGAGGTGATGGAGCAGCCGTCCGCCTCGGCGCCGGGATTGCCAAGCATCCCTGACAGCGAGCCTCAGCGCCTGACCGAGATCGGGACCGAGGGGCTGGAGCGATTGCCACTGCCGCTGGGCGAGTTCGCCCGCGTGCTGGGAGGCGGCGTCGTGCCCGGTTCCCTCATCCTCGTCGGCGGCGACCCGGGTATCGGGAAAAGCACACTGCTCTTGCAGACCGCTGGACTGATGGCAGAGGCGACCAGCCGTCCCGTGCTGTACGTCTCTGGCGAGGAATCGGCCCGGCAGCTCAAGATGCGCGCCGACCGGCTCTCGATTCAAAGCGAGGACCTCTTCGTCGTCACCGAGACGAACCTGGAGGCGATCCTGCGCCACGCCGAGCGGCTCCAACCGCTGACGATGATCGTGGACTCGATTCAGACCGTCACGTCGGAGGAGCTGACGTCGGCGGCGGGTTCGATCAGCCAGGTGCGGCAGGCGGCCTCCCAGTTCCAGTGGTGGGCCAAGGCCGAGGGAGTGGCCGTATTCCTCGTGGGCCACGTGACGAAGGAGGGCGCCATCGCCGGGCCAAAGGTGCTGGAGCACATCGTGGACACGGTGCTCTATTTGGAGGGCGATCGCTTCCACACCTACCGACTGCTGCGCTCGGTCAAAAATCGCTTTGGAGCCACCTCGGAGGTGGGCGTGTTCGAGATGCGAGGGATGGGGATGGTCGAGGTGTCGAACCCCTCCGAGATGTTCCTGGCCGAGCGGATGGTGAACGCGCCGGGGTCGGCCATCGCGGTGACGATGGAGGGCACGCGCTCGCTGCTGGTCGAGATTCAGGCGCTCGCCAGCCACTCCAGCTTTGGCCACCCACGCCGCACGGCGAACGGCGTCGATTTCAACCGGCTGCTGCTCATCACCGCTGTGCTGAGCCGACGGGTGGGACTAAAGCTCTACGATCAGGACGTCTTTGCCAACGTGATCGGCGGTTTGCAGGTGGGCGAGCCGGCGGCGGACCTGGCGGTGGCGGTGGCGATCGCCTCCAGCGTGCGCGACCGGCCCGTGGCGGCGGACCTGGCCGTCATCGGCGAGGTGGGGCTTTCGGGCGAGGTGCGGACGGTGGGACAGACGGCGGCGCGGCTGAAGGAGGCGGCGCGGTTGGGGTTCCGCCGTTGTCTGCTGCCCCGGTCAGTGCGGCGCGGCAGCGAGCCGCTTCCCGAGGGGATCGAGGCGGTCCGGGTGCGCTCGGTGGCCGAGGCGGTGGAAAAGGCGCTGGTGTAGAACCCTGACGCGATATGTGGTATAATCAGCATAGACGAATCACTTTTTTCCGTTAGACAGGAGGAGGTGCATTGTGTTCAAATGCATTGTCTATGCCACCGATGGTTCTGAGCACGCGCGCAAGGCGCTCGCGTACGCGCGCGACCTGGCCAAGCTCCACGAATCCGAGTTGTACGTCGTCCACGCCTATCCGGTTGTGTCGGATCTATTGGGCTATCGAGAGTACGACCTCGTGCTGGCCCGCCGACTCGGACAAGGGCAGGAGATCATCGACGAAGTGGAGAAAGAGTTCGAAGCCGCCGGCGTGCCGGTCGAAGTCGAGTTGCTGGAAGGCCCGATGGCCGAGGCGATTCTCCGGGTGGCCGAGGCCCGGAAGGCCGACCTGATCATCCTCGGCGCGCGAGGTCGGAGCAGTCTTCAGGGGCTTTTGCTCGGCAGCGTCAGCCAGAAGGTCATTCAGCACGCGACCTGTCCGGTGTTGGTGGTGCGCTAGGTGGCAAAGACGCTGTGTGGCCTCTCAAGGGAAGATGTGCTATAATCAAGTGGAACGGGCGATACTAGACAATCCTATCAGCGAGGGAGAACGAAATGACAAAGTTGACAGAAGTTGAAGGCATCGGCGAGGTCTATGCTCAGAAACTCAAGGACATTGGCATCGGCACGACGGAGGAATTACTCGAAAAGGGATCGACCTCCAAGGGCCGCGAGGAGATCGTGGAGCAATCGGGTATCAGTGAGAAGCTGATCCTCGGATGGGTCAACCGCGCCGATCTGTTCCGCATCAAGGGTGTGGGCGAGGAATACGCCGATCTGCTCGAGAACGCGGGCGTCGACACCGTGCCGGAACTGGCGCAGCGCAATCCTGAAAACCTCTATCAGAAGCTGTTGGAGGTCAATCAGGAAAAGGATCTGGTTCGCCGAGCGCCTTCTCAGGGTCAGGTCAGCGGTTGGGTCGAGGAAGCGAAGGGCTTGCCTCGTGTGATCACCTACTAGGCCAGACCGAACTGTGCAGCCTGAAGCTGCCAGTCAACAGTGAATAAGAAGGTATCATTTAATCGCATCCAATTCAGCTATGGCGCGCTCGCATAAACGGAAGAAAACAAATTGGTGGGAGGCGTTGCCCAGCGTCAATCTGACATTTGACCAGTGGCTCGACATTTTGGGTTACGCGCTGATGACCATCGCAGGTTTGACGCTCCTCAGCTTTCTCTCTGCCAATCGGGGTGTGATCCTGGGCGGGTGGCTGGATTGGCTGAGGGGCCTGTTTGGCTGGGGCACGTATCCGTTGCCCTTGCTCCTCGGCGCCTTTGGGCTGTGGCTCATCCTGCGAGACTTTGGCGACCAGTTGCCCGTGACCCCGCTCCAGGGCGTGGGGGCGCTGCTGGGCTACCTGGCCTTGCTGATCACGCTGCACTTTATCGCGTCGCTTTTCCGATTCGGCGGCGACGTCCAGGCGGTGGCCGAGGCGGGTATCGGCGGCGGCTCGCTGGGCGCGATGTTGACTCGACCGTTGCTGAAAGGGTTGGGCAACGCGGGGTTGATCGTGGCCCTTCTCACTATCTGGCTGATCGTCCTGGCGCTCACCTTGGAGGTCACGGTTGAGGATGCCTTACAGGCGGCTCGATATTTGCGGGATCAACTTTTCTCTCGCCAGACTGCCCCTTCGCCGGCGGGCGCGCCGGCGCAAGGGCAATCCCTGGACCAACTTCTTGCGCAGCGCGAGACGCCCGCAGCCCCGGCGGGGGCTTCCACCCCATCCTCTACTCCTGCCCAGCCGTACTTGATCGGCGACGCCCGCCAATTCCACCTCCCTGCTCTCGACGAAATCCTCGATCCCGGCAGCGATCACGACGTCAGCGCGACGATCCTGCGTGAGCAGGCAAAGATTATCGAAAAGACCCTGGAAAGCCTGGGCGCGCCGGTGCGGGTGCGAGAGATCAATCAGGGACCGACGGTGACCCAGTTCGGCATCGAGCCTCTCGTGATCAATGCGGGAACCGGCAAGGAAAGAAAGGTCAAAGTCAGCAACATCACCGGGCGGGCCGACGATCTGGCGCTGGCCCTGGAGGCCAAGACGGTGCGCATCGAAACGCCCATCCCTGGCAAGCAATTGATCGGTATCGAGGTACCCAATCCCGAAACATCGCTGGTTGCTCTGCGCGATCTGATCGAATCGAGAGCCTATCGAAAGATAGATTCGCGGCTGCGGTTGGGGCTGGGCCAGGACGTTTCCGGGCATCCGGTCGTCGCCGATCTGGCGACTATGCCTCACATGCTCATCGCCGGCGCTACCGGATCGGGTAAATCGGTCTGCCTCAACTCGATCATCGCCGCCCTGCTCTTGCAGAACACGCCCGATACGCTCAGGTTTTTGATGGTCGACCCCAAGCGAGTGGAGTTGACGGGGTACAACGGCATTCCACACCTGCTTTCTGAAGTGGTGGTGGATATGGAGCGAGTGACCAAGGTGTTCCACTGGGTGCTGGGGGAGATGGACGGTCGCTATCGCCGCTTTTCCGAGACGCGCGCGACAAACATCCGTGATTATAACGAGCGGATTGCGCTATCTCTGAGCGAAAAACGGCTTCCCTACATCGTGGTCGTCGTGGACGAGCTGGCCGATCTGATGATGGTGGCCCCGCAGGAAGTGGAGCGTTCGATCTGCCGCATCGCGCAGATGGCGCGGGCGACCGGCATTCACATGCTGATCGCCACTCAACGCCCCAGCGTGGACGTGGTCACGGGGTTGATCAAGGCGAACTTTCCGGCGCGCATTGCCTTCAACGTCGCCTCTTCTGTGGATTCGCGCGTCATCCTCGATATGAGCGGCGCCGAACATTTGCTGGGTCAGGGCGATATGCTGTTCCAATCCCCCGACTCTCCCACGCCCATGCGTTTGCAGGGCACCTTCGTCTCTGACGAGGAACTGCGTCGGTTGGTGCGTTACTGGAAAGAGCAGGTGAGGCCCGAGGCGATAGAAACGGGCAAGGTGGTGCAACAGCC